>Ga0116152_10000114_pt1 | contig 61259 bp, 50 predicted proteins | sample AD_UKC119_MetaG_FD_89894 | JGI IMG/M metagenome (GOLD analysis project Ga0116152, IMG submission 89894) | Active sludge microbial communities of municipal wastewater-treating anaerobic digesters from Hong Kong - AD_UKC119_MetaG | ecosystem: Engineered > Bioreactor > Anaerobic > Digestate...
AGACGACCCGCTGACAGAACGGCTCAGGCAAGGGGCTCGGCAATTGATTGAACAGGCCATCGAAGCGGAATGACAGGCATTGCTGTCACAGTACAGTGGTCAGCAGGCAGAAGATGGGCGTGCAGCGGTGGTGCGCAATGGCTACCAACCGGAACGCGCGATCCAGACCGGCATCGGGCCGGTGAAAGTCAAAGTCCCGAAAGTGCGTTCCCGTACGGGAGAAGCGGTCACGTTCCATTCGGCCCTGGTTCCACCGTATGTGCGCAAAACCCGTAGCCTGGAAGCAGCCTTGCCGTGGCTGTACCTCAAAGGCATCAGCACGGGCGAAATGGAAGACGCTCTGCGTTGTACTGGTTGGGCCGGAGGCCAGCGGCCTGTCTGCCAGCACGGTCAGCCGCCTGAAACAGGTCTGGGCGCAGGAATACCGGGACTGGGGCCAGACCCGGCTAGATGTCAAGACCTGTATGATCATCGGCTCTATGATCCTGTTAAACCTCAGCAGGCACGACAGGTGCTACGCAGTCTGATACAGGAGCGAGCCGGTCAATGAAGATTCACAGTGAAGCCAGAACCACCCCGAAGATACGGGAAGAAATCAGGGCCAGCAAGGGCAAAATGACTCAGAAGGAAGCTGCTGACCATTTCAATGTCAGGCGAGCGACAATCCAGAAATGGCAAGGCCGGGACAGCACGGAAGGCTGCTCCCACCGGTACCGGTGGATGATCTGCTGGTGGTGGTGCGGGAGTTTATCAAGCCCGACAGGGTTCGCTCCTGCCTGATCCGGTTCCGGATTTTAAAAGAACGTTACTGCAACCGGTGACGGCGTTTCCCCTTTATGCCTCAAGGCCGCCTGGGTTTTCAGGTGATTGCCCTGCCTTCAGCCGCCATCCGCCTGCCATCGGCATCAAACAGATGCAGCTTGTCGTGATCCGGTTGCAGCCCGACATGACTGCCGATTGTCACCGCCTGTGCACGGGGTACGGTCACAATGATTTCCACGCCACTGCTTTCCAGATGGATATTCTGGTCTGCACCGGTTTTTTCCACCAGCTTGACCTTGCCACGAAAATCACCCTCATCGACCAGTGCCAGCTCCTGGGGGCGCAGCCCGCAGGTGACCGCCGTTCCGGCTGGGGCTTCAATGGTCCGGCCCAGCGGCAGACGCAGGGTTTCGTGCTCGACAAAGCTCTGACCCGGTTCATGGTGGATCACACCCTGGACAAAGTTCATCGGGGGTGAGCCGATAAAATCAGCCACAAACAGGGTAGCCGGGCGGTCGTAAAGGTCTTCCGGTGTACCGACCTGCTCGATCAGGCCATCCTTCATCAGCACAATCTTGTCCGCCATGGTCATGGCTTCGATCTGGTCATGGGTGACGTAGATGGTGGTGGTATTGAGGTCTTCGTGCAGCTGGCGGATTTCAACCCGCATCTGTGCGCGCAGCTTGGCATCCAGATTGGAAAGCGGTTCATCAAACAGAAACACTTCAGCATCCCGCACCATGGCCCGGCCCATGGCCACCCGCTGACGCTGCCCCCCGGACAGCTCTCGCGGAAAGCGTTTCAGGAACGGTGACAGGTTGAGGATGTTGGCGATGCGTTCTACCCGCTCACGGATTTCGGCAGGTGGCAGCTTCTTGATCTGCAGGGAAAAGGCGATATTGTCAAAGACGTTCATGGTGGGGTACAGGGCATAGTTCTGGAACACCATGGCGGTATTGCGGGCGCGTGGATGTACATCATTCATGCGCACCCCGTCAATGACCAGATCACCGGAAGAAATGGTTTCCAGCCCGGCGGTCATGCGCAGCAGCGTGGTTTTGCCGCAGCCGGAGGCACCAAGCAGGACGGCAAACTCCTGGTCGGCGATATCCAGGTCCACTTGCTTGAGGACTTGTACCATGCCATAGGATTTGGCGATATTCCGGTATTCAACATTGGCCATCGGGCATTTCCTTACTGTGTTTTCCTGAGTTGCTTCAATACTTTTGTCGGGTCGGAGTCAGGCAGATTTCCTGTACCAGGGCTTCCTGGGGCAGCTGGTAGGCGTTCAGGATCAGCTCACCCACAATCTCGGCGCTGATACCGCCACCCATACGCACCTTGTTGGCTTTGTAACCTGCGAGGGTCTCCGGATCACGGACCCCGGACAGGACCTCGGTTTCAATCACGCCGGGAGACACCACCAACACCCGAACCAGATGGTCTGCCAGGTATTCACGCAGGCTCTCCGCCACCGCATGCACGAAAAATTTGGTCCCGCAATAAACGGTGTGATCGGGGTAAACCTTGCGCCCGGCAATGGAGCTCATCATGACCAGCGTGCCATGCCGCCGTTCCATCATGCCAGCCAGAACGGCATGCACCGTGTTCATCACGCCTTTGGTATTAATATCGATCATTTCATCCCATTCTTCCGGTGGCTGGCGGCCAATGTCGGCCAGACGGGCAAGACCGGCATTGGCAAACATCATGTCCACCGGACCATAGCGGCACTCGGCCTGCTTTACGGCAGCCGCGATACTCTGGCGCTCGCGCACATCCACCTCACAACATACTGCGTCCGGCAGCTGCATGGCCTGCATGCGTTCCAGCCGCCGCGCCATCATCAACACCGGATGCCCGGCGGCGGAAAAACAGCGCGCAGTAGCGGCACCGATACCGGAACTGGCTCCGGTAATGGCAACCAGAGGTTTTTGTCCCATGGTTCTCCTCCTTGTTGGTTTTTATATCCAGCCCCTGCCGCTGCGATAAGGGTAGGGGCCGGCTTCTGATGCCGTTTATCCGGCCATCACGGTGTCGACGGCTTTGGCGATGTCATCCATAGCCTCCCTGGCGGAGCCGTATTCACCGGCAAAGTACTTGCCCAGTCGTACCGGAATGGTATCGTTGGACAGCTCGGCCCACTGCGGCAGATCCGGCTCGGAACCCATATCCTTGTCAATGGTTTCACGCACCACATTCAGGTGACGGGTGGTGCCGGGTCCAACACGGGCATTGGCCAGCACACGCGGATCATCATAGACCGAGCGCCGGGTCGGGCCGGTACCGCCACCCAGGGTGGTGATCAGGACCTGGGTATCGGCACAGGTGGCCCATTGCATGAATATCCAGGCCGCATCCGGGTTTTTGGAATTTTTGGACACCGCCAGTGACGAACCGCCCTGGTGCCCGACACCGGGAATTTCCCCGAAACCGGTTTCTTCGACCGTGCGCAGCGGGGTTGCCGGGGCCGGGCAGCGCACCGCCTCCATCAAACCGGATACTTTGCTGGCGGCAGGATCATCGAAGGAGGGGAAGAACTCGCCCCAGCTCATCATGGTGGCGGCAATGCCCTGAGCCACGGACTGGCCTTCACCGTCCCAGGTCCAGCCGATGACACCGGGCGGCATGGTTTTCCAGAGCCGGGTCCAGTAATCCATGGCTGCCAGTCCGGCCTCGTCATGACCGGTGAACTGGCCGTCCTTGTTGAAAATCGAGCCGCCATGGCCCCAGAGCCAGGATGTCCAGTCACATTCCAGGCTGTAATGACCGGATTTCATCTGCCCGGTGGCCCCGTACAGTTTCGGCCCCATCTGTTCGGTGATGGCCCTGGCTTGGTTATAGTACTCCTCCATGATTGTCGGTGCCTTGAAGCCCATCTGCTCATAAATGTCCTTGCGGTACATCATGATGAAGATCGGGATGTCATAAGGGACACCAACCCAGCGGTCACCGTATTTGGCCACCCCGTCCACCAGTGCCGGGAGGAAGTCATCCAGGTTGTAATCCGGCATGGCCAGTTCCGGCTTGGCCTCGGTCTGTTCGCGGGGGTCGAACACGTCATTGCTGAACGAGGCGGCCCAGGACTGATCAATATAGTAAAGGTCATAGGTCCCGAGGCTGGAGGCGATGTCCAGGGTCATTTTCTGCAGGACCTGCTCCAGCGGCAGCACCTCGATTTCCACCTTCATGCCCGAAGCTTCCTCAAAATAAGGCTTCAGGATTGCATTGATGGCATTTGAGGGCGGGGTGGATTCCGTGGCCAGTTTCAGGGTGGTGCCCTTGAACGGGGCGGATACCTCTTTGACCCAGGCCAGAATGTCGGCAGAGGGCTTCAGGGCCTCCTCGGCGGCACGGGCCTGGCTGATCAGTGGAAAGCCGTCAGGCCGCACCAGCCCGGTGCCCAGCACCCCGGCCCCGAGACCAAGCAGGCCGGCACGTTTCAGGAAGGTGCGCCGGTCGATCTGACGGTTCACGTAACGGCCCACCAGGTCCGCACGGTAACGTTTCTTGTCACTGTCTTTCATTGCGATTGCCTCCTCTTTGGGCATGAAAATGGCTACTGTTTGACGGAACCCAGGGTCAGGCCCCGGACCAGCTGCTTCTGGACCAACAGGATGAACACAAAGGCCGGCAGCATGGCGGCAGTGCCAAGGGCGGCCATGTTGCCCCAGGCAGTACCGGTGGAGGTCACAAAAGTGGAAGACACTACCGGCACGGTTTTCAGGCTGGTCTGGGTCAGGGTCAGTACGAACAGGAATTCGGTCCAGCTGAAGATGAAACACAACACGGCAGTGGCGGCGATACCGCCTTTGACCATGGGCAGCATAATGCGCCGGAACATCAGCCAGCGGCTGGCACCGTCCAGCATGGCGCTTTCATCAATTTCTTTGGGGATATCATCAAAAAAACTTTTCATTAATAATACCGCCAGTGGCAGGTTCATGACCATGTGAATCAGGATCACGCCGGTATAAGTGTCCAGCAGGTTGAGGTTTTTGTAGATGAAGAAGATCGGGATGACGACGGCAACCGGCGGCATCATGCGGGTTGACAGTACCCAGGCCACATAATGGTGCCGGGTACGGAACGGCATTCGGCTCAGGGCATAGGATGCCATGGTGGCGACCATGACCGCCAGCAGGGTGGAAAACAGCGCAATGATAATGGAGTCCACCAGACGCGGGGCCATGTAGAAATTGCCACCGCCGGTTTGGGCCACCCGAGACTTCTCCCCGCCGAAATCAATGCCGAAGACGGCCTCGAAATTGGCCATGGTCGGAGTGAAGTCGACAATGCGCGGTGGAATGTCAAAAATCTCGCGCGCATCCTTGACGGCGACCGTGAACCAGTAGAACAGCGGAAAGAAAAACAGCATCACCACCATCCAGGCGATGAGAATGCGCCAGAAGCGCCGGGCAGGGGACTGAACCATATTTACCACCTCACCTTTGCCAGCCAGATAAACAAATTGGCCATGAGCAGGATAATCACCAGTGTGACCAGCGAAATGGTGGCCCCGTAACCCCACTTGATAAAGCTGAAAGTCTGCTGCCAGGCATAAAGGCTGACGGTATAGGTCGAGGTACCGGGGCCACCGGAGGTCATGACATAGACGTAGTCGAACATGCGGAACAGGTCGATGCCCCGGATCAGAATGGCCACGGCAATGACCTTGGACATCAGCGGCAGGGTGAGACGCCGGAACATCTGAAAGGCTGAAGCACCGTCCAGCATGGCGGCCTCGAACGGCTCACTTGGCAGCGAACGCAGTCCCGCCAGAAAAATCAGTACCATAAACGGTGTCCACTGCCAGACATCAGCCAGCATGACGCCTGCCAGGGCCAGTGACGGGGTGGACAGGATCGGGGTGCTGCTGTCAAGAATGCCCAAGCTTTTGAGTGCGTAGCTCAGGACACCGAATTCCGGGTCCTCCATCAGCAGGAACATCATGCCCACAACGGCAGGGGGCACGACCAGGGTCAGGGTCAGGGTGCCGCGCAGAAAGCCGAAGCCCGGCTCATCCGTATCCAGCAGCAGGGCAATCAACATCCCCAGTACCAGCTCCACCGCCAGTACCACAAAGAAGTAGATCAGGGTCACGCCGATGGATTGCCAGAAGCGGGCATCTGCCAGCAGTGTGCTCCAGTTTTTGCCACCTACCCAGACCAGCTGGCGTTTCAGGGGAGCATATTCGTGGAAACTGAGCCAGATGTTGTAGAACAGCGGGTAAACCGTAAACAGCAGCAGGACCACGGTCAGTGGCAGTAACCACGGAAGGGGGCGATCCCAGGTCAACCAGCGACCGGGACCCTGTGTCGGTGTTGTCAGCGTTGTCAAGCTCTCCTCCTGCTTTTCAACTGTGGATATTTCCCGCGCCTCCGGTGTGGGGGCGGGTCTTGTTATCGGTGCATGCTAGTCCGGCCCGCTTCTCCGTGCTGCCAGCAGCCTGCGGGCGACTTCCACAAAGCCCTGCCCGCCACGACTTGGGGTGATCCAGGCCGGCAGGTGTTCGATCCTGCCGTGGAAATCCCGTACATTGGCGACCCCGCAGGCATGGGAAAAATAACCGAACATCGGCGCGTCATTGGGGCTGTCACCACAGAACAGGAACTGTGCCTCGTGTGCATCCAGTGACAGGTGGTAAACTTCGTGCACAAACCGTTTTGCCATGGACAGCTTGTCATGGCTCCCGTACCAGCCGTTGACATGAATCGATGACACCTTGGCCACGGCCCCTTCCTGCTCGAAAATGGCTTGAATCCGGTCAATGGCACTTTGGGGCAGTGCCGGTACGTCTTCACGGAAGTCGACCGCCAAGTCCAACTCACGGTAAGCCTGATCGGCGGAAATGGCGGCTCCGGGCACCTCGCTCAGTACCCGGCGGCGGATATGCTCCAGTTTACGGCGGTTGGCCTGGCGCTCGGGTGCCGGCTGTTCATAAATGCGCAGCATGGTCTTCTGCCGGGCCTGATAGCGGAAATAGAACCCGCCGTTTTCCCCGATCACACCGGCTACGGGCCAGAAACGTGCAATCATGTCGCACCAGCCTGCCGGGCGACCGGTCACAGGCACCACATCAATACCGGCCTGCTGCAGCTGTTCCAGAGCCTGGTAGGCAACCGCCGGAAGGCGGCCTTCCGTGGTCAGCGTGTCATCAATATCGGTGAATACGCAGCGGATGGCACCCGCCACGCTATCCGGCATCTGTTCCAGAGGCTGCATCAGGCCTCCCTGGCGGCAAAGTCCGCCAATACTCCGGCATTACAGGCAATGTCGGTAAAGGAATAACGATTGCGCATTTCGTGTGCATGGTTCACCGCCTCGCGGTAGAAGTCCACATCCAGCCCCAGGTCTGCCGCACTGGTTGGGGCACCGGCTTGTTCCAGCAGGGCCTTCATCTCGTCAACACTGCGGATCATGGCAGCACACTCGCGCTGCAGCTCGGGCCAAATGGTTGCCAGACGGGTGTTCAGGCGCTCGGCCCCGGCCTGATCCAGCGTCTTCTTGCGGTATTCCGTCAGGCATTGCCCGGCAATAAGCGGTCCCATACGCCGCTGCATGTCGGCCTCATCAATACGGGTGGGCTGCATGACCGGCGGATCGCTGCGTCCCAGAAGCCCTTGCTGGATGCGCCCGACCGTGAGGGTGGCGACACCGACCTGCTCTCCGTGCAGGGTGCCGGGGTGACGCTGATGGGCAAAGCAGTCAATATAGTGGGAAATCTGGTGTTCGCCCATGGAGCCGTGATTGGAAACCCCGGTAATGGCCACTCCAAGGCCCGAGAGCATCAGCAGGCGTACCAGGCTGCCGATGGCGTCCGGGTTGCCGGCCCGGATACCTGCCGCTTTGGCGAATACGTCTTTTTCATCTTCCGCCATCAGCAGGTAGGGACCGTCATCATAAAAACTGTCCAGCAGGCGATGGGACATCCACCAGTCAACCTGACAGACGCTGCTGCAGACGCAATCCCCGAAGCCGGATGCCGCCAGAAACGCCGGAGCAGCCGCAATCACGCCAATGTCCATGAAGACCCCTTTGGGGGCATGGGCCGGCAGGGAAATTTTGAGTCCGCTTTCCAGCGTGATCGAGGCAGTGGATGAGGTATAGCCGTCCATGGAGGCGGCGGTGCCGAATACACAATAGTCACGCCCATCCTGAGCCGTTACGTATTTACACAGGTCGTTGAGGGTGCCGGAACCCACGGCAATCAGGTAGTCATAAGCGCGGGTACGCTGACTGAGATCAGCCACGGTGGCCAGATCGGCATGAGGATGTTCCAGCAGGATGGTATCCAGTCCCCCCAGGTTGGTGCTGATGCGGGTGCCGAGGGCATCCATGGTATGGGTATCTGCCACAATGGCTGCCTTGCCGTTCAGGCCGGCAGAGGCAATCAGTGTGGCTTCCATGCCATCCAGGTCCGTGCCAAGGTGCAGGTGCCGGATGGAGGAGGCCGGGAGCCGAGTGCCTTTGTTGGGGATGACCCAGCGTCCCAGATAAATGTCATCAATCAGCGCCATCCAGTCACGTTCGGTGGCTGCGTGCTCAGAGCCTGTTTCCATGCTGCGGATTCCCGATTGGAATAGGGTGAAAATATTTTGTCATTGTCTTGTGACAATTGTCAATGCAAATGACATGCTGATATGACATTTGTTGAAAAATAAAAAAAATTGGGCTATTGTCGGTAACACGGGCTGTGGAGAGGCCCTGTTATTCCGGATACTTTATAATCCCGGCTTTTCTTTCAGGTCTGAACAGCGAGAAGCCATGCAACGTAACCTCAATATCACGCCACCTTTGCAGTTTGCCGATGACTTTCTGGCCTGGGCCGTGTGGTTGTATTATGTCGAGGGGCGGACCCAGAACGAGGTCGCCAAGAGCCTGGGAGTATCGCGTACCTCGGTCGCCAATTACCTGGCCGAAGCACGCCGCCGGGGCATGGTTTCGGTCACGGTGGCACCGGAGCTGCTGTCCGGTGTCGAGCGCTCGACACGCTTGAGCCGTCGTTATGGTCTCCGGGAGACCCACATCATTCCGGCCCGGACGGGGGAGAACCGGGAAGCGCTGACCCGGCGTCTGGGGGGGGCTACTGCCCAGCTGCTGTCGGCGCGCCTGAATGATGGCCTGACCCTGGGGGTGGCCTGGGGGCGCACGGTACTGGCTACGGCGCAGGCCCTGACCGAGCAGCAGCTGCCGGCACTCAAGGTGGTGCAGGTCGCCGGCAGTTCGGTCGACGGTACCCCTTTTTCCCCGGAATACTGTACTGCCCTGTTTGCCAATCGTCTGGGAGCGCGCTGCTACAATTTTCATGCACCGGGGATTGTCTCCAATGCCGGGCTGTGTGAGCAGCTGATGCATGAGCCGATTGTCAGCCGCCAGTTCGAGTTGATTCATCAGTGTGATCTGCTGGTTTTTGGGGTGGCGGCAGCCGGTGACACCTCCCTGTACCGCCAGACCGATCTCCTGAATCCGGAGCTGATGCAGCCCTATCTGGATCAGGGGGCCGAGGCGCTGGTACTGGGACGCATACTGGATGCCGGGGGGCGGGAGATGCCGGGGCCGCTGACCGGGCGTCAGCTGGGTCTGGCACCTGCTGAACTGAGCACCATTCCGCAGCGTTTCCTGATTGCGGGCGGTGCGGATAAATACAAGGCGATTCGCGCCATTCTGGCAGGCGGGTATGCCACCCACCTGATTACGGATCAACAAACGGCACAAAGTCTGGAGGCGTCATGAAGGATCTGGTTATCGGTATCGACAGTTCAACCCAGTCTACCAAGGCCATTGCCTGGGACGCTGCCGGTCATGCAGTGGCCGAGGGGCGTGCACCCATTGCTCTGTACCAGCCACAACCGGGTTGGGCTGAGCAGGATGTGGAAAACTGGTGGCAGGCCTGCTGTACGGCGCTGACGCAGTTGGGCACCCGGATTGATATGGCCAGGGTGGCCGCCGTGGCCATTTCCAACCAGCGCGAGACGGTGGCCTTCATCGATAAGGACGGCCGGGCGGTGCGTCCGGCCATGGTTTGGCTGGATGAGCGTGCAGAGGCGGAAGTGCAGCGCCTGGACCGGGAGTTTGGCGGTGAGCGCCTGCACCGGATTACCGGGCGGCCACTGGATGTGATTCCGGTGGTCTACCGGGTGGCATGGATGACACGCCATGAACCGGAAAACCTGGCACGCTGCTGGAAAATCCTGGATGTACACAGTTTTCTGGCAGGTCGCCTGACCGGTCATTACACGGCAAGCTGGACCAGTGCTGATCCGTTTGCCATTTTCGATATACATCAACATGACTGGTCCGGGCCGATTCTGGATTATCTGGGACTGACGGCGGAACGCTTTGCCGATCACCTGCCACCGGCCAGCCTGATCGGAACCGTCACACCGGCAGCTGCTGCCCTGACCGGGCTTGTGGCCGGCACACCGCTGGTAACGGCCGGTGGGGACGGGCAATGTGCCGGACTGGGCGTGAATGCCACCCGTCCGGGGGTGTTCTACCTCAATCTCGGTACGGCCATCGTGGCTGGCATCTGGGCAGCCGATCCCACCATCAGCCTCAACTGGCGCTCCATGCTGTCACCCACCGGCAAGGGCTATTTTCTGGAATGCTGTCAGCGGGGTGGGGCTTTTTTCCTGAACTGGTTTGTGGACAATTTCGCGGGCGGACGGGCCGACCCGGCGGTTTTTAACCGGCTGGAACAACAGGCTGCCACCATTCCAGTCGGTTCTGAAGGCGTCTATGTCTGCCCCTATATCAGCGGGGTCATGGACCCCTACTGGGACTCCGGTGCCCGGGCCTCATTCCATGGGCTGGGGCCGGGGCATACCACGGCACACCTTTACCGTGCCATTCTGGAAGCCCTGACGCTGGAGACCGCTCGCGGGGTGGCAGCGATGCGTGCCAGCGGGCTTGATCTGCGTGAAATCATCGCGGTGGGCGGCGGCAGCAATAACCGGCTGTGGCTGCAGATGCACGCCGATACCACCAGCCTGCCGGTCAAGATCAGCGAGTCACTGGAAGCCTCGGCACTCGGAGCCGGAATCACGGCGGCCGTTTACAGCGGCTGGTATCCGGACTTTGATGCCGCCGCCACCGCCATGTGTCGTACTGCCGCCGAGTATCATCCGGATACCGCCTTACAGGCAGACTGGGAGGTGGTATCACAGCGGCAGGCCAGTGCCTACCAGCAGCAGAAACCGCCGTCAACCAGCAGGTCGACACCGGTGCAATAAGACGAGGCATCACTGGCCAGGAAAATCGCCGGTCCAACCATTTCATCGACGGATGCCATCCGCCCCATGGGGGTCTGGCTTTCAAACTCCCTGGTCTGGTGCACCATCTCCGGACGGGTGTTCATCGGGGTGGCGGTATAGCCGGGGCTGATGGTGTTGACCCGGATACCGCGTGTGACCCATTCCATGGCCATGCTCCTGGTCATATGAATCACACCGGCCTTGGAGGCATTGTAGTGGACCTGGCTCAGGCCCCGGTTCACAATGACCCCTGACATGGAGGCAATATTGATAATGGAACCCCTGCCATGGCGCAGCATGGCGTTGGCCTCGGCCTGACAGGACAGAAACACACCCTTCATATTGATGTCCATCAGGGCTTGGTACTGATCTTCTGCCATGGTCTCCGCCGGGTTGGCATTGGCAATACCGGCGGAGTTGACCGCGATTTCCAGTGCCCCCAGTTCCGCCTCGGTACGCGCCACCGCCGCAACCAATGCTGTCCTGGAGGTCACATCGGCAGTAATGGCAATCGCCTTGCGCCCGCAGGTTTTGATCTGCTCCAGTGTGTCGGCCAGCCCCTGGTCTTCACGCCGGTCCAGACAGGCAACATCCGCACCGCATTGCGCCAGCCCGAGTGCAATACGCTGGCCAATGCCGCTGCCGGCACCGGTGACCAGTGCCACACGGCCATCCAGCTTGAAAAGGGATGGGGCATTCAAGGTTATATCAGGCATGTCTTGCTCCATTATCTTCAGGACGGGGCGCGTGTCCCCGTGCATTACACCGTCTCTCAGGTTCCCGGACCCGGTCCGGTTTCCTGCCCTTATCCGAATGCGGTGGCCAGCTCCATGACGGAAACATCATTGGCCTCGGCATGATCCAGAATGCCGGTCTGTTTGCCGGCTGCCATCACCAGGATACGGTTGGAGACGCCCAGAACCTCTTCCAGGTCCGAGCTGACAACAATAACTGCCACACCGTTTTCGGCCAGTCCGTGAATGATCTCATAGATCGATGAACGGGCACCGACATCAATGCCACGGGTCGGTTCGTCCAGCAGCACGACCCGGGGGTTACGGGCCAGCCATTTGGCAATGACCACCTTTTGCTGGTTGCCTCCGGACATTTCCCCGGCATTCTGATTGCCCCGGCCTTTGACGCCGAATTTGATGATGTTCTCATTGGCGAATTCCCGGACCTTACCGGTACTTATCCAGCCGGCATTGCCGACAGACTCGAAATTGGAATAGGCGATGTTCTCGCCAATACTGTGATCCAGAATCACGCCCTGTAACTTGCGATCTTCAGGGACCAGCACTACCCCGCTGTCGATTGCCTCACGGGGTGACTTCGGCGTGATATCCTGCCCGTTCAGGGTGATGGTGCCGGCAGTGATCGGGTCAGCCCCGGCAATGGCACGCACCAGTTCGGTACGTCCGGCACCGACCAGCCCGGCAATGCCGAAGATTTCACCTTTGTGCACGGCGAAATTGATGTCACGAAACTGGCCGGTGGGTGAGGTCAATCCCTTGACTTCCAGCACGGTTTCATCGGCTGGCTTGGCCAGTGGCGGAAACATCTGGTCCATCGGGCGTCCGACCATGGCCTCGACAATGGTGCGGATTGGCAGGTCGGCAGTATCGAACTGATGCACTTTTTCCCCGTCACGCATCACAATAATGCGGTCGGCAATCTGCTTGATCTCCTCCAGCCGGTGGGAGATGTAGATCATGCCAACACCCTCGGCTTTCAGCCGGTGAATCTGTTCGAAAAGCTGCCGGGTTTCCTCACCACCCAGGGCCGCCGTCGGCTCATCAAAGATCAGCATGCGGGCGTTGAGGGTCAGGGCCTTGGCGATCTCGATCAGTTGCTGGCTGGCCGTGGCCAGCCCGTCAACCTTGCGCCGGGGGGAAATATCCAGCCCGAGTCGCTGCAGACCCTGACTGGCGCGTTGCTCCATTTCCCTGCGGTCGATGCGTCCACCCTTCATCGGATAACGTCCAACAAAGATATTTTCAGCAATGGACAGGTGCGGCAGCAACAGCAGTTCCTGATGGATCATGCCCACACCGGAGTCGATCGCCTCGCGGGGGTTGGCGGGCGCATAAGGTGCGCCCTGCCAGGTCATTTCGCCAGCCGAAGGAAGGACTGTCCCTGAAATCACATTGGATACGGTGGATTTGCCGGCACCGTTTTCGCCAAGCAGCGCCACCACTTCACCAGGATAAATCTCCAGGTCGATGCCGTGAAGAACCTCGATGGGTCCATACGACTTGCGGATGTTCCTCAGGGTCAGAATCGGTTTCTTTTCATCGGTAGTCATAATAGCGCAGCCTTTGGTTTCATGATGCCGGAATGATGCGAGCAAAAATTACGGGTGTTTTTCCACGTATTGCTGTGCATCTTCACAGGGAGTCAGGACCGCATTCGGGGTCTGACGTGCTTCCACTTCTTCGCCTGCGGCTACCTTGATGGCGGAATCAACGGCCAGACGTCCCATCAGCTGTGTACTTTGGGTCGCGGTAACGATGAAGGGGCCCTCACATTTGGCGAGGTATTCCAGTGCTGCCATGTCACCATCATAGCCGCCGATGATCACCTGATCAGACAGACCGGCAACATCCGTTGCTTTTGCTGCACCCAGTGCCAGTGCATCCGCCTGGCCGAAGATAAGCTTCAGGTCAGGATTGGCCTGCAGCATGTTCTGAGCAATATTGAAGCCCTCATCCGGTGACCACATCTGGCTGTATTGCTGGGCGACCAGTTCAATGTCCGGATTTTCGTCGATGGCACGCTTGCAACCCTCAAAGCGCAGAACTTCAGGTGTTGTACCCTTCTGGCCATGGATGATGGCCATTTTGCCTTTTCCACCGGCTTTCTCGATGATGTATTTGCAGACCTGATACGCGGACTCAACACTTTCGCCGGCGATGAAGGTGTCACCCGGTGCACCGTCAGGCTGGCGGTCGACATTGATCACCGGAATCCCCTCGGCACGGGCCAGACGGGTTGGTACGGCAGCAGCGGCTGCACCTGCCGGGATATAGATGAAGGCATCAATACCTTGGGTCATCATGTCCTGTACCTGACTGACCTGGGTGGCAGTATCATTTTTCGCATCCACCACGATCAGGTCGATACCCTTCTCCTTGGTGTAGTTTTCAACACCCAGCTTGATCTGGTTGAAGAAGTCCGCCTGGAGATTCGGCATTGCCAGGCCGATTTTCTTGACCTCGGCGGCCAGGGCCGGTGTGGTGGCAGACAGGGTGGCAATCGCGGCAGCAGCAGCGACTTTGATCTTGATGTTCATGGGGTTTTCCTCACTCAATAAAACAAATGGCATGGCCGTTGGCAATCTTTCACGCATCCGGGCCATGGTATCCGGGTGCAGACACGGAATGCGGTGTTTACCGCCTCCGTGGGGCTGTTCAGTTTTTGCGGTGCTTGAAGGTTTCAGCCGCAACGGCCAGTACAATGACCAGGCCAATGATTACCGCCTGCAGGAACGGTGAAACATTCAGCAGATTCAATCCATTACGCAGTACGCCAATGATCAGCACGCCGATGATGGTGCCGCCAATGCCGCCTGTTCCGCCGGACAGGCTGGTGCCGCCGATGACCACCGCTGCGATGGCATCCAGCTCATAGGCAACACCGGAACTGGGCTGAACCGAGTCCAGCCGTGCAGCCAGCAGGATACCGGCCAGACCGGAGAGCAGGGCACAGCCGGTATAGACCAGAATGGTGGTGCGCTTGACGTTGATACCGGCCAGGCGGGCCACTTCCGGGTTGCCGCCGACAGCGTAAAGCACACGGCCACCGGCACGGTAGCGCTGGAACAGAATGGCAACCACGAACACAATCAGCATGACCGCCACCGTCAGGGTCAGGAAGCCGCCATAGCGGATGATCGCGCTCATGTTGAACCAGGCCGGAAAGCCGATGATCTGCGAGCCGTCAGTGATCATGTTGGCAAGGCCCCGGGCAATGGACATCATGGCGAGGGTTGCGATAAAGGCCGGTACCCTGAACTCGGTGATCAGCAAGCCCGAAAGCGCACCGGCAAGGCCCGCAACCAGCAGTGCACCGACAATCGCAATAATCATGGGCATTCCAGCCTCGACATTGAGATAGCCCAGGACCATCATGGCCAGTGCCATGACCGAGCCGACAGAAAGGTCAATCCCGCCGATCAAGATGACGAAGGTCATACCCACTGCCATGATTCCCAGCACGGTAATCTGGTCAAGAATGTTCAGAAAATTCCGGAATGAAAGAAACGAGTCTGTTGTGATCGTAAGAAACACACAGAGCAGCAACAATCCGATCAGCGGTCCGGTCGCGCCGCTGAATGAAAAGGCTTCTCGCAGGGATGTTCTCTCCTGACGCAATGTTTGTGTCACCGCCATTTTCTCCTCCTCAGGATTGAATATTTATTCACACATGATTTAAAATCATATTCGAATACTTTTCTACTGTCAACCACTCTGCAAAACCCTAATACTGTAAATTAGCAATTAACTGATAAATTTAAATATTTTCCATATTTGGACTATCAACTGGCTGGAAGCAGAGGGCCTGTCATTGACAAAACTTCCCTAAAAGACTAATAATTCTTATGTGAATAATTATTCTGGTGGAGAATATGGAGCCTAACGACCTTCGACAGATAGCCAACCGCATCAGACGCCGCGACCTTCAGGCCGTGTTTGAAGCCGGGGCAGGCCATATTGGTGGGGAGATGTCAGTCACTGACTTGCTGACCGCGCTTTACTTTCATGTCCTGAATGTGAATCCGGACAAACCGCTGGACCCGGATCGGGACCGCCTGATCCTGAGCAAGGGGCATGCAGCACTGGCCCTGTATGTCACGCTGGCGGAAAAGGGTTTTATTCCCAAAGCCGAAATCAGTACCTTCCTGCAACCCCATGCACGCCTTAACGGCCACCCGAACCGGACCAAAGTGCCGGGTGTGGAAACCAATACCGGTCCGCTGGGACACGGGTTGCCGGTTGCTGTCGGTATGGCGCAGGCAGCCAAGCTGAATCGTGCCGGCTGGCGTACTTTCGTCATTACCGGTGACGGTGAAATGCAGGAGGGCAGTAACTGGGAGGCAATCATGGCAGCAGCCCAGTTCCGGCTTGACAACCTCACCCTGATTATCGACCACAACCGTCTGCAACAGGGAGCCAGACTGGCTGATACCAACAACCTGATGCCGCTTGCGCCCAAGCTGGCGGCCTTTGGCTGGGCCGTTGAGGAAATCGACGGTCATGATATGGTGCAGATCTGCAAGGCGCTGGCACCGGAAGCCGTGACACCGGGACGCCCCCGCTGCGTGGTTGCACACACCAACAAAGGCCGGGGAATTTCCTTCATGCAGGACAATGTTGCATGGCACCACAAGGTTCCCGATGAAACACAATATCGGCAGGCACTGGCCGAACTGGAGGAGGCTGCTGTATGAAATCATCGGTTAATCTTTCCGCCCTGCATGACTGCCGGGATGCATTCACCCAAACACTGGAGGCACTGGCGGCACAGGATGAACGTGTTGTGGCCGTGTGCAATGACTCGGTCGGCTCCAGCAAGCTGGGCGGATTCCGGGACAAATGGCCGGAGCGACTCATCAATGTTGGCATTGCCGAACAGAACATGGTCGGTGTGGGGGCCGGGCTGGCCAATGGCGGCAAGCTGCCGTTTGTCTGTGGAGCCTCCTGTTTCCTGACCGGGCGGGCGCTGGAGCAGATCAAGGCCGATATCGCCTATTCCGACGCCAATGTCAAACTCTGCGGTATCAGCTCGGGTATGGCCTATGGCGAGCTGGGGCCGACCCATCATTCCACGGAAGATTTTGCCTGGCTGCGGGCCATCCCGAATATCACCATTATTGCACCGTGTGACCGGATTGAAACAGCGGCCGCCGTGAAGTTTGCCGCCGCCCATACCGGCCCGGTCTTTCTGCGCCTCAGCCGGGTCGGTGTGCCTGACCTGCTCCCGGAAAATCACGTCTTTGAGCCGGGTCGTGCCAACAGCCTGCGGGACGGTTCAGACCTTACCCTGATTGCCAATGGGGTACTCAGCCACCGGGCGCTGCTGGCGGCGGAGCGGCTGGCAGAGCAGGGCATTGCTGCACGGGTATTGAATATGGCTACGGTCAGGCCGATCGATACGGATGCCATTATCCAGGCTGCCCGGGAAACCGGTGCCATCCTGACCTGTGAGGAGCATACCATCCATGGCGGGCTGGGCAGTGCCGTGGCGGAAGTGGTGGTGGATAACCATCCGGTGCCGATGACGCGTCTGGGGGTTCCCGGTATCTTCCCGCCGACCGGCTCGGCCAACTTCCTGCTGGATGAGTTCGGCATGTCGCCGGAGGGAATCGCCGCCAGTGCTGCCGAGCTGATAAAACGCAAGTAAGGGCAAGACTTAGGGAGGAAATCGGAATGCAAGATGCAATTCTGGCAGTGGATCAGGGAACCACCAACAGCAAGGCCATTCTGGTCGCGGCAGATGGTTCAATCCTGGCGCAGGGCGCTGCGGCGGTCACAACTGCTTACCCGCGTCCGGGTTGGGTGGAGCAGGATGCGCTCCAGCTATGGGACAGCATTCTGGCGGCGATCCGGGCCTGTCTTGACAGCGGGCCTGCAGTGACCATTACTGCGCTGGGTATTTCCAACCAGCGTGAGTCGATATTGGTCTGGAACCGTCATACCGGGGAACCGCTGGGGCCGGTTGTGACCTGGCAGTGCCGACGCACGGCAGCTGCCTGTGAAGCCTTGAAGGCTGCGGGTCATGAAGCGCGGGTGGTGGCCCTGACCGGTTTGCCGCTCGACCCGCTGTTTCCGGCCACCAAGATTGCCTGGCTGCTGGAACAGCATGTTCAGGGACTGGCAGCGGAGGATATCTGTATCGGGACCGTGGATGCCTGGCTGATCTGGAATTTCTCCGGCGGGCGGGTACATGCCTGTGATGCCTCCAATGCTGCCCGGACCCAGTTGTACAACCTGTCATCCGCCTGCTGGGATGATGAACTGTGCAAACTGTTCGGTGTGCCCAAAGCGGCTCTGCCCCAGGTGCAGGATTCTTCATCGCTGTTCTGCCAGACCCGGAATGTGGCCGGGGTGCCGGATGGCATTCCGGTGGCTGCTGCAATCGGGGATTCCCATGCCGCCCTGTTCGGGCATGGTGCGTTTCAGACCGGTGACGGCAAGATCACCTTTGGTACCGGTTCCTCGGTGATGACTACCATTCCCGATTTCATGGTACCACCGCCAGGTATTACCACCACCATTGCCTGGTCTCTGCAGGGCAAGGCGACCTATGCGTTTGAAGGCAATATTCTGGTCAGTGCCTCCATTCTGCCCTGGACCGCAACGCTGCTGGGTCTTGAGAGTGTTGATGCCCTGCTGGCACTGGCCGGGCAGGTACCGGATACCGAGGGTGTGGTACTGGTGCCGGCGCATGTCGGGCTGGGATCGCCGCACTGGAATGCACAGGCACGCGGCCTGATCTGCGGCCTGTCATTTGCCGCCGGACCGGCACAGGTGGCCCGCGCTGCTGCCGAAAGCATGGCATTTCAGGTTTATGACGTGTTCCGGATTGTTGCGGACAACACCGGCAGCGGTATCGGGCAGTTGTTTATTGATGGCGGCCCCAGTCGCAACCCGTTTCTGATGAACAGGGTTGCAGGGTATCTGGATCATCCGCTGATCAGCTGCCCGAGTACGGAGGCCTCTGCGCGGGGTGCGGCGTATCTGGCGGGTCTGGCGACCGGGGTGTGGGCGGACCTGAAGACAGTCGCCGGGCTGGAGGTGCATGGCGAGGTGCTCAGACCAACCATGGACAGGGCCGGACGCGAGCAGGCGCTTGCGCTTTGGCATGATGCCGTGGCACGGACCATGCTGGCGACCTGATTCTGCTTTCCGCCTTGAGTTCAGGGACTGTTAAACAGTTGTTTTGATTTGCCCGATGTTGAGATGATACAGATGCATAAAACCTGATATTCATGATGAGAGAAACTTGTGTCCCGATTGAATGAACTCCGGATGATTGCGCGCATTGCGCAGATGTACCATGTTGAGGGGCGGCGGCAGTCAGAAATTGCCCGCCACCTGCACCTGTCCCAGGCGACGGTCTCGCGCCTGTTGAAAAAGGCACTGGAAGAGGAGATTGTCCGTACCACCATTATTGCTCCACCCGGTACCTATGGTGAACTTGAAGCCGCGCTGCGTGAACGCTTCAAACTCCCCGAAGCCATTGTGGTGGAATGCTCCGAGGACCGGGACGGACCGGTGATGGCGCGCATTGGGGAGGCGGCGGCCCACTTTGTGGAAACAACGCTGCAGAGTGATGAAATCATTGGTGTTTCCAGCTGGAGTGAGACCATTCTGCGCATGGTGGATAACATTCACCCGCTGAAGGCCTGCCGGGCCAAGTACGTGGTACAGACCCTGGGAGGAATGGGCAATCCGGCAGTGCAGACGCATGCGACCCAGCTGACTGCCAAACTGGCCAAGCTGACCGGGGCAGAACCCCGCCTGCTGACTTCTCAGGGGGTGGCCCAGTCACGGGAAGCGAAGCTGGTGATTCTGAGTGATCCTTATGTGCGGGAAACGCTGGAGCTGTTTGGCCGGATTTCGCTGGCGATTACCGGGATCGGGGCCATGGAACCTTCCGCCATGCTGGCACGCAGCGGGAACGTGTTTTCAGCCAATGAGCTGGCAGAGCTGGCCGAAGCCGGTGCGGTGGGGGACATGAGCCTGCGCTTTTTCAATCGCCAGGGCCATACCATCAAGGCACCACTGGATGAGCGCGTGATCGGCATTTCCCTGGAAGAGCTGTCCCGGGTCGAGCGCGTGGTCGGGCTGGCCGGTGGTCAGGGCAAGACGGAAGCCATTGCCGGGGCATTGCATACCGGCATTCTGGATGTATTGATTACGGATAAATTCACGGCGCAGCGCCTGCTGGAACCCACAACCGCAGCGCCGGAATCCGAGTCTGAGGAGACGAAGTAATGAGACGTTTTGAAGGAAAAACGGTTGTGATTACCGGTGGCAACAAGGGAATCGGTTTTGCCATCGCCGAGCGTTTCAGTGCCGAGGGGGCCAATCTGGTGCTGGCCTCGGTGGAGCCGCAGGTGGAAGAAGCTGCCGATGCCCTGAAACATTCGGGAGCCAGGGTGCTGGCTGTTGTGTGTGATGTGACGGACCCTGTGGCTGTCAGGCAGCTTTATGAGACGACAGAAGCGACATTCGGCCCGGTTGATGTCTCGATACAGAACGCCGGCATTATCACCATTGCCAGGCTGGAAGACCTGACCGAAAAAGAATGGGATGCAACCCTGGATGTCAATACCAAGGGGGTGTTCCTGTGCTGCCAGCAGGCGGTCAGCAGCATGCGCCGATCGGGGCGGGGCGGTCGCCTGATCAATATGGCCTCCGGGCAGGCCCGGGACGGCTTTATCTATACGCCGCATTATGCCGCCTCGAAATTCGGTGTCATGGGGTTGACCCAGAGCCTGGCCAAGGAACTGGCGCAGGAAAACATTACCGTCAATGCCATCTGTCCGGGGATTATCAAAACCGACATGTGGGACTACAACGACCGGGTCTGGGGGAAGATGCTCGGTGATTACGGTCCGGGTGAGCTGATGGCCAGCTGGGTGCAGAACATACCCATGAAACGGGCCGGAACCGGTCAGGATGTGGCCGGGCTGGCAACATTTCTGGCCAGTGCGGATGCCGGTTACATCACGGGCCAGACCATTAATGTGGATGGTGGCCTGATTATGTCCTGAAGTCCGGGGTAACCAACCTCGTTTCAGCGGTCATTTTGTTCTCTGGCTGCATGATGGTGCTGATTTTTTCAGGACCCAAGGGGCAGAAAACATGGTTCCACATGCACAGCGGGGTGTTATCCGACACCCGGCACAGATTTACGGCTATTCGGTATATGGCACACCGCTGGAAGTTTATCTGCCGACGGAAAAGACGGAATGCCTGGTGTTTGCCGGTATTCATGGTGAGGAGGCGGAGACCACCATTCTGTTGTCGCGGGCGCTGCGCAGTCGCCAGTCCGCATTACGGCATTGTGCCGTGGTGCTGGCGGCCAACCCGGACGGTCTGGCCAGAGGGACACGCGCCAATGCCAGGGGCGTGGACCTGAACCGCAATTTTCCGGCTGACAACTGGCGTGGGGATCAGGTCCTGCACCGTTGGGATGAGGGTCAGGCGCAGGAGGTGGCGCTTTCTCCCGGTCATGCCCCGGCTTCCGAACCGGAAACGCTGGCCCTGATGCAGCTGGTCGAGCGCCTGAATCCCTCCCATATTGTTTCCCTGCACGGGCCGCTGGCCTGTATTGATGATCCGCAAGGCTCGGCACTCGGGCAATGGCTGGCCCAGGGCAGCGGCCTGCCGCTGGTGGCGGACATCGGTTCCCCGACCCCCGGTTCCTTCGGCTCCTGGTGCCGGGATCAGGATCGGGCCGTGATCACCTATGAAAACTGCCGCCGGATTCGGTCTGGAGCCTGCAGGCGGTGCATCTGCCGCTGTTGTCACGGCTGCTGGACTGGAGTCGGGACGGGGTGATATAGGGTTTGACTAATGTCACTTTATGGGGCATAACCACAACGGGCATCAATGTGATTGACCCTTTTGACTCCCGGCTGCGACTGAATCCCGGTATCGCAGTTTGATACAATAGTTAAATCAGTTAAATTCAATCGAAATTTGGAGGCAGGAATTATGAGTTTTATGGGTACGCTGGGCAAAGTTGCCATGGGCATTATGGTTGCCAAGGGTGTCGGCAGCCTGATGGGGGGAAAATCCGGCCAGAGTGGCAGCGGCAGTGTGCTGGGTGGCCTGCTGGGCAGCCTGGCCGGTGGCGGTTCTTCCTCAGCCGGTGGCTTGGGCGGCCTGCTGGGCAGTCTGGCCGGTGGCGGTGCTTCCTCAGCCGGCGGTCTGGGCAGCGTCCTGGGTGGTCTGCTGGGTGGCGGATCCAGCAGCCGTTCCGGTGGTGGTGGCCTCGGTGATCTGGGCAGCCTGCTGGGCGGTGCCGGAGCTGGAGCCGGCCGTGGTGCCTCCGGTGGCGGCATGGGGGATATTCTCGGCAGTCTGCTGGGTGGCAGCGGAGCCGGAGCCGGTCGTGGTGCTTCCGGTGGCGGCATGGGCGACCTGATGGGCAGTCTGGGCGGTCTGCTGGGTGGTGCTGGTGGTGGCGGCAATAGCGGTCTGGGTGGCCTGCTGGATTCACTCGGCGGCGGTGCCCAGGCCCAGACCAATCCCGGCAGCAGTGGCAGCTTCGGTGACCTGTTCAACAACGCCCTGCAGGGTAATGATCCCAAGCAGATTGATCCGGATGACGAGCTGAAGGCCGAACTGATGCTCAAGGCCATGATCTATGCTGCCAAATCGGACGGGCGTCTGGATGATGACGAGAAGCGCCGTCTGACCGAGAACATGACCGAGCTTTCACCGCAGGAGCGCGAGTTCGTTCAGCGTGAGCTCCAGGGACCGGTCGATCTGCAGGGGATGATTAACATTGTGCCCAAGGGCATGGAGCAGCAGGTTTATTTCATGTCCCTGCTCGGCATTGATCTGGATACCCAGGAAGAGGCGAATTATCTGGATCAGCTGGCACGCGGGCTGCGGCTGTCCAAAGATCAGGTCAACCAGATCCATGATCAGCTGAACGTTCCTCACCTTTACAACTGAGCCGGACCGGCATCCGGCCAATAGTCAGGGCCTGCGTCACTCCAGGTGGCGCAGGTTCCGGTGACCGCAGAACTCAGGCATCGGCCAGAATCAGGTCGGCAGCCTTTTCTGCAATCATGACTGTCGGAGCATGGGTATTACCCGATGTAATCTCCGGCATGATCGACGCATCCGCCACCCGCAATCCCCCGATACCATGAACCCGCAGTTTTTCATCCACGACGGCCAGCTCATCCTGACCCATGCGACAGGTGCCGGTTGGATGGTAGAAGGTCTGGCCGATACGGCGCACGGCTTCCAGCAGTTCGGTATCACTTTGGCAGGCTTCACCCGGTATGTGTTCACCCAGAATGCAGGGTGCCAGGGCCGGGGCCGATACGATGCGCCGGGCCACCCGGATGCCATCCACGGCCACGCGCCGGTCTTCCTCATGTGCAAGGTAGTTGGGCTCGATCAGCGGATGCTCCAGCGGATTGCTGCTGCGAATCCGGATCTGGCCCCGGCTGTGGGGGCGCAGCTGGCATACCGAGGCGGTAAAGGCCGAAAACGGGTCGACCCCCCTGCCCGGACGGGCGGCGGAAAGCGGCAGGAAGTGAAACTGGATGTCGGGGCGTTCAAGTTCCGGGCGCGAGCGGGTGAAAATGGCCACCTGACTGGCCGCCAGACTCAGGGGACCGCTGCGATGCAGCAGGTATTCCAGTCCGGCCCGCAGGCGTCCGGACCAGCTGCCAAGCTCGTCATTCAGGGTTGGCAGGCTGGTCCGGTACACCAGCCGAACCTGCAGGTGATCCTGCAGGTTGCGGCCCACACCGGGCAGCTCCTGCACCAGGCGGATAGCGTGTGTACGCAGCAGGGCACGGTCGGCAACCCCGGACAGCTGCAGCAGCTGGGGCGAGCCGATGGCCCCGGCACACAGAATGATCTCGCGCTGGGCACTGACCTTGTGCAGTTGCCCGTACCGAAGGTATTCCACGCCGCCGGCATGCTTGCCCCAGAACAGAATCCGGCGGGTGTGGGCACGGGTGATGACGCGGAGATTGGCACGGTTCAGGGCCGGATACAGGAAAGCACGCGCAGCACTCCAGCGGCGTCCCTGATGAAGGTTGTACTGAAAATAGGCCACACCCTCCTGACGGATGCCGTTACTGTCCAGATTGAGCGGGATACCGGTTTCATTGGCCGCCTTGATAAAACGTTCGGTGATCGGGCGCTCCAGTACCAGATCGGCAACCTTGAGGGGGCCGCCGCTGCCATGGTACGCATCGGCACCCCGCTGCTGGTCTTCGGAGCGCTTGAAGTAGGGCAGTATGTCGTCATAACCCCAGCCCTCGTTGCCGAGTGCTTCCCAGTGCTCGTAGTCTTCACGCTGCCCGCGCACGTACAGCAGGGCATTCAGGGAGCTGGAGCCGCCCAGCACCTTGCCACGTGGCCAGGCCAGACTGCGTCCGTTCAGACCGGGTTCTGCTTCGGTGCGGTAGCACCAGTCCAGCGACGGGTTGTGCATGTTTCTGAAGTACCCGCCCGGAACATGAATCCAGGGGTGATGGTCCGGACCGCCCGCCTCCAGCAGCAACACCCGATGCGCCGGGTTGGCAGACAGGCGGTTGGCCAGTACACAGCCAGCGGATCCGGCACCGATGATAATGTAGTCGTAGCTGTCCCTGGTCGACGATGGGGGCATGGCGTTCTTCCTGAAAAAAGGGCATTTGCCAAGCATAAGGGATTTGGTGGGGTGCCACAATTTTGGGCCGGCTCCACCCGGAGCCAAAATGGCGGCTTTGGGGGTGGAGGGCTGGCTTTTGTCGCGGAAACAACGTTAAGATGCGGTTGTTGCACCGCAAAATACCGGTCCGGGCTGTTGGGCGTGCCCCGGTCGGACCTTCCCTTGACTGGAACTGGAGGACATGGTTAGTGGGAGAAAGTACCAAAAAGCCACGGGTGACAGTGACCCGACTGCGTAACATGAAACAGAATGGCGAGAAAATAGCGATGCTGACCGGGTATGATGCCAGCTTTGCCCGGGTGCTGGACCGGAACGGGGTTGATGTAATCCTGATCGGCGATTCGCTCGGCATGGTGATTCAGGGGCAGGAAACCACCATCCCGGTGACCATGGACGAGATGGTCTACCACACCCGTGCGGTTGCTGTCGGGGTGGAACGGGCGCTGACCCTGGCCGATCTGCCGTTCATGAGCTATACCTCACCGGAAATGGCCCTGCGCAACTGCGCACGCCTGATGCAGGAGGGCAATGCCCACATGGTCAAGCTGGAAGGCGGAGCTCCCCAAGTGGAAACCGTGCGCCAGCTCACGCACCATGGTGTGCCGGTCTGTGCCCATCTGGGCCTGCAGCCGCAGTCGGTCCACAAGCTGGGCGGTTACAAGGTGCAGGGCCGGGATGAAGCCACAGCCCGGCGCATGGTGGAGGATTGCCTGATGCTGCAGGATGCCGGGGCGGACATGCTGCTGCTGGAGTGCGTACCGGCGGCACTGGCTGAGCGTATTACCGCCAGTGTCGAAATTCCGGTCATCGGTATCGGAGCCGGGCGCGGCTGTGACGGACAGGTGCTGGTGCTGCACGACATGCTGGGCATTTCCCCGCGTGCACCCAGTTTTTCCATGGATTTTCTGCAGGGCAGCGGCAGCATTCCCAAAGCGGTTCAGGCTTATGTGGATGCCGTCAAGGATCAGTCTTTCCCGACCGATGCCCATTGTTTTGTCTGAGGAGTCCGTATGGAAATCATTCGCGATATTGCCGATCTGCACCGTACCACCCGTGCCTGGCGCAAGGCCGGTGAAACCATTGCCTTTGTACCGACCATGGGCAACCTGCATCCGGGGCATTATGCACTGGTGGAGCAGGCACACGAGCTGGGCAGCAAGGTGGTGGTCTCGATCTTTGTCAATCCGGCCCAGTTTGACCGTGCGGCAGACCTGGAGGCGTATCCGCGTACCCTGGATGCCGACTGTGCCCAGCTGGAGCAGCTGAAGGTTGATGTGGTGTTTGTGCCCACCGCCGATGACATTTACCCGACCGGTTTCCTGCGCACGCGGGTGGAAGTACCGGGTATCAGTGATGTTCTGGAAGGTGAATACCGGCCCGGCCACTTTACCGGGATGGCCACCATTGTCTGCAAGCTTTTCAATATGGTTGAGCCGGATGTGGCCGTATTCGGGGAGAAGGACTTCCAGCAGCTCATGGTGGTGCGCCAGATGGTGCAGGACCTGGACATGCCGGTGCGGATTCATGGCGTGCATGCGGTGCGTGAGGCCGATGGTCTGGCACGCAGTTCGCGGAATGGCTACCTGACACCGGAACAGCGGGCACTCGCTCCCCGCCTGCACCAGACTTTGCTGGCCACGGCTACCGAGCTCAAGGCTGTCCGGCTGGAACCGGCCACCCTCGGCGCACTGCAGCAGGGCATGATACAGCGTCTGAGTGAAGCCGGATTCCGGCCGGAATACCTGGAAATCCGGCGCATACAGGACCTGCAGCCGCCCGAGACCGGTGATCAGGAGCTGGTGATTCTGGTTTCGGCCTGGCTGGGCAAGGCACGCCTGATTGATAATGTGCAGGTATTTCTGGCGACAGGGGAGGTTATCTGAGTGAAGGCGAAGACTGCCGGAGAAGCCGGGGATTGAAGCAGGGAATGACCGGAACGGATTAAATTTGGTTAATCTTTAAAAAACCGGGCTGCAAACACTGGTACTTTCTTGTTATTATTATTCTGTCCAGTGTTTGCAGGTCCAAAGTGGATTATTGTTATTATTCATCCTTAAACCCGGTAAATTGCCCTTTACCCCGAATCAATAAGGATGTTTTTCCCAAGGCCGGTCTGCCTTGAATGGCGGTTCAGCAGTCCGGTCTTATATCTCACTTCCCTGCATCGTTGTTGTTGTCTTGACGACGGGTGTCGTCTCCACGCGAACTAGATTAGTGGGGTTGCCCTGAATTCGGCCTGAATTTTTTTGCGCTTCCGGTTTTTCCCGCCTGTTTGTTTTTATTTCCCTGATTATTCTGGATTTTCATCCGAATCGGCTGTTCACGCTGACTTTGTGCAAAGCCACGATCAAAGACCAGCTCCAGGTCAATCCGGCTACCACGCTGCCCCTTGGCCCTGACCTGCTGCAGCTCCGGAATGCGGCTGCCAAGCCAGGTACACATGGCCATGGCCAGCTTGTGATTATCCTCCAGCAGTGCACTGACCAGGGTATTGGCGACCAGCCGGGCGCGTTCCAGTGCTGAAGGATCGTTGATGAACCCCTCGCTGGTGGTAATACCCTGATCCATGTCACGGTCCATGCGCACCAGCCAGCTTTCCTGCTCCGGCGGAACCGGAATGCCGGGATCGTAGATCAGGACCGGAATGTTGTTGACCAGTACGTGCAGTTTTTCCCTCGGTTTTTCCCTGTTTTCCATGTGCTATCCCGTTTCGTCAAATCCTGCCAGCCGGTAAAGCCGTCTGGCCTCTTCCGGGTTCTGCTCCACGCCGTTACCCTGCTCATACATGGTGGCCAGTGTGGTGATGGAGCCCTGCAGGCCCTGATCCGCCGCTTTTCCAAACCACGCTGCTGCCTGAGCTGCATCCCGTGCCACACATTCACCTTCCAGATACATGAAGCCCAGTCCATGCTGGGCCAGCCCGTAACCCTGTTCCGCCGCCGCTTTCATCCAGGTGTAGGCGGCAATGTCGCTTTGTGCCACACCCAGACCGTTCTGGTACATGATGGCGACCAGATGCTGGGCCTGGGCATCGCCCTGTTCAGCGAAGGGTGACAGCAGCTGCATGGCACGTGAAAAGTGTTTGGCTTCAAACGCCGCCATGCCACTGGCAAAGTCCATATCTGTCGGGGAAAGATCACGGCTCATGTCGGTTCTCCTTGTGGGCAGCCTGAAAAAGGCTTTTCATCCTACTGGTGTGCCACAGGTGGAGACATACCCCATCCGGGAGTGTACGGATGGCGGCTTTATCGGAGCTGTATCCGGCTTATGGACTCCGTCTGTCCGGCAGCCTGCTGCGTTGGCCCGGCACAGGCCCCGTGTCGGGCGGGATGAGGCTATGTTCCGGACAGCAGGGGTTACAGACATGACAGGACTCAGGTGGCACGGCATGACGGACTGGATCAGAAAACTGGCAGGGTGGGGCATCGTACTGGCGGGCCTGCAGTCGACCACCCTGCAGGCATTGGCAGTGTTTCCGGGGGCGCAGGGTTTCGGTACCCAGACCCGTGCCGGGCGCGGTGGTCCGGTCTGTCAGGTGAGCAACCTGAATGATCAGGGCCCCGGCAGCCTGCGTGCCTGTGTGGAGCAGTCAGGGCCACGGGTGGTGGTATTCACCATCGGCGGCACCATTCGCCTGAGCAGGAACCTGAGCATTACCCGGCCCCATATTTCCATCTACGGCCAGAGTGCACCGGGTGATGGCATCATGATCACGGGTGCACCCGACCTGACCGATGAACCTTTTACCATTGCCACTCACGATGTCCTGATCCAGCATGTGCGTTTCCGGGCCGGGGCTGCCGATGTGCCCAGCTGCTGCCGTGATGCCCTGACCATTCTCGGCACCGAGTCCGAGCAGCCGCCCTGGGAGATCAGCGGCAGGCGCACCTATAATGTCGTGCTGGACCATTGCTCCTTTTCCTGGGGGACGGATGAAATCCTGTCAACCTGGTATGACGTGCACGACATCACCATCAGCAACAGCATTATCGGCCCCAGCCTGTTCAATGGTTCCAATCAGGGTGGCCCCGGCAGCCGGGGCGTGCTGTTTGGTTCCCGTGGCTCCCGCTCGATCAGTTTTCATCACAATCTGGTGGTACACAGCCGTGAGCGCAACCCGGCGATCGAGACCGGTGAGGGCGGCGTGGTGGATGTGGTCAACAACCTGTTCTACAACTGGGGTTTCAACGGGGCCGAGATCATGGGGGAGTATGGTCAGGTCAAGGTCAATCTGGTCGCCAACCTGTACCTTGGGGGGCGGGATTCAAACCGCGCCAACCCGGAGATCATTGCACGCTATAACCGCCGTGGCTATCGCCTGCATCTGTCCGGTAACCGCCGGGTACAGGATGCACTCAGGCCCGAACGCCTGCCGATCCGGCCCCGGTTTGAAGGCCGGGCCGTGCGCCACTGGCAGCAGCCGAACCGCTTTCCGGCCCCGGCGGTCACCACGGTCGATGCCGGGCAGTTACCCCGCCTGTTGCTGCCGCAGGTGGGGGCAAGCCTGCCCCGGCGCGACCGGGTGGATCGTCAGGTGATTGCCGATGTACTGAACCGGGGTGGCCGGATTCCGAATTGTGTGAGTTCGACCGATAAAGGCTGGGAACACGGGTGCCGGAATCATGCCGGTGGATGGCCCCGCTATGCCGCCGGAACCCCGGCTCCCGACCGGGATCGTGACGGGGTGCCGGATGCTGTCGAGCCGGCTCTGGGGCTGAACCCGGCTGTTGCCGATGCTCACCGGAAAACCGATGCGCAGGGGTATACCCTGCTGGAGCGCTGGCTGCAGGGTTTGTAGCACGGGGACGGGCACACCCGGCATCCGGTACCGCTCAGGGGGGTGAGACCCGCTGCAGCAGCTGCTTTGCCAGCGGTCTCAGTCTGTGGCTGCGTTGTACGAGAATCCGCAGCTGAATCAGCCGGACCTTGAACGGATGGATCAGATGGCCGCCCGGTGTGCGCGGTGAGGTGATACGCCGGCAGGTCATGCGACTGGTTCGGGTCCAGAAAGACTTGTGCCGGCCTTCACCCTGCATGAAATCCAGGATGTGGAAACCACGCTGTACAAGGCTGTCAATGATGTATTCATCCAGCAGGCGACCCGGACTGAACTGGCTGTAGCCCGGATCAATCGAATGGTGGTAGAGAAAGTATTCCCTGTCATTGTCGTTCAGGAAATTAAACGAATAGGTACAGGGGACCTCATCGATGAACAGGACAATCAGCTCCACCTTGCCCTGTTCAGCCAGCACCAGTGCCGCCCGGGTGAAGTGCCGAAAGGTGCTGTCCCGACGCCACAGGCAGCTACTGTGGTTCCTGTCCCAGCGCTTGAGAAAAATCTGTCGAACCTGTGGCAGCCAGTGCCCGAGATCAGCTGGCCGGGTAAAGGTCCTGAAGGCCAGGTTTTTGTGCTGGCGCTTGAGGCGATTGTGGGCTTCACGGATTTTCTTCTGCTTCTGGCGCGGATACTGTTTGCGCCAGTCGGTGCCGGGTTCGGGCAGCTCAAGGTAGGGAGCGGGCAGAAAAGGCAGGTCGGTACAGAGCAGGTGAGCCGGCACGGGCGTACCGGACAGAACGACAGGCTCCTGCCGGTACAGGATTTTTTCAATGCTGGAATACATACGTTGATCCTGGCGCTTGGGTTGTGTTTTTCCCGCTGGGAGAGTCTGGTCGCTGCCCTTCTGTTGCCCCTGGTATTGTTCTGAAATAGCCGGCCCGGAGATCAGATTGTCATGTGCATCTGACGCTGCCGGTTATACAGCAGACCCAGGAGGCTCTGGAGCCTTTTCTTCAATGCCTTGTTGTTCTGTATGCGGATTTTTTCACGCTGGAACAGGACCTTGAGCGGATGCGTCAGGCGTCCGTAAAAGGTAGGCGAAGAGCAGATACGGCGGCAGGTCATGCGGCTGTTTGTGGTCCAGAAGGCTTTATGCTGGTCTTCGCCGACCATGAAATCAAAGTGTTTCAGTTTCAGCTCCACCGCACGGCATAGCGTGTGGTAATAGCTTTGCCGACCAATGGAATATTTACGGGTCTGGGGATCGATAATGGTCGCATGATGGAAAAAATAGAATGTATCCTGATCAATCAGCCCCAGGGCATACGTCACCGGTCGCCTGTCCAGCAATCCGATGCTCAGTTCCGCCATTCCCCGGCCTGCCAGTTCGGTCAGGCTCTGCAGGTATTCCGAGAACCCCTGCTCATTACCCCAGGCAAAGGAACTGTAACGGTTCTGCCAGCGTTCCAGAAAAATCGTGCGTGCCACCGGCAGCCATTCCGCCATGGCTTCGGGTGTACGTGCCAGACGGAATTCCAGCGTATGACCTGCACGCTCCAGCTGTCGGTGTGCCTTGTGCATGCCCTGTATGTGTCTGCTGCTGCGGAAATGGTCTTCCAGTGCCGTCAGCGAATCAGGCAGGTCCAGAAAAGGAGCCGGCATGTAGGGCAGGTCGGTACACAGGCGACCGTCCGGGACGGGATGATCGGGCAGGACAATATCAACCGGCTGGTTGAATGTGGCAGGTATGTAGGCGTACAAATTTTTCATGACTGTTCGGGAAAAGTTCTGATGCTCTTTTTCAGCAAGCTTAATCAGGCTGTCCGGATACCACGGACTTTTCCGCGCCAGTGGGCATAAATACCGGATCAGCGTGCACTCATCGTATCCCTGACCCCATCGGTCATCCCGGGTCTGGTGATCCTCTGCCATGGTGCCTAGTTTGGAGGGGATTGAATCGTTAGTGGCCCGAGATGCGCAAACTGAGCCTGCTGTTACTGTTGCTATTTATATTTTCATCAGTCTGGAACGATATGGTGGTGCTGGGCAGTTTCGGTACTCTGTCACGCCTGTTCGGGGTACTGGCTTTCGGTGTCGGCATCCTGACCCTGCTGCTGGAGCGGCAGTTCCGGCCCCTGCCGGAAATCTACCTGATTATCTGCCTGTTTGTGCTGTGGACCTGGCTGAGCTTTTTCTGGACCGTCTGGCCGGAAGAAACCCGGAAAATGGCTTTCAGCCTGCTGCAGCTGGCACTCCTGTCCATGCTGATGTGGCAGTTCCTGCCCCGACGCCTGGAATTGCAGCATGCCTTTCTGGCTATTGTGGCCGGTGGTTATGTGCTGATCTTTTTTACCGTCCAGACCTGGCTGGCCGGGCAGCAGGCTTATGCCGACCGCTATTCGGCCCCCGGTGTCAATGGCAACGAGCTGGCTTCATCGCTGGGGCTGGCGGTACCCCTGGCGCTGTATCTGATTCATGCCAGCCGTTACCTGCCGGTCAGGCTGCTGGCTGTAATCTATGTACCGGCTGCCTTCTTTGCCATCTCCCTGTCAGCCTCACGCTCCGGTTTTCTGCTGGCTGTGCTGGGGCTGGCCTATCTGCCGGTGTTGTTTTATCGTCTGTCGGGTTTCTGGCGGCTTGCCTTTGCCCTGGCGGGCGGGGCGGCTGTTATCGGCCTGCTTGCGCTGATACCGCCGGAATCGATCAGCCGCCTGTCGACCATCGGGCGCGAGCTGTCTTCCGGTACCATGACCGGGCGCACCACCATCTGGCACTTCGGGCTGGAAGCCTGGATGCAGCAGCCCCTGCTGGGCTACGGGTTTGGCAGCTACTTCAAGGTCGTGACCCCGTTTTCCGTCAATTACACCGCGCACAACAGTTTTATTTCCGTGCTGGTGGAAACGGGAATTATCGGCCTGCTGCTGTTTCTGCTGTTTTTTCTGTACCTGTTTTATTACCTGCGTTTTGTGCCCCGGCAGGAATTCATGCTGCAGCTGACCCTGCTGATGCTGCTGATTGTCAGCCAGATGGCCGTTGAGTGGTCCGCAGAAAAAATCGCCTGGATTTTCTATAGCCTGCTGATTGTCAACGTCTGGGTCGACCGGCCCGAAAGTCGACCGGTACCGCTCATATTGAAACCCGAAGGACAGCTTGGCAATGCAACCCAGGCCTGAAGCAGTTTCCCGGCCCGCCGTAGCGCTGGTGATTTACAGTCTGTACGGTGGCGGGGCCGAGCGTGTGGTTTCCTTGCTTTCCGCCGGTCTTGCCCGCAGCCATCAGGTCGACATTATCGTTTTTGATGCATCCAGGCCGGCCTATGAATATCAGGGAGTGCTGATCAACCTGGACTGTCCGACACAAGGGCAGGGCGTGATGGCCAAAGCATTCAACCTGCTCAGACGCAGCCGGCGCCTGCGGCAGCAGTTCCGGCAGAAGTCCTATGCCGGAATTTACGCCTTCATGGAAAGTGCCAATTTTGCCACCATTCTGGCTGCTCCCGGACAGGCCGTTGTCTCGGTACGCATCACGCCTGAAGTGCAGAGCCGCTTTACCCGCTTTCTGATGCGCAGACTTTATCCGTATGCACGTCGGGTAGTGGCCGTATCGCAGGGAATCCGGCAGCGGCTGGCACGGGATATGGCACTTGGCAATCTGACTCACATCCCCAATCCACTGGATTTTGAATACATTCAGGCTTCGAGTGCACAGCCGTTCACCGCGCCGCTGCCATCGGGACGATCTTACATCCTGGCTGCCGGTCGGCTGCATCACGACAAGGGCTTTGATCTGCTGCTTGCCGCCTACGCTCGCTGTCAGGGTCTGTGCAGTATTGATCTGGTGATTCTGGGCGAGGGAGGAGAACGGGCGGCACTGGAGCAACAGGCCGTCGAACTGGGACTGGCCGGGCGTGTGCATCTGCCGGGGCGGATGGATAATCCCTTTGTCTGGATGCGTAATGCCGACTTTTTTGTCCTGCCCAGCCGTTTCGAGGGCTACCCGAATGTCCTGATTGAAGCCCTGGCCTGTGGATGTCCGGTTGTCGCCACAAACTGCCCGACCGGCCCGGACGAGATTCTTCAGGGGGGGCGCTATGGTGTACTGGTAGAGACCGGGAATGCAATGGCACTGACACAGGCTATGGATGGCCTGATTAAAGATATTGCCGAGCAGAAGCGCCTGCGAATGGTTGCAGAAACAGCAGTCCGGCATTTGACACTGGAGCGGGTCAGCGAGCAATGGCTGATGCTGGGGAGCTGAGTTTGGTTTTTAAGGAAAATACCATGCAACAGAAACCGGACCGTATCCGTGTTGCCTACATCATTACCTGTCTGAGTACGGGTGGGGCCGAAATGATGCTCTACAAACTGGTCACGACCATGGATCAGAGCATTTTCGAGCCCATGGTGATCGTACTGGATGACCAGCCCGGCCTTGCCGACCGGATCCGCAGTCACGGTATCAGGGTCCACTTCCTGAACATGCACAGCCACCCGGCCTCCCTGTGGCGTCTGCTGCTGCTGGTGCGTCTGCTGGCCGGTTTCAGGCCGGATGTGATCCAGGGCTGGATGTACCACGGCAACCTGATGGCTTATCTGGCCAGCCGTCTGCGGTTTCGGCGTTCGGTACTGGTCTGGAATATCCGCCAGACCCTTTATGATATTGCCCGTGAGCCGCGCATGACGCGCTGGACAATCCGGTGTTCTGCCCTGGTTTCCTCCGGGGTCCGGGTGATTCTCTACAATGCCTTTCTCAGTGCACGGCAGCATCAGGCCAGTGGTTTCAGCCGGCATGACACACGCATTATCCCCAATGGTTTTCCAACCGGGGTATTCAGGCCGGATCCGGTCGCCGGTACCCGAATACGCCTTGAGCTTGGCATTGCCGCCGATGCCTTTGTGATCGGCATGCTCGCACGTTATCACCCGATGAAAAACCATGCCCTGTTTCTGCAGGCTGCGGCCCGGCTGCTGCAATCGCACCCGGAGACCCATTTCATTCTGGCCGGCGACCGGGTAACGCTGGCTACCCCGGCGCTGGCCTCGCTGTTTCAGGCATATCCACGGCTGGCAGGGCGGGTGCATCTGCTGGGTGAGCGTCGGGATGTGGTTGCGGTCATGAACGCGCTGGACATTTTCACCCTGACTTCTGCCTGGGGTGAGGGCTTTCCGAATGTGCTGGGGGAGGCCATGGCCTGCGGTGTGCCCTGCATGGCGACGGATGTCGGCGATGCGGCCTGCCTGCTGGGGGACAGCGGGCTGGTGCTGCCGGATCATGAGCCGGACACGCTGGCGCGTTTCTGGGCGTGCTGGATGGCGGAAGGCCCGGGATGGCTGCAACAACAGGGGCGGCAGGCCCGGACCAGGATTGTGAGTCAGTACACCCTTGAGGCAGTGACGGAACAGTATCAGGAATTATACAAGGAGTTAGTGGCACATGTGCGGCCTGACCGGCTTTTATTATCCGACTCGTAAGGACACGCCGGCCTCGATGCAGGCCGATCTGGATGCCATGACCGCCAGCCTGCAGCACCGCGGGCCGGATGCCGGCGGCAGCTGGATGGATCAGGATAGCGGTATTGCCCTGGGGCACCGGCGGCTGGCGGTACAGGACCTGTCACCCCAGGGCAGTCAGCCCATGCTTTCCGTCAGTGGCCGCCTGGTACTGGTGTTCAATGGTGAAATCTACAACCACCGTAAAATCCGCCTGCAGCTGGAGCAGACGGGTGTATCCGGCTGGTGCGGGCATTCCGATACGGAAACCCTGCTGGCTGCGATTGAAGCCTGGGGGCTGGAACAGGCCCTGACGGCCTGTGAAGGCATGTTTGCCCTGGCACTGTGGGACCGGAATACCCGCTGCCTGAGTCTGGCCCGTGACCGCATGGGGGAGAAGCCGCTGTATTACGGCTGGCATGGTCCTGCCCTGCTGTTCGGCTCCGAGCTCAAGGCCCTGCGCGCACATCAGCACTGGCATGGCGAGATCAACCGGGTCGCCCTGGCCGCCCAGATGAGTTTCAGCTATATCCCGGAACCCCTGTGCATTTATCAGGGCATGCACAAACTGGAGCAGGGGTGTCTGGTACATATCCCCACCGGAACCGCACCCGGCAGTGATCTGGCCAGCCGGCGCTGGTGGTCGCTGTCCGGGCAGATCGCATCCCGTGCGGATGCACGTCAGGCCACCGTGACGGATCCGGTGGCAGCGATCAACACCCTGGAGCACCTGCTGGGTGAGGTTGTCGGGGGACAGATGCTGGCGGATGTCCCGCTGGGGGCATTCCTGTCCGGCGGTGTGGATTCCTCCCTGATTGTGGCCCTGATGCAACAGCATGCCGATACGCCGGTGCGTACCTTTACGATCGGTTTTGATGAGGCGGATTTTGATGAAGCACCCTTTGCCCGTGCGGTGGCAAAGCATCTGGGAACCCGGCATACCGAGCTGACGGCCCGTCCGGCAGATGCCCTGGACATTATTCCGCAGCTGCCGCAGCTGTTTGATGAGCCATTTTCGGACATGTCACAGCTGCCGACCTTTCTGGTGGCCCGGCTGGCACGCTCACAGGTCACGGTAAGCCTGTCCGGTGACGGGGCGGATGAACTGTTCGGCGGCTATAACCGCTATTTCTATGCCCACAGCCTGTGGAAACGCATGCAGGCAGTACCGGCTCCGTTGCGCAGCCATATGGCCCGACTGATTCGCTGTGCACGGCCGGGGCAGTGGGACCGGGTTTTCGGGGTCCTGAAACCGGTTACACCATTCCGGCTGCGCTTCAACGAGCCGGGCCAGAAAATGCACAAGGTAGCCGACATCCTGCAGGTGGATTCCTCTGACATCATGTACCGGATGCTGACGGCCCACTGGGCTGACCCGGAACAGCTGGTACGCGGCCTTTCCGGCCTGCCGGACCTGGATGCACCACAGACGCCGGTGCCACCGGGGCTGAGCCTGATGGAGCACATGATGTTTCTGGACACCATGAGTTATCTGCCGGGCGACCTTCTGGTCAAGGTGGACCGTACTGCCATGGCCAACAGCCTGGAAACCCGTGCACCTTACCTCAATCACCGGGTGGTGGAGCATGCCTGGAGCCTGCCGCTGGACCTGAAAATCCGTGACGGACAGGGCAAGTGGATTCTGCGCCAGATTCTGTACCGCCATGTCCCGCGTGCCCTGATTGAGCGCCCGAAAAAAGGCTTCGGTGTCCCGATGGGCCAGTGGCTGCGCGGTAGCCTGCGTGACTGGGCCGAGGAGTTGCTGCAGCCCGCCCGGCTGGCCGGTGAAGGCTTTTTCGACCCGGAGTCGGTCCGGCAAAAATGGCGGGAACACGTCAATGGCATCCATGACTGGCAGTACCACCTCTGGGATGTACTGGTATTTCAGGCCTGGCTGGAACAGCAGGAAGCTGGCCGACAGCCCCGGAAGAAACCGCAAAGACCACTGGCTGCCTGATGGCATCGGAAGCCGGGATAAATGGCAGGGAGTGCCCATGCAGAAGATACTGTTTGTCGGGAATGATCTCGCATTTTTCTTTTCACACCGTCTGCCGCTGGCAAAGCAGGCATTGCGGGCCGGGTATCAGGTCCACATTGCCATGCCGGAGGGTCGGGAGCACCCGCTGGTGGACAGCCTGCGCATACTGGGCATGCATTATCATCCGGTAGCGATACGGCGCATGGGGCGCAACCCCTGGCACGAGCTGACTGCGGTGTTCAGCCTGTATCGGCTGTACCGTGCAGAGCGCCCGGACCTGATTCACCATATTGCCATGAAGGCCATTCTGTACGGGGGGCTGGCATCCCTGTTTCAGCATTCCGGCCAGTCGCTGTTTGCCTTTACCGGTCTGGGGACCCTGTTTACCCATGAAGACCGGGGCACACGCCTGTTGCGCCAGGTGCTGGAGCCATTGTATCGCCTGATTTTCCTGCCGGTACGGGCCTGGGCACTGTTTCAGAATCCGGATGACCTGAACCTGTTTCTGGGCAGTGGCATCACCAGCCGGCAGCGTTCCTTCCTGATCCGTGGCTCGGGAGTGAACCTGCAGGATTATCAGCCGGTACCGGAGCCGGAAGGCGTTCCGGTGGTGATGCTGGCCTCGCGTTTGCTGCGTACCAAGGGTGTGGACGAGTTTGCCGGAGCCGCTGCCCTGATAGCCGCCTGCGGTATCAGGGCACGTTTTGTCCTGGTCGGTGACTGCCCGGATAATCACGATGCGGTACCGGAGGTGCGGGTACGTGAGTGGGTAAGGCGTGGTCAGCTGGAGTGGTGGGGGTATTGCAGCGATATGCCCGCCATCCTGGTCAGGGCCAGTATTGTCTGCCTGCCGGCCCATTACCGTGAGGGGGTGCCCAAGGTGTTGCTGGAAGCTGCCGCCTGCGGGCGGGCGCTGGTGGCCAGTGATATTCCGGGTAATCGTGAAGTGGTTCAGGATGGCGATAACGGGCTGCTGGTCCGGCCCCGTGATGAACACGCCCTGGCCGCGGCGATCGCGACCCTGCTGGCCGATCCGGAGCGGCGTGCAAGCATGGGCCGGAACGGGCGTCGGCTGGTGGAGCGGGAGTTCAGTGTGGAGCAGGTAGTGGGCAAGACACTGGCCATTTACCGGCAGTTGCTGACGCCATGATCTGGAAGCACAGCCTGGTTTACCTGCTGGCGCGTCTGGTGCCGGGCCTGTTGAACTTTGCGGCATTGGCACTGTACACCCGGCTGCTGACACCGGAGCAGTATGGTACTTATGCACTGGTCATGGCCGTCACCAGCTTTCTGCAGCTGTTGCTGTTTGGCTGGATCAACCAGTCCCTGCTGCGCTATCTGCCGCGTTTTGCCGACCGGGAAGCGGCATTTCTGTCCACCGTCATGGCGGTTTATGGTGGTGTCGGTGCCGTGGCCCTGCTGGTGGCCCTGGTGGCAGCTCTGCTGGCGCTGGTGTATCCGGCAGCGCTGTTGGTGAGTCTGGCAGCATTGCTGCTGCTCACCTGGGCTGCCTTTGAGCTGGGGTTGCAGCTGCAGAACTCCCGTTTCCAGCCCGGCAGCTACAGTTTCATGAGTGTTCTCAAGGCGCTGACGGCACTGGCAGCGGGGGTCGGTCTGGTGTGGCTCGGCTTCGGGGCTGCCGGTATTCTGGGTGGACTGATTCTGGGTAACTTTTTGCCACTGTGGCTGTTCAACCGCCGGCAGCTGCGGCAGTTTGACCGGCGGCTGGTGGAGTATGAGATGCTCGGGCATCTGTGGCGCTATGGCCTGCCCTTGAGTGCGTCCGTCCTGATGAGTGAGGTCATTTACAGCTCGGACCGCCTGCTGCTGGCCTGGCTGCAGGGAAAGGCCGCTGCCGGACAGTATGCCGTGGCCTGTGACCTGCCTGCCTTCACCCTCAACATGCTGATGATGGGCATCAATCTGGCGGCCTATCCGGCGCTGGTGCAGGCACTGGAACAGGGTGACAGGCAACAGCTGCGGGGGTGTCGTCTGCAGCATTTCCGGCTGTTGTTCGCCGTGGCCCTGCCGGCGAGTGCCGGCCTGATTCTGGTGGCACCCAATCTGGTGACACTCATGATCGGTGTCGAGTTCCAGCCCGCAGTCAGGGCATTACTGCCGGTCATTGCCGTGGCTGTCCTGTTCTCGGGACTGAAGGCTTACTATTTTGACCTGGCGTTCCAGCTGGGCGAGCATCCACGCGGACAGCTGCAGATTCTGATGCTGGCTGCCGGGCTCAACCTGATCCTGAATCTGGTGCTGATTCCGCTCTGGAGCATGCAGGGGGCGGCCCTGGCGACCCTGATAACTTTTATGGCAGCCCTGCTGCTCAGTGCCGTGCGGGGACGACACCACTTTCCACTGGTATTTCCGCTGGCAGACCTGGGGAAGATGATATTGGCCGTCGGGGTAATGGTGGCCGTGTTGCTGCCACTGTATGACATCCGGGGAGCCGGATGGCTGCTGCTGCAGGTACTGGGCGGGACTGTTGTCTACGGTCTGGTATTGCTGCTGCTGAGTGGCCGGACCTGGGGGGCGCGGATATCCGGTATCGACCTGCCTTTTATCAGTCGATAAGGGCAGTTCAGGGGGGGCAGGTTAGTCGCTGCCGGCGGATCAGGATGATACTGAGAGGATATTCTACCCGATTTCATTGATCTTTTATTGGTCTGTTGTTGCAAAGGTTAGGCTGTTGTTATGTCGAGCGCGGGAGGCATTTTTACCGTTTCGCTGGATTTTGAACTCTATTGGGGCATGCGCGATGTGATTGCGCTGGAGCGGTATCGTGCCAACCTTGAGGGAGTACACCAGGCGGTTCCGGCTCTGTTGCAGTATTTTAGCGCTTTCGGTGTTCACACCACCTGGGCCACGGTGGGGTTTCTGTTTTTCCGTGATTCCACCGAGTTGCGTACCCGTCTGCCGGCCCTGCGTCCTGCCTATCGCAATGCATGGCTTGATCCCTATGCTGCGATTCCCGATACCGAACGGCATCCGGAGCTGATTCCACTTTACTATGCGCCCGAGCTGGTGAGCCTCATTCACCGGCATCAGCAGCATGGACAGGAAATTGCCTCACATTCTTTTTCCCATTATTACGCCGGTGAGCCGGGAACGGATGGTATCAGCTTCCGGGCCGATCTGGAGGCCGTACTGGCAGTGGCCCGGCGTCAGGGTATCCCGATCGGGAGCCATGTATTTCCGCGCCAGCAGTACGGTGCTGAAGAGCTGGATATTCTGTCCGAACTGGGCTTCAGGGCATTTCGGGGCAGTACACCGGCCTTCATTCACCGTTTTCCCGAACGTCATGACTGTTATTTCACCCTCAAGCGCGGGTTGCGTTTTGCCGATGCCCTGATCAACCTGTCCGGACATCATGATGTGGAATGGCCGCAACCATCCGCTGCCGGGCTGGTGAATGTGGCCGGCAGCCGTTTCTTTCATGCCAGGGGACCGTCCGAAACCCTGAATCACCTGCGCCTGCAGCGTGTTTTGCGGGGGATGACCCAGGCAGCCCGTACCAACCGGATTTTTCATCTCTGGTGGCATCCGCATAATTTCGGCATTCAACTGCAGCAGAATCTGCAGCGTCTGGAGCAGGTGCTGCTGCACTACCAGAACCTGCGTGAGCGTTACGGGATGTCATCACTGAATATGGGGGAAATCGCCAGCCGCTGTTTTCTCCCTGCCTCAGTACCGTTCAGGACCCGACAGGAGCTAACCGTCTCATGAGTACAGGCAACCCGATCATCATCCGGACCGGCTCCCGGTCTGGGGATTCTTCGACCCAGGCCCCGATTGTGATTACCGCAACATCGACCCCCGGTGAAGCCGGGACACCGGAGCCTGCAACAGGGCAGGCGCAGGGCGGACTTGGACGCCTGCTGTGGCGCTATAAATGGCCGCTGATGCTGTTCGGGCTGCTGGGGATGCTGCTGGCGTATGCTTTCACCCTTTCACGGGCGGCCAGCTATCAGGCCGAATCCACCCTGCGCCTGGAGCTGGAACCGACCCGGGTGGTGGAGTTCGGACGCCTGGGCAGCAATGAGCCGCCCGAAGCACTCGATCTGTTGCAGACCGAGTATGAGCTGCTCAAGAGTCGTGCACTGGCACAGCAGGTGGTGGAGCGCATGCAGCTTGAGGACATGTTGCTGAATCCACCCGGGGGGAGCTGGAATCCCGGTGACTACCTGCCCGATGTGGGGGGCCTGGTGCAACAGGGCAAAACACTCCTGCAGGACAGGGGCCTGCTGTCCCCCGAAGCAGAGACCGCCACGGCGGAGACGGAATCCGGCAACCGCTCACTCAAGGTACTGCAGGCTTTTGGCCAGCACCTTTATATCCAGCCGGTTGAGCAGTCGCGTCTGGTCAAGGTCTTTTTCGAGGCTCCGACCCCGAAGCTGGCGGCGGATGTGACCAATACCCTGATACAGACCTATATCAGCATGCGGGGTGAAAACTTTTCCAAGGCCGGTGGTTATGCACAGGATTACCTGCAACAGGAACTGGACAAGGCACGTCAGGCCCTGACGGACTCCGAGCAGCGGCTGGTGGATTATGCCCGTGAGCGCAATATCCTGAATCTGGATGACAAGCAGACCGTCAATATCCAGAAGCTGAATGACCTGAATCAGGCACTGGTGGATGCCGAACGCCGCCGGGTGCAGGCGGAGAACCGTTATCAACAGCTGCAGGCCAGCGGAAATGCCCAGGAATTAATCAATAACCCGACATTACAGGCCATGAAAACCTCGCTGGCCACCATGGAAGCGGATTATCAGCAGAAGCTGGCCCTGTTCAAGCCGGCCTATCCGGACATGCAGCTGTTGCGCAGCCAGATTGACGACATGCGCCGGACTCTGGGCCGGGAGTCCGCCAATATCGGCAGGACGCTGCAGGCCGAACTTGAGGCGGCACGCGGGGAGGAGCAGACCTTGCGGGGCCGGCTGGAAAGGCTCAACCAGGATATGCTGGCAACCCAGGATCGCAGTGTGGAATACAATACCATCCAGCGTGAGGTGGATACCAATCGCAAACTGTATGAAGGCCTGCTGCAGCGTCAGCAGGAGGTCAGTGTGGCGTCCGGGGCCAATCCGGGGGTGGTGCGCGTGATTGATCCGGCGGTGCCGCCACTGGAAACTTTCAGCCCCAAACTGCCCCTTAACCTGCTGATCGGCCTGCTGGGCGGACTGTTTGCCGGTTTGATCTGGGCCTGGCTGCGTCAGGGCACGGATGACCGCTTACGCGATAACAGCAGTCTGGAGCAGGTCAGTGGTGTGCCGGTACTGGGCGTGATTCCCGGAAACGGACTGTTTTTCAGGGCGGGTTCTGCACTGACGCCCCTGTCGCAACCCCATTCACGGCTGACTGAGGCTTACCGCATCGGTTTTACCAACCTGAAGGCACATCTGACCCGGGATCGGGGGAATGCCATTGTGCTCACCAGCCGCATACCGGGTGAAGGTAAAAGTACCAGTGCCATCCAGTTTGCCCATATCTGTGCCGCCATGCGTTACAGTGTGCTGCTGCTGGATGCCGATATGCGCCGGCCCTCCCTGCATCGACGGCTGGGGCTGGAGAATCATGTCGGTTTGAGTGATTACCTGAATAATTCCAGCAATGTACCGAATATTCATGCCATCGGCCCGGACAACAACCTGCATGTCCTGACAGCCGGCAGCGGCATGCCTGACCCGGTAGCCCTGCTGTCGTCAAAACACATGCAGGCTCTGATGGAGATTGCGGCAAAACGCTATCATTATATTATTATTGATGCACCTCCCCTCAAGGGATTTGCCGATCCGCTGGTACTGGCGGCCATGGCGGATGCCACGGTACTGGTGGTCAGCCCGCCCAGCAGCCACCGCCGTGAGTTGACTGCCGCCGTGCAGCGCATTGAGCGTGCCGGCGGTCATCTGGCGGGTGTGTTGCGCACCAGGGTCAGAAAGAGTGAAGCCATGGCCGGACAGGCTTATTATGACAGCTACCGGCGGCGTGATGCGGGGCGCAGTTTTGCCTGAGTCCGCTTCAGGTTTCAGGTGTCCGGGCAGGGAAACGGGGCAGGCCGGTCAGGAATGCTCCCGCCGCCCCAGTTTCACAAAGCGCAGGCCGAGGCTGGCCCCGGCACTGAACAGCCCCAGCACCAGCCCGACCCACAGCCCGTCCGGCCCCATGCCGCCCCGGAGACTCAGCCACATCCCGCAGCCGATACCGATCACCCAGTAACAGAACACCGTCACCAGCATGGGAACCTGTGTGTCCTTGTAACCGCGCAAGGCACCCATGGCACTGACCTGCAGGCCGTCAAAAATCTGGAAAATGGCCGCAAACATGAGGAAATGCGCTGCCAGTGCCACCACCTGCGCATTCGGGGTATAAAGCCCGGCCAGAAAGCCGCGTCCGTTCCACAAAAACAGCGCCGATACCACCATAAAGCCAACACAGGTGATAATACCCAGTTTGCCGCGCTGGTAAGCCTGATGGTACTCACCGGCCCCGATGGCGCGTCCCACCCGGACCGTGAGTGCCATGGCAATACCGAGCGGGACCATGAATGTGAGTGCAGAAATGTTCAGTGCAATCTGATGCCCGGCAGTGACATCGACCCCGAAACGTCCCATCAGCAGGGCCATGGTGGTAAACATGCCCACCTCCATGGCAATACCGAGCATGATCGGTGTGCCCAGACTGAAAATGGCACCAATGTGCAGCCAGTCCGGTGCCGTCATGCGCCGGGCCAGATCATAATCACGATAACGCGGCATGTGCAGGGTCCACAGTGTCAGAATCACAAAGCCGGTGCACTGGGAAATGCCGGTGGCCAGCGCCGCCCCCGCCGTCCCCATGGCCGGGAAGCCGCCGTGACCGAACATGAACAGGTAATTGCCGAGAATATTGAGCGGCAGCAGTGCAAGCTGTACCCAGAGCATGGGCATGGTATTGCCCATGGAGTCATTGAAGGCCCGTGGCACCAGATACAGGCTGGAAAACGGCAGGCTCCAGCAGACCCAGTACAGGTAGCGCCGCACCTCGGGAATAATGCTGGCCTCGATACCGAACCGGGGCAGCAGCCAGGCAATCAGCAGCACCAGCGCAATCATCAGCCCGCCCATGATCAGTGCCACCCAGATCCCCTGACGCAGTTCTTCACGGATCAGGTGATGATTATTGGCCCCGATATGCTGGGAAATGACCGGGGGCAGCGCCAGCAGCATGCCGACCCCGCACAGCATGGCGAAGTGCCAGATACTGGAACCGAGTGCAATTGCCGCCAGGGTCAGGGCACTGATGCGCCCGGCCATCACGGTATCCACCACGCCCATGCCGACCTGCAGCAGCTGGGCTGCAATAATGGGCAGGGCAATCATCAGCAACTGGCGTAATTCGGGCCGCCACGAAAACAGGGAAGTTGTCATGGAATCAGGTTCTGGCAAGGTCAAAGACGCATGGTAGGGGATGTGCCGCCCCGGTGCCAGCACAGAATGCCCTGTGCTGGTGCATTGGCCTTGAGCGGCCGGGCTTCAGAACCGGGTAGCGCCTGTGACGCTGCCAGGCGGGCCAGCCGGACAGCAGTACCTGATAAAAAGCCACCTGGCTGCTCCGGTGTTGTCCATAAGGCCGGTTCAGCCAGTGGTCTTTGGCCGCCTGATTAGCCGATCAGGCGTTTCATTGCATCCATGCCTTCCCGGGCACGCTGCCGGGCGGACAGGTACCGGGATTCCGCCTTGCGCGGAATTTCAATGCTCAGCACCGTCTCCCTGGGGATGGCCTGCAGCAGTCCCTTGAGGTCGATGTCACCGGCTCCCGGCAGCATTCGCTCATCGCGGGCGGTGAAGATCAGCTGTTCCAGGGTCGGGTTGTCGATATGGGGCGCATCACAGAACTGGACGTAATTGATGCGGCGGGGATCAATGGCGGCGATCTGCTCCAGGGTCGAATCCGAGCGATCGAAGTGCAGGGCATCAATCAGGATATAACCATTGTCACTGGCGGCCTGGTCGATGACCTGCAGGGCATCACGCACATTCGTCACCCCGGTCCAGGGCATGGGCTCCAGATCAGCCGTCATGCGGTATTGTCCGGCCAGCTCGCAGAAGCGGGCAAAGTTTTCGGCACAGCGGTTCAGGTCGGTATCATCCCCGGCCACCAGAATGTGCCGTGCGCCCAGTTCCGCCCCGCGCTCCAGCAGGGGCAGGTAACGCTGCGGATCAAATTCTGCCCCGATACGCACGATTTCAATATCCGCCACGGTAACACCGGTATCGCGCAGGGCGGCTTTGGTGTCACGCAGCAGTTTGTCATCCGTCAGCAGCGGGAAGGGCAGTTCATTACCGGCCGGCAGCAGGCGCAGGCCGACATGATCATAACCACAGGCCGCAGCGATCTGCACCGCTTCCGGCGGCGTGGCATCCATAACGGTAAGGTAGGCAAGCGAGAAACGGTAACTCATGATATTGACTGAACTCCATATTGACTGAACTCCTGCAACCGGATTGTAAGGTGGCTTTCATCAGCGGGGTTGCCGGGAAGGGCCGGATGACGGCCAGCCCTCCGTGAGCCGCTTGTTTCAACTTATTTCAGCGGTGAGAAACCCAGCGGCACTGCCAGGGTCGAGGTCATCTCCGGGCTCAGCCAGTCCGGCCCCCCCTTGGGCGGCCACACACCTTCCGCCACGGAACGGGCGCGGATTTCGGCCCGCTGGTTGGCAGACTCATAAGGCCAGATCTGGGTGAAACGCGGGCGGCCATCCAGGGCATACATGGCAATATTCATTGCCGACATTTCCGTGCGGGCCGGAATGGCTGCCCGCCATTTTTCAATGGTTGGGGCCATGCCGTTCAGGCGGGTGTGATAAGTACGGATTTCATAGACCTTGCCATATTCACCCGCTGTGACCGGCGGGACAAAATCAAACGGCAGGTAGGTTTCGGTCTGGTAGTCCACCAGCTGCTCCAGACAGCCGAACGGGTTTTCCGCCATCAGCACCCGCTGACGCTCTGCCACCAGCGCTTCCAGGCTGTCAAACCCGCGTAGCAGGTAAATCTCATTCAACGAGCCGATATCTGCACCCCAGGCACCCAGCAGGGTCCCTTTGGCCGCTTTGGCGGACAGAAAGGACTGGATACCGGGTGCGGCTGCCCCCGCGCCGAAAATAATGGTTTTCAGGGTGGTAAGTTCGTAATACTTCATCATGTCTTCCTTTCAGAATGGTAGGCGGGTCAGGAAACCCGGATTCAATCAGGTATGGCGGCAGATTCGACCGGTTTATCGGTGTCGGCGGCTGCCGTATGGGCCGCGACATACCCGAAGGTCATTGCCGGTCCCAGGGTGATGCCGCCACTGGGGTAATGCCCCCGGAAAATGCTGGCCATGTCATTACCGGCCACAAACAGGCCCGGTATCGGCTGCTGCCCGGTGTCAAGCACCTGAGCCTGTGCATTGGCCGGAAGGCCGGCGAAGGTGCCGAGGCTGCCCACAACCACCTGCACGGCATAGAACGGTCCCCGGACCAGCGGGGCCAGCGAGGCATTGGGGCCATGGTCCGGATCACCCTGCACCTGGTTATAAGGGGACTCGCCCCGATGAAATTCCGTATCGGTCCCGGCTTCGGCATCGGTATTGAATTGCGCTACGGTAGCCTCCAGCATGGCTGCCGGAATCTGGCAGGCGGCTGCCAGTTCGGCCAGGGTACGCCCCTGTTTGAGATAGCCGCTGCGCAGGTGTGGTCCCAGTGGAAACGGGAACGGTTTGGCCGCGCCCAGTCCCCAGCGGCGTTGTGCCCGGTGATCGGCAATCAGCCAGCATACCGGCTCCTGTCCCGCCGGCGTGGCGGCAAACAGTGCCTTGACAAAATCATGGTAGGCATCGGCTTCACTGACAAAACGCTTTCCGGCTGGTGTGACGGCAATAATGCCGGGTTTGGCACGCTCGACCAGATGCGGGAAGTGGCTGTAACCACCCCGTGAATCCGGAACCCGGGAGACCGGCGACCAGGCACCTGACTGTTCGAAGCCGGTGATGTTGACGCCCACACCTTCAGCCAGATACAGATTGTCACCGGTATTGCTCCCGGGAGCCGCCGAATAGTGTTGGCGGCCCTGCCAGGGCTGGAACAGCTGCTGCTGGCGCTTCGGATCATGCGGAAAACCACCGCCGGCCAGCAGGACACCCCTGCGGGCCAGAAAGGTCAGCTGCTGGCCATTTTGTTCGGCTTCGACCCCGATCACCCGGCCCTGATCCGTGAGCAGGTTGGTGACACGGGTGCCGGTCCGGATGGCGACATGCCGGTCCAGTGCCGAACGCAGCAGGCGTGCCACCAGGGCATTGCCGTTCACCAGCTGGGTGCTGCGCCGGTAACGCAGCAGGTCCAGGGCATGCCGCCCCAGGCGTCCGGCTACATACAGCGCGGAGGGCAGGGAACGGGTGGCACTGAAGAAATGCTTCATGTCCTGGCCACTGGCGATACCCATGCCCCGGAGTGAAATCACATCCAGGGGCGGGCGCATTTTGTTGAGCCAGTCACCCAGCTCACGCCCGTCAAAGGGAGCGGCACAGACCGAGCGTCCGCCTTCGGCAGCACCGGGAACGGGATGAAAGTCGGGAATGCGGTTGCCGTCGATAAACTGCACCGCAGTGTGCTGTTCAAAAAATTCCAGCATGGCCGGCCCGGTTTCCAGAAAGCGGCGAATAACCGGATTGTCGGCTTCAGGGCCGATCAGGCTCTGCAGGTAACGCAGCGGTTCACTGGCATCCTCCTCAATACCGGCCCGCCGGGCCAGCGGGTTGCGTGGAATCCAGAGCCAGCCACCGGACCAGGCCGTGGTGCCCCCCAGAACGTTTTCCTTTTCCAGCACCAGGGTTTCAAGACCCAGATGGGCGGCAGTCACGGCACCGGCCAGACCGGCCGCACCGGAACCAACCACCAGAAAGTCACAATGGGTGGGCGTTTTCATGCATTTTTCCTTATCGCTGCAGGGTGATGACGGGAGAAATAAACCGAGGCCCGGCTGGCTTCTCCCAGTGCCTGTGCCGCTGCCAGCAAGGCTTCGGCGTGGGACTCCATGAGTTCGGGCGTCAGGCGTGCTGCCGGACCGGCAATGCTGACAGTCCCGATGGGGGTGGTGGTATCGGGGTCACGCACCACGGTAGCCATGGCCGCCATCCCCTGCAGAAAGCTGTTGGCATTCAGGCTGTAACCGCGCTGGCGTACCGTATTCAGGGTGCTTAGCAGTTCGGCGACACTGCCGGGGGCGTTACTGCCGGGCGTCTGGGCCTTGGGCAGACCCTGCTTCAGCGCCAGGGCGATGGCGGTATCATCACTCATGGCCGCCAGCCAGGCCTGCCCACTCGCCGAGGAAGCCAGGTGCACGACCTGTCCCTGTTCACTGCCGGGGTCATAGCGCAGCCCGCCACCCGCTCCCTGCGCCACACCGACCCAGACCAGGGTATCGCCATCAGCCAGCGCCAGCCGCACCAGCTCATGACTTTCCCGTGCCAGAGCATCCAGAATCGGCTGGCTGATATTGGGAATGCCGCTCTGTCCAAGGTAGGACAGGCCCAGGGAGGCGAGCTTGATGGTGAGCTGGTAATCCCCCATGCCGCGAACCTGGTTCACGTAGCCGATCTTTTCCAGCTCTTTCAGTAAACGGTGCACACCGCTGACCGGCAGGTCCAGGGCGTTGGCGATGTCGCTGACCGGGCAGCCGACCGGGTGCTGGACCATGTATTCGAGAACCGACAAAGCTTTTGCAAGCGCGCTGCTCATAATGCTTGCTCCTCTCACGGCAGGTTGAGCTGAATGGCAGTCAATATAGCAAACTATTTTAAAAATGGAAACAATATTAAAAGTTGAAATTAATTCACAAAAATGTAAAGATCGGCACATCTGAAACGATGTTCAGTGTGGAGGAGGAAATTGATGCCCCTGACAGATGCCCATGATTTTGTCGCCCGCCTGCCGGCGGAGCCGGTTTATGACCTTGTTGTCGCAGGAAGCGGTGCTGCCGGGATGGCTGCGGCCATTTTTGCGGCCCTGAACGGCAGCCGGGTATTGCTGCTGGAGCGCACCGAATATGTCGGAGGAACCAGCGCCCTGTCCGGTGGCACGACCTGGGTGCCCCTGACCCGTTTTCTTCAGGCGACTGAAACCGAGGACAGTCCGGATAAAGTAATGCAGTTTCTGGATGCGGCGGTGGGCGAGCATTCGCCACGGGCCATGCGGGAGGCTTTTCTCAAGGCCGGCCCCGAAGCCATTCACACCCTGGTGGACCGGACTGAAGTCCAATTCAAGGCCTGTGCCTATCACCCGGATTACATGGCTGACCTGGAGGGTTTCACCGTTAATGGACGTGCCCTGGAGCCGCTGCCGTATGCTGCCAATCATCTGGGGCGAAACCTGAAGCTGCTGCGTCCGCCGATTCCGGAATTTACCGTGTTGGGCGGGATGATGGTCAACCGTGCCGACATCAACCAGCTCCTGAATCGTTACAAGTCGCCCCGATCCTTCCTGTACACGGTTTCTCTGGTGTTGCGTTACTGGCGTGACAGACTGGTGCACGGGCAGGCTGCCCGCAGTGTGATGGGCCATGCGCTGATTGCGCGCATGTTGTCTTCTGCCGTGAAACTGGGTATTGATATCAGTGTCAATACCGAAATGACCCGGCTGCATACGGATGAGACCGGTGATGTCACGGCGATTGATGTGTGTCAGGGAACTGAAACACGCACGGTGCGGGTGCAAGGGGGGGTGATTCTCGCCGGCGGAGGCTTCGGGCGCGACCCGGAAAAGCGCCGCTCCCTGTACCCTGCCGGTATCGGTACCTACAGTCCGACGGCACCGGGCAGTACCGGGCAGGAGCATGATCAGGCACTGGCCCTGGGGGCGCACTGGGGTGAGCAGGGCGATCAGCCGGCATTCTGGGCACCGTGTTCGGTGCGCCAGCGGGCCGATGGCAGTACGGCGGTGTTCCCGCATTTTGTGTTTGACCGCAGCAAGCCCGGTACTTTGTGTGTCGACCGGAGTGGTCGGCGCTTTGTGAATGAAAGCCTGTCCTATCATGAGTTCGGCAAGGCCCAGTTCAAGGGGGATGGCACCAATCCGGCCTGGATCGTCTGTGATGCTGCGGCCATTGCCAAATATGGTCTTGGCATGGTGCGTCTGGGGGGAGATGATATACGCCCCTATCTGGCAGATGGCTATCTGCTCTCGGGTGCGACACTGGCAGAGCTGGCGGGTAAAATGGCGGTAGATGCGGGTCATCTTGAAGCGGCTGTCGCGCAGATGAATGAAGCGGCACGCACGGGCGAGGATACACGGTTCCAGCGCGGCAGCACGGTTTATCAGCGTGTGAATGGCGATGCGAATCACGGTCCGAACCCGACGCTGGGGCCGGTCACACAGGCGCCTTTTTATGCCGTGAAGCTCCATCCCTGTGATATTGGCAGTGCCAGGGGACTGGTGGGCGATACGGATGCGCGCCTGTTGCGCCGGGATGGCAGCGTGATCGGGGGATTATACGCCTGTGGCAACGATCTGGATTCGATCATGGGCGGCAGGTATCCAGGACCGGGCATTACCATCGGTCCCGGCATCGTTTTCGGTTATCTGGCAGCCCGGCATGCAAGCCGGCGGGCCAAGGAGCAGCAGCAGTGAATACAACAGCCAACGGCGTTAATGCCAGTGTCGATAAGACGCTGAAGGTGCAACTGAATGGCGAAACCCGCCTGTTTCCGATCATTGGCGACCCGATTGCCCAGGTCAAATCGCCGCAGAACCTGAGCCATATCCTGCAGCAACGGGGCGTGAATGCTCTGGTGATTCCACTGCATGTTCACCCGACCGACTTGCCTGCAACCATGGCGGTGCTTAAAAGCACGGCCAATATCGGCGGGATGGCCGTGACCATTCCCCACAAGATTCCGGCACTGGATTACTGTGCTGAACTGAGTGAGCGGGCCCGTTTTGTCGGTTCGGTCAACATCATCCGCAAGCGTGCGGATGGCAGCCTTGTCGGTGACAATGTGGACGGGATCGGCTATCTGGATGGTATCCACAAGGAAGGTTTTGACATAACAGGCAAGCGGGCCCTGCTGGTCGGTGTCGGCGGGGCCGGGGCGGCTGTCGCCTTTGAGATTCTGCAGCGGGATGCCGCTTTTCTGGCCATTCATGACCTCAATGCCGAGCGCCGGGACAGTGTGGTGCAGCGTCTGGCCGAGCGCTTTCCGGGGCGGGTCGCCGCCGGCTCCGGCAATCCCGAAAGCTTTGATCTGGTGGCCAATGTGACCCCGGTCGGGATGAAGGCAGGCGATCCGTATCCGGTTGAGGTGGAGAAACTGCTTGCCACGCAGTTTGTCGCTGATGCCATTACCCGCCCGGAAGTATCACCCCTGGTGCAGTTCGCACATGATCTGGGCTGCAAAACCATGACCGGTGCCGGCATGTTCAATGCCGAGGCTGCGATTCTGGTGGACTATCTGTTGGGTGATATTTAAAAATAAGGGTTAATATCGAAAATGACCCTTATGTTGAATAATCACATGAAAATTTGTGATTTCTGCAATTTGAATCGGTTGTTTAATTTCTGCGGATATTGAACAATTGAGACGCCTTGGCTGGAGCAGGCCCGTTTGGCCTGCAGCCGGACAGCAAACCATCAGCTCTCTTTTGGAGGAGACTATGAAAAAGACCTTACTGGCCCTGAGTGTGGCCGCCCTGACGACGTTCGCCAGTTTCAGTGCCGTGGCTGAGTACCCTGAAAAGGATATCCAGGGCATTATTGCCTGGGGTGCCGGTGGCAGTACCGATACCGTCATGCGTTCCGTGACCCCCCATGCCGAAGAAGCACTGGGTGTTTCCGTGGTCATGACCAACCGTACCGGTGGTGTGGGCGCGATTGCCACCAAGTTCGTTCAGGCTCAGAAAGCCGACGGTTATACCCTGCTGATGAATGCCGAAAACCCGCAGCTTTACAAGGTAATGGGTCTGGGCAGCATGGACTATGGTGATTTCACCACCGTCACACTGCTGGCTCGCGGTACGGCGGTTCTGGTCGCCCGCAACGATGCGCCCTACAACACCTTCAAGGAGTTTGTCGAGTACGCCCAGGCCAACCCGAAAGGTGTCAAGGTCGGTTCTACCGGTCCTGGCGGCCTGACTTCGGTTGTGGTAGCCATGTTTCAGGCCGAAAACCCGATGGAACTGACCAATATCCCCTATGATGGTGATGGTCCGGCCCTGACTGCCCTGCAGGGTGGGGCGATTGATGTCATGCCTGCAGTACTGGGTGCTGCGCTGGAACACATCAAGGCCGGTCGCATGAAGGTACTGGGCTTGGTCAGCAGTGAACCCAGTCCGCTGCTGGAATCCGCTCAGCCGATCACGGAAGACTATCCGGATTATGCCAAATACCTGCCCTGGGGGCCGTTCTTCGGTGTCTTTGTCAAGAAGGGAACACCGGATGACGTGGTCGCCAAGCTGACCGCTGCCTATGAGAAGGGGACCGAGTCTGATGACTTCAAGAAACTGATGGAAGATCGCGGTTTCACCATCATGGCCGTTCATGGGGATGAGGCGGACCAGTTCCTGAACCGCTGGCAGTCTGTCACTTCCTGGCTGCTGCAGGATGCCGGTGCCACCAAAAAATCACCGGAAGAGTTCGATATTCCCAAGCCGGAATAAAGCGCTCTTCCTGCTTGTTCCCGGCCTGCCTTCCGCTGCAGGCGGCGGGCGGCAAGCAAAAAAGCATGCCTGTCTCCCGGACCAGGGGAGGCAGGCTCCGGCCCCGGCGATGGCCGGACTTGTTCCCCCGTTTTGGAGACAAGGGGGAATCAGGGGGTTCATCACGACCTGACTGCCTGTCGGGGCCGGGTTTTACCGGGTTTCACCAGGGGCAGCCGCCCCGTCTGTTTCCGGAGGAGGAAAAATGGAGACCCATCCAGATGTCCATAAACTGAAGCTGCATCCCGGCGAGTCGGTCTTCGGCTGGCTGATGCTGCTGTTCAGCCTGTTTGCCTTTTACCAGTCCTACCAGATTGCGGGATTCAGCTCCCTGAGTTCACCGGGTTCCCTGCCCATGGCCGCCAGTGCCATCATGGTGCTGGCGGCCTGTATGGTCGTAGTCGGCAACTTCTCGCGTCCACCGCCTGATGAAGGGGGTCTCAAAGTCTTCCTGGCACAGGTGTTTCCGTATACGGTCGCCGTGTTCTGCGGTTTGATCCTGTTGTTTGCCGTCATGCTTAACAGTCTCGGTTTCATCCTGACCGCTTTTCTGTTCCTGTTTTCCTCAATGTGGTTCCTGCAGAAACGCGGCGTGATTCCGGCCCTGCTGCTGGCGCTGGTGTCCATTGTGCTGGTGTACATCGTTTTCCGGCTGGTGTTCCAGGTGGTGCTGCCGGAGGGGATTGTACCGGAGCGTGACATCATGGCCGCCATCGGCCGTTTCTTCAAGGGGAGTACGCCATAATGGATGCCCTGAATTATTTTTTGATGACCTGGCTGGACCCGCAGCTGCTGCTGTTGACCGCGCTGGGGACCATGGCCGGTATCTATATCGGGGCCATTCCGGGCCTGTCGGTCACCATGGCGGTGTCGATCCTGATTTCCTTCACCTTCAGCTGGGAGGTCAATGATGCCCTCGCACTGATGGTCGGCATCTACATGGGGGGGGTCTACGGTGGTTCGCGTACCGCGATTCTGCTTAACATTCCCGGTGCGCCATCGGCCATTGCCACGGCGATGGATGGTTATCCGATGGCACAGAAGGGCGAGGCCGGCAATGCCATCGGCCTTTCCACCGTCATGTCGGTTATCGGCGGTTTCCTGGGAATCTTCGTGCTGGCGGTCGGTGCACCCTTTGTGAGCGAGTTTGCCCTGACTTTCCAGCCGCGTGACTACCTGTTGCTGGCGGTCATGGGAATTCTGTTGGTGGGGTCGCTCTCGGGCGAGAGTCTGGCCAAGGGGGTGTTTGCCGGTGCCCTGGGAGTGCTGATCGGTACCGTGGGACTGGATCCGCTGACGGCGGAGGAGCGTTTCACTTTCGGTATCACCGAACTCTGGAACGGCATTTCCCCGGTTGCGGTCATGATCGGCCTGTTCGGGGTTTCCGAAGCCCTGAATCAGCTGCATTACCTGAATGTCAAGGCCGTCACCCAGAATGTGACCAAAATCATTCCCTCCTGGAAGGATGTGAAAAAATACCTGCCGCTGAGTCTGCAGACCTCCGGTATCGGGGTGGTTATCGGTGCCCTGCCGGGGACGGGGGGCGATATTGCCGCCCTGATGGCCTATGATCACGCCAAGCGGGTGACCAAGAACCCGGAAGTGCCGTTCGGCAAGGGAGCCAAGGAAGGACTGGTCGGTGCCGAGACGGCCAATAACGCGGCAGTCGGCGGGGCCTACATTCCGATGCTGACCCTCGGGATTCCGGGGGATGCGGTAACGGCGGTCTTCATCGGTGCCCTGTTCATTCACGGCCTCAACCCCGGTCCGCTGCTGCTGGTGGAAAAGCCGGAAATGTTCTGGTTCACCGTCGGCAACCTGACGCTGGCCAACTGCTTCCTGCTGATCTTCGGCCTCACCGGCATCAAGGTGTTCACCAAGATAGTGGAGTTGCCCAAGGCCACCCTGATTCCGTTGATCCTGCTGCTGAGCATTGTCGGTGCCTATGCCATCAACAACTCCGTGGCGGACATCTGGTGGATGCTGGGCTTCGGGGTACTGGGCTATGTGATGAAGCATTACGGCTATCAGGTCGGTCCGGTGATTCTGGGGGTGATCCTGTCACGCCTGATGGATGACAACTGGCGGCGTGCCATTATTTCCGACCAGGAAAGTATCCCGATGCTGTTTGCCAACCTGTTCAAAAGCCCGCTCTCGGTGGTATTGTTCCTTGCAGTGGTTTTCCTGCTGCTGAGCCAGACCCCGGTATGGGGATGGTTGAAGGGGTTGCTCGGACGCAGGAGGAATGCAACCTGAGACCTTGAAGGAGACATGCAGCAATGATGCTGAACGGGGTGGAATTTGTGGAACTGGCCAGCCAGGGAGGGCAGGCCCGCTGGTTTGAGCAGTTGCTGGTGGCGCTGGGGTTTGAAAAAACACACCGGCATCGCAGCAAGGATGTGGCACTGTACCGTCAGGGCCGGATCAATTTCATCGTCAACTGTGAACCGGACAGTTTTGCCCGTCAGCATTATGAAAAGCACGGTACCGCAGTCTGCGCGCTGGGACTCGGTACCGCTGCACTGCCGGTGCTGGTGGAACGTTGCCGCCAGCACCATTGTGCTTTCTATGAAACCGGAATCCAGCCGGGAGAGCTGGAAATTCCGGCCATCCGAACCATCTGGGACGGGCTTTTATATCTGGTGGACACGGCACCGGGACAGCCGCATTTTCACGAGGTGGATTTTGAGGCTTTGCCGGGGGCCGGTACCGGGCTGGAAGGACCACAAGGGTTCGGCCTGACCCGCATTGATCACATCACCCAGGCGGTGGCACCCGCCGAGTTCGAGGCCCAGATCAGTTTCTGTCAGGTGCTGTTCGATCTGGTGGCCAACCCGGAATACGACCTGCATGACAGCAAGGGCATCGTGCACAGCCGCTCGCTGTTCAATGCCGACCACAGCGTACAGCTGCCGGTCAATACCTCTGCCGATCCTGATACCTCGACTTCACGCTTTCGCCAGCGCTTTTCCGGCTCCGGCGTACAGCACATTGCCCTGCAATGCAATGACATTTTCAGTGTGGCCCGCCATCTGAACCCTCACAATATCCTGCCGGTACCGCCGGAATACTATGCCCGGCTGCAGGCTGAGTTCGGACTGGATGAAGCGTTACTGGCACGTCTGGATGCTTTTAATATCCTGTATGACCAGAACGGGGACGGGCGTTTCTTTCATATCTACACCCGTCACATCAACGGCCTGTTTTTCGAGATTGTACAGCGTGAGCACTACAGTGGTTTCGGTGAGCGCAATGCTGATACCCGGCTGGCGGTGCAGGAACAGGAATACCAGAAGATGAAAGCCCTGCTGCTGGCATGAGCGGAGAGACCGGGCCGGTCCCTCAGCCCGTCAGGCGGTCATCAAACGGGTAGCGGGTCAGGTTTTCATACCCGGTTTCGGTGATCAGGACCTGATCCTCCAGCTTGATGGAAAAGTCACCGTTTTCCGGGCTGACCAGCGCTTCCACACACAGCACCATGCCCGGTTCCAGCACGTAATCAAATGCACCGTCCACGCGTTTGTCCGGATAGGCCACCAGTGGCCATTCATCACACAACCCGACACCGTGCATCAGGCAGCCGTACTTGCCTTTCTGGTAAATCGGGGCCAGCCGGTGCGACTGTTCTGACAGGGTATCCAGCGATACACCGGGTTTCAGCAGCTGCATGTTGTACATCAGGTGTTCCTGCGCATGCTGCATGGCGGCCATCATGTCCGGACGGGGCCTGCCATCACCAATCCACCAGGTTCGGGAAATGTCGACACAAAAGCCGTAACAGCCGATCAGGTCGGTATCCAGCGCAACAATCTCGTTATTGCGGATGATGCGCGGGCCGCATTCCTGAAACCAGGGGTTGGTACGCGGCCCTGATGTCAGCAACCGGGTTTCGATCCACTCCCCGCCCCGGCGGATGTTTTCCGCATGCAGCACGGCCCAGACCTCGTTTTCCGATAGTCCCGGTGCACAGGCCTGCTCCATGGCTGCTACCGCCTGCTCACAGGCATGTACGGCACAGCGCATGGCGCGGATTTCATCCTCACCCTTGATGGCGCGGCATTTTTCCGTCAGCTCCTCACCCGGCAGTACCGTAAACCCGCAGCGTTCCAGTGCCCGCAGTGCATGCAGCATGGGCTTGTCCACGGCCAGTCGGTGATTGCCGCCGCCATGCACCTGCACCAGCGCATGTACTTCATGCGCAAAAGCCCGTGCCGCCGGTTCCAGTTTGTCACCCCGATCAAAATAAAACAGGTCGGCCCCCGAGCGCCGTTCGCGCACCAGCGGGTTGAAACACGACAGGAAGGGCGAGTTGGCATAATCCCAGATCACCATATAGCCATCTGCACACAGCAGCACGGCCCGGAACGGATTGTGGGTATTCCACAGCTGCATATTGGTGCTGTCGGTGGCATAGCGGATATTCAGCGGATCAAACAGCAGCACCGCGCCATAATCCCGCGCCACAACATGCTGCGTAAGACGCTGCCAGCGAAATTCGCGCAGACGCGGCAGGTCCGGCAGCTCAAGACCGGCCACCTCCCATTCCCGGAAGGCCAGCTGGCCCGGACCGATTTCGATACGGTCATTGTCATTCGGCGTATTGTCACCCAGCATTGCCCCGCGACCGGGGTCGATCTTGCGCATGTCACGGTAATGAGTCTTCATGCCTCGGCTGTATCCGCTGTTGATTGTCAAGTGGTTAAACAGGATATATCAGGGTGTCAGGCAGCCGGCCGGTATGGTTTTTCATGGGGGGTATGAATCCGGAGCAAGGGGCATTCGGTATGTGGATTCCGTGATCTGCCGGTTCATCCCCGCACCCGCGGGGAACATTGATAAACTTGACCCTGATGGAGCGCTGCGTACGGTTCATCCCCGCACCCGCGGGGAACATTTTTCTTCCGGTGTAAATTCACCTAATACACCCGGTTCATCCCCGCACCCGCGGGGAACATAAGTATTGCGCCCCCGATATTTCAACAAACACCGGTTCATCCCCGCACCCGCGGGGAACATCGCAAAAAGGCCGAGCAGAAACCCTGCACGGCCGGTTCATCCCCGCACCCGCGGGGAACATTGTCCTTGTTTGTCCGCCCAGTAGTAGTCTGCCGGTTCATCCCCGCACCCGCGGGGAACATAATACTGTACGCATCATCATGCGGGTTAAGGACGGTTCATCCCCGCACCCGCGGGGAACATGTGGTATCTATTCTGTAATCAATACCACGCAGCGGTTCATCCCCGCACCCGCGGGGAACATTCTGTAGATTTTTCTCATTGTATTTTTTCATACGGTTCATCCCCGCACCCGCGGGGAACATAGTCCAATGCTTTCAACGACAATTTCCCCGCGCGGTTCATCCCCGCACCCGCGGGGAACATACACGTTCCCAGCTTGACCGCATGACAACTTGCGGTTCATCCCCGCACCCGCGGGGAACATGTTACTAATCTCCGGAATCATTGAACAGGCCCTGGTTCATCCCCGCACCCGCGGGGAACATAATGAGCTGTGGCAGGCGGCACATGCAAGCGCCGGTTCATCCCCGCACCCGCGGGGAACATGGCATTCGCCATTGAGGCACCCGACGCCATGCCGGTTCATCCCCGCACCCGCGGGGAACATTTTGCGAAGTGAATTAAAGAACATTTAAAATGCGGTTCATCCCCGCACTCGCGGGGAACATGGCTGCATTCGTTGCCATCGTGCGCAGCCGTTCGGTTCATCCCCGCACTCGCGGGGAACATCAGCTCTTTTGGCAGCGTCCACCCATGCATCTCGGTTCATCCCCGCACTCGCGGGGAACATCCAGCAAGGTAGCTTTCACCAGTTCGGCAGGGCGGTTCATCCCCGCACTCGCGGGGAACATAGACCGGCATGGCCGAAGGCGATGTGAAAGCCCGGTTCATCCCCGCACTCGCGGGGAACATGCGTCCAGCTCCAGATTGCGGGTTTTCGCACGCGGTTCATCCCCGCACCCGCGGGGAACATTGCTGCTGCTGGTACGACGGTCAGTAGCAGTTCGGTTCATCCCCGCACCCGCGGGGAACATTCACATCCCACCGGTAAGGTGCTGGAAGTGTCCGGTTCATCCCCGCACCCGCGGGGAACATAACGTTTTAGTTTTAATCGGATCACGGCAGGCCGGTTCATCCCCGCACCCGCGGGGAACATTGCCCGGACAAACCACTGTCGTCCGCAAACACCGGTTCATCCCCGCACCCGCGGGGAACATATGGCGGAACCTCATTATCTGGCATAAGGGGGCGGTTCATCCCCGCACCCGCGGGGAACATCCTGCCAGCATGTTGCGAATGCCCTCAACCTGCGGTTCATCCCCGCACCCGCGGGGAACATTGAGCCTGATTATGTGAGCGCTGGAGCATGCCCGGTTCATCCCCGCACCCGCGGGGAACATAACCCCACCGCAGCCGCAACCCCCAACTCTAACGGTTCATCCCCGCACCCGCGGGGAACATCACGTTCTGCGCCATGTAATACACGCCGCCCACGGTTCATCCCCGCACCCGCGGGGAACATGCTGCGATACGAACAGAACAGGTGAGAATTTCCGGTTCATCCCCGCACCCGCGGGGAACATGACACATGCTGGCACGGTCAGGGTAACATGAGCGGTTCATCCCCGCACCCGCGGGGAACATGACTCTTCGGTCATTACATCAGTCGAAACTATCGGTTCATCCCCGCACCCGCGGGGAACATTGTGTAATACGTGTCGGCAGCTTTCATGCCGTCGGTTCATCCCCGCACCCGCGGGGAACATGATTAGCCGGGATGGTCGCCGGAATAAATAATCGGTTCATCCCCGCACCCGCGGGGAACATCCACGCCCAAAACTTTTCGTGATCAAATTCATCGGTTCATCCCCGCACCCGCGGGGAACATGTCACCATTCGGAGTGCCGGCAGTTACCAAAGCGGTTCATCCCCGCACCCGCGGGGAACATGCATTCACCATGAATTGCAGCTTTTCTCCACGCGGTTCATCCCCGCACCCGCGGGGAACATAGTTCTGAATTCGCATCCATACCATGGACGGCCGGTTCATCCCCGCACCCGCGGGGAACATTAAAATCCCGGAACCTTCATCGTGAATACATGCGGTTCATCCCCGCACCCGCGGGGAACATATCCATGAACGCACTGAACTCAGCCATGCGCACGGTTCATCCCCGCACCCGCGGGGAACATCCTACTTGCTTTTGAGGTTTTCTTTGTCTTGACGGTTCATCCCCGCACCCGCGGGGAACATACGGCAACGGTTCGTCACTGTCCACGATCATCCGGTTCATCCCCGCACCCGCGGGGAACATAAACAGTGGATACGCCCGACACAATCCTGAACCGGTTCATCCCCGCACCCGCGGGGAACATAGTTAATGATTTTTGAGGATGCGGATACTGCACGGTTCATCCCCGCACCCGCGGGGAACATTCCAGTGCGGCGTTCTTGATGGATAACATCAACGGTTCATCCCCGCACCCGCGGGGAACATCAATACCATCGTTTTGCCGATATTAATTTCCGCGGTTCATCCCCGCACCCGCGGGGAACATTTCAACGACATCCTTCAGGGATTTAATTTCCGCGGTTCATCCCCGCACCCGCGGGGAACATGCAGACATCGTCTTATGGCTATTCGCGCGATTCGGTTCATCCCCGCACCCGCGGGGAACATTTAACTGCCTCAATCGCATTCACGTATTCGTCCGGTTCATCCCCGCACCCGCGGGGAACATGTATGCAACAGGAAGGCCCCGACAGTGGTGGTCGGTTCATCCCCGCACCCGCGGGGAACATGATGCACTGTATGCGGCGGTATTCGGGACTGACGGTTCATCCCCGCACCCGCGGGGAACATTGGCCTACTATGAATCACTGAAAAAGGCAGCCCGGTTCATCCCCGCACCCGCGGGGAACATTTTCGTCTTGTTCTTTGAGCTTATCGTTTTCAAGGTTCATCCCCGCACCCGCGGGGAACATAACATTCTGCGCACGTCGGTCACTGGATTCCTCGGTTCATCCCCGCACCCGCGGGGAACATGTACATGTCCTGATTGGCGTAAATCGGCGTCAGCGGTTCATCCCCGCACCCGCGGGGAACATAAATAAATCAATAAAATAGGAGATTGTTGTGCCGGTTCATCCCCGCACCCGCGGGGAACATGTACATCCGGGCTGTCGTATTTTTCTAATGACCGGTTCATCCCCGCACCCGCGGGGAACATCGTCGCCGGCTCGGATTGAAAGATCGTGAGCGCGGTTCATCCCCGCACCCGCGGGGAACATATGACACAGGCGACGTACCAATACAGGGCATACGGTTCATCCCCGCACCCGCGGGGAACATCTTTCTCCCGGCTGAACCTGCCCATCATCGTTCGGTTCATCCCCGCACCCGCGGGGAACATTTTCGTTGGGCGGCATGTTTCGCAAGCTACTGCGGTTCATCCCCGCACCCGCGGGGAACATGCCGCTGAAAGGAGTTCTGTGCCGTTATTAAACGGTTCATCCCCGCACCCGCGGGGAACATTTGATAGCCATAAGTTCTTCAAAGATGAATGCCGGTTCATCCCCGCACCCGCGGGGAACATGCCTCAAAACTAAACGTAATTCCCTGCGAGTGCGGTTCATCCCCGCACCCGCGGGGAACATCAACATAGTTGTCGAACTCATCGGGAGTGCCCCGGTTCATCCCCGCACCCGCGGGGAACATTCATGTGTCAACAGCAATCGAAAACTGACCCACCGTACGGTAACAAATGACAATTGAAAACTGACCCACCCAGGCTAATTCTCGATCATTTAGTTAATGGGTTTTATCCTCCCTGACAGGGACAGTTC
>Ga0116152_10000115_pt1 | contig 60675 bp, 35 predicted proteins | sample AD_UKC119_MetaG_FD_89894 | JGI IMG/M metagenome (GOLD analysis project Ga0116152, IMG submission 89894) | Active sludge microbial communities of municipal wastewater-treating anaerobic digesters from Hong Kong - AD_UKC119_MetaG | ecosystem: Engineered > Bioreactor > Anaerobic > Digestate...
ATTCGAGAAGACCGCCAAGAATTACAGCGGAATGATCAAAATGGCGTTCATCCAACGCTACTTGAGAACGCTGGCCTGATGGGTTTTCAGACGGAGCCTAGTCCCATCTCTGTGCGCGTCAGATGGTCTTCATCGCGTCGTCGAGGTCCGCGACGATGTCCTCCCAGTCTTCAAGTCCGCAGCTCAGGCGTATCCCACCGGGAACCACGCCGTGTCTGGCCTTCTCTTCCGGCGGAAGCGAGGAATGCGTCATGTTGAACGGGCACTCGATGAGGGTCTTGATCTGACCAAGGCTGACGGCGAGGCTGATCGAGTAGGCGTTCCGGGCGACATGATCGACGAACCGGGAGCCCTTGGCGCCTTCCGGGTCCGCGTCCTTGAGCACGAAGTAGAGCATACTTCCGGGGGAGAACCGTCCTTTCGGATCACGCATCTGCTTCTTCGCGAGCGCGAACTGCGGGAAGGATTCGACGCCGGGGTAGAGCACCTTCTCGACCTTCGGATGCTGCGACAGGTATTTCGCCACGTGATGCGCCGTTTTCTGGTAATTCGTCATGCGCGTGGCGAGCGAGGGGAGACCGTAGACGAGCGTGGCCCACGCGGCCTTCGGCGCGAGGACGCCGCCGAAGTCCTTTCGATAGAGGAGCATCTGGTTACGGAGTTCGTGCGGCATGATGACGACGCCGCCGATGTCCGTTCCGAAGCCGCCGATGCCCTTGGTCAGCGAGTGGCAGACGACATCCACGCCGAATTCGAGGGGTCGCTGGCAGACGGGCGTTGCGAACGTATTGTCGACGATGACGCGGATGCGCTGCGATTCGTCACGCCGGCGATTGCAGTCCGCGACGATGTCGCACACGGCCCGCATGTCGATGAGCGTCATGTCGGGGTTGACCGGCGTTTCGAAATAGACGACACGCGTCTGTCCGTCGATGGCGGCGCGCAGCGCATCGGGTGTCGTCAGGTCGACATAACGCACGCCGATCCCGTAGCGCGGCAGCCAGTTCGTAAAGAGCGAGTAGGTGCAACCGTAGACGACGTGGTGGCTGATCAGGCCTTCGCCCTGGCGGAGCAGGCATTGAACGGCGCTTGAGATCGCGGCCATTCCCGACGCGTAGCAGAGGGCGCCGTCGCCACCTTCGGCCGCGGCGAGATTCTCCTCCAGCATGCCGCGCGTCGGCTCATCGAGCCGATCGTAGATGTAGACAAGATCGTGCGCGTCGCTGTGATCCTGCGCAAAGTCGTTGAACCCCTGGGCGCCGCGGGCGACGGAATCGAGCCGAAACGTGGCCGAACTCGTCATCGGCGGTACGACGTGATGACTATATTCCCAGTGTTCGGATGAGGATTGCCCGTGGATGAGGCGCGTGCGGATGTGGGCGCGCTGTTCAGACGGCTGTCGATCACGTTCTGACGACATCTCGATACTCCTTCTGTGGATTCATGGAGTCGGCCGTATCGAAACGCGTTCAGTCGTTCCCTCGCCCGCCCCGACGGGGCCGCATGAACGACGATTCCCGATCGCGCGCGGTTCGCGCCGCGCTGTTGACTCGCGTCGGTTACAACGCCAATTCTCGTTCAATCTCCTCAACAATCAGAGGATAGTAAGTGTCCAGCGCGCAATCCACGCCTTCGCGGCAGGGGCATCGACCGTGGTCGTCCTGAAAGTGGCAGGCGCCGCAGACGCGATTGCGCAACGTTTCAACATAGGGATCGATGCGATTGGAGTGCGTCTCCCTGACGATGCTGACAATCTCATCGAGGTTGGCGAACAAGGAGCAGGGGCGATCCGCCGGCAGGCTGCATCCCCCGGATGACGTACGCCGAACACAGTTCGGACAGATTCGCGCGCGAAGCCGTTGCTCAATGGTGGGGTTCATCGTGATCTCCTTCATTCGCCGATATCCGGGTTGTCGGAGGACCGACGCCTATCGGGTCGTCGATGTTGACGCACGGGTCGACTGGCGCCGCGGGTTCCGCTGTCCGACAGTCTTTCGCAGCCGGTCCCTGGCTTTGTGGATGGCAATGTCGATCGATTCCTCCCGACCCTCGGCGCTCGCCGTGACGTCGATTTGGGGTCCCTTGTCCAGCTCTATCGTCATGGCGCAGGTCCAGCGTTCGCCGGCGACGGCCGTATCGGCGAGACGAACGATGACGCTGCTGATCCTGTCGATGTATCGTCTGACACCGACAAGGAGGTGTTCCTCAAGAAGACTCCGTTTTCCGCGACTGAGTTCGAATCCCTTCGTGCAGATTTGTGTGACCATCAAAGGCCTCCAAATGGATGTACGAAATCCGCGTCCCGGGCCCGACGTAGGAAATGCGTGATTCCGTTCGGGGAACATGTATGCAATTGGCGGACCAGCCGGCATGATCGAGGTCCCGCCGCCAAAGGCGTTTTTTTCTTCAGAATTCGGTTTTCCTTTCGAGTCACGGCCGTTCGACGGTTCCTCTCGTATGGAAATTGCGGATTCCTCCTCAGGCGCGAGGAAAATTCCACACGCGCCACGGCCGAATGCGGGCCGGGAGGGCGACGCGCTGGCGCTCAGAACTCACGCGCGCCTTCGCGTCCGCTCGGCCAGTCGAACATCATGGTGAAGGTCGTGAAGCGACGCCCTGAGTGTGTTCACGAAACCATCCACCTGCCTGTCGGCGCCACGTGGATGGTCTGTCCAGTCGTCCAGGAGGGACACCAGCTCGAGGATGACGCCGGCGAGCCATTCCCGATCGTGACGCCGGATGTCGCGGACCGCCTTCAGGTAGGCGCGTTCGGCGGCGTGATAGGCGTCGCTGTCGTGGGAGGACTGTCGGGCCACTTTCCGGAAGCCCTGGATGGCGGAAGACAATGCGCGCAATTCCGCTGATACCTCTCGTTCGCGCCGCATGAGTTCGGCCGCGGCGTCTTCGTGTTCGTGCTTTGCCGTGGCGAGGGAAACTCGCTCGCGAATCCTGTCCATGGCGTCGTCGTTCAGGAGGTCCGGATGGGCGATATGATGGGCCGCGATCTGTCGCATCGCGGCCGCGGCGTCGTCGTGATCCCCCGTCAGCGCCGCGTTGATCGCCCGCGTTGTCGCCGCCTGGATCTCCCGCATGACGTTCATTCGGCGGCCGTGCAGGGTTCTGTGGGCGGAGGTCAGTTCCTGGACGACGGCGATGTCAACGAGATTCGGAAAGCGACGCCGCAGCGCCTCAAGGCGGGACAGTGTGAAACCGGCGGCGATCTCGTCCTCCCTCGCCAGCTGTTCCTTCGCCTGAAGGCGCAGGTGCTGCACGATGTTCATGACGTCATCCAGGGATGGTTCATGGGCGCCGAACTGGGTATGCCGCCTGAAGCGATCCTGGGCGCTCTCATGAGGGCCCACGCTGCGGGAGACGGCGATCTCTCTCGAGCGTTCGGCGACGCATTGTTCAATCTGCGCCCGGAGATCCGGATCCTCCCGAACCAGCGGGTCCTGGATGGCGCGCTGTCGCACCTGTTCCAGGGCGATTTGATCGCCGCCATTGCGAATCATCTGGACGCGCCACTGGTCAATGATGGCGCGGCGCCGCTTCGGGCTGAGGCCGGCGCGTTTCGGGGCATGATGCGTCATGTCAAGACCCCATTCACGAGTTGTGTCAGCTGTCGGCGAGAGGACGTTGCGCCAACAGACGCAGGCAATCCGTATCCGTCAGGATGCCGATGAGATTTCCGCTGCGCACGATCGGGGCGCAGCCTATCCGGCGTGTCACCATCAATCGGGCCGCGTCGCGGATCGTGGACGTCTCTCGAAGCGTCTCAACGGGCCCCGACATAATGTCCTCCACTCTCGTGGCGCTGACGCGGAGGTCGCCGGACACCTGCGCGAGTTCATTCGCTATGGCTTCTGAGCCGCAGGCGCGTCGCAGGTCGCGATCCGTCACGACGCCGACAAGTGTTGTGTCTTCGAGAACGGGAAGGTGTCGAATCCCGGCGCCGCGAATGATCCGGGAGGCCTGATAGAGCGGCGCCGATCGCGTGACGGCGCGAATGTTGACGTGCATCTTCTCGGAAATTGGTCGATCGAACCGGGCGTCCGGATAGTCAGCCATGTATCGAAGCAGATCCGTGCTCGTGACCAGTCCGCGGAGAACGTCGTCCTCCACCACGAGCAGGGCGTGAACGCGACAATCGACCATCGTCCGCGCGGCGTCCGCGATCCGGCGCGTCGGTTCAACACGAAGCGCCGGAATCGACATGATTTCATGGACACGCCGGGGCCCCACACTTTTTGCCCCGCAGCCTGATGAGCGATCCACCTCCAGGCGCCATCCGACGGCCAGCAGGATGTCGCGATCGGAGATCATTCCGAGGGGCCGACGCTCCTCCAGGACAGGGAGGTGGCGAATTCGATGCTCCTCCATAAGGGAAATGGCTTTGTCGAGCGGGTCGTCCGGCGCGACGCGCTGGACATCCCACGTGGCGATGTGCGCAACCTGCATGACAGACGCCTCCTCGTGACTTGCCGGTCGAGGTGACGGTTGACCTCAGGCGCACTATGCAGATTGCGTGCCACGTCCACGCCGCGTCGACGCGCGAGCGAGAACACTGTTCCACGTTCAGACCTCATTATTGAATCCTGTGGAAATTCTCGCAGGTGATGTGTAGTCGTTCGACTTAAACCCCGGGCGGCGCGCCGCCGATTCACTTTATGCGCTCTAATCCGATCCTCGCGTTTGGCATTGGAATTGCGGGGAGAATGACGTGACATCGTTTCGTGAAGAAATCACGGATGCTGAGACTGAGCCAGGCGAACCATCGAGCGGCGCGTCGTCCGCCGACGTCGCCGTCATCGCATTGGAATCCTCGCATCGTGACCCACGGCGTTTTTCCCTTGATCATGACCTGGGAATGTCTGTGCTCGCCTTAGGGGCCGAGAACGATTCCACCTACTGTTACTGCAACGGTCGCGACGTTGAGCTGAGCGATCGACTGGGCCGCCTGACGACACCCGACGCGTATCGGCGTCTGGTGGACGCCGTTCGCGCCGCAATGCGCGCGCCGAACGGGCCAGTGGACCTCATCGCGCATGACCTTCATCCGCAGTATATGACGACGCAGCTTGCCCGATCACTGGGGGCGCCATGCATTGCCGTTCAGCATCATCATGCGCACCTGGCCAGCGTGATGGCGGACCGTGGGATTTCGACACCCGTGGTGGGCGTCTGCTGCGACGGTGTCGGCTACGGGGCGGACGGCGCCGCATGGGGCTGCGAAATCATGCGCTGCACGCGCGAGCGCTACGAGCGTGTCGGCCGACTCGATTACTTTCCGCTGATCGGCGGCGATCGAGCGGCCCTCGAGAACTGGCGTCCGGCGGCGGCGCTGCTGCATGCGGCGTTCGGAGACGACTGGCTGAAACGACGAACGGCGTCGTTTGAGCGTGTCGATGACGCGACGATTCAACTCACGGACGCGGTTCTCCGCCGGCGCGCGGCGGGCGCGGGGCCGGTCAACGCGCCGGATTGCAGCAGTCTCGGTCGCGTATTCGACGGCGTCAGTTTCCTGTTGGGGCTTTGCGAGCGAAACGATCGCCCGGCGGCGGCCGCCATCGCGCTCGAAGCGGCGGCGGGCGACGCCCCCGTCGATCCCTATGCGTACGGCGTCAACATGGATGGCGGCGCGATTCGCATGTCGCTGGCGCCAACGATCCGAGCCATTGTTCGAGACCTGCAATGCGGAAACGCCGTTGGGACCATCGCCGGACGGTTTCACGAAACACTCGCGTCGATGCTCGTGACGGCGGCGCGCACGGCGTGCGAGCGATTTGATCTGACCACAGTCGTTATTTCCGGTGGCTGTTTTGCCAATCGGCGGCTGCGAGAGGGCGTGGTCTCACGTCTGGAGAACCTGCAGCTTCGGGCCCTGCTTCCGCGACGGGTTTCCGTCAGTGATGCGGGGCTTTCACTGGGGCAGGCCGTCATTGCGGCCGCCCGATACAGGGAGGCGGACCCGTGTGCCTAGCGGTGCCGGCAAAAGTGATGCAACGAGTGGGAGCGGACGGCGTCGTCGATCTGGGTGGCAATCGCCTGAATGTTCGAATGGCGCTGACGCCGGATGCAGTTCCGAATGACTGGGTGCTCGTCCATGCGGGATTTGCGATTGCCCGGATTGAGGAGGCGGACGCCCTTGAGACCTGGGCGTACCTGAAGGCCTGCTACGACGGCGACATGTCGGGCGTCCGAGAGGATGCGGGTGGCGTTGAGATTGATTCGGGGGGGCATGCGGAAGGTCAATCGTAATGGAGCGCGGCATTCAGGCACTGCGGGTGGAATTGGCGCGACGCTGCGACAACGTCGGCCGGCGGATCCAGTTCATGGAGGTGTGCGGGACGCATACTGTGTCTGTGTTTCGCAGTGGCATTCGCTCGATGCTTCCTTCAAACCTTCGGCTGATCAGCGGGCCCGGCTGCCCGGTGTGCGTGACGGCGCAACGTCACATCGACGCGGCGATGACGCTGGCGTCGCGGCCGAACGTCATTATTGCCACATACGGTGACATGATTCGCGTGCCGGGGCGCGGCGGCAGTCTCGAACAGCGACGGGCCGACGGGGCGGACGTACGAGTCGTTTCCTCCGCGCTTCGATCGCTGGACATCGCCCGCGCGACGCCTGGTTCGGAGGTTGTCTTCCTCGGTGTCGGATTCGAAACAACGGCGCCGGCGACGGCCATGACGATTTTAGAGGCGCAGCGCGACGACATTCGAAACTTCAGCGTGCTGATGTCGCACAAACTGGTCATCCCGGCGATGACGGCGCTGCTTGAATCGGGCGCCGCCGAGCTGGACGGCTTTCTCTGCCCGGGGCACGTGAGCGTGATCATCGGCGCTGACGCCTATGCGCCGATCGCCTCGCGGTACGGCATGCCGTGCGTCGTGAGTGGATTCGAACCGGCTCAGATTCTCAAGGGGCTGGTGCGGCTCGTTCGCCAGGTCGAGCACGGCGAGGCGAAGGTGGAGAACGTCTATCCCGCCGTCGTGAAGGATGGCGGCAATGCGACGGCGCTGGAGATCTTCCGGCGCGTCTTCGTTCCCTGCGACACGATCTGGCGTGAACTGGGCGTCATCCCCATGAGCGGTTTTGAACTGGCGCCGGCGTTCCGGCATTTCGATGCGATTCAGAAGTTCGACGTTGAACTCGGTGAAGACGTGGACAACCCGGCGTGTCGCTGCGGCGACGTGATCCTGGGACGACTCGATCCGTGTGACTGCGCCCTGTTCGACAACGGCTGCACGCCGTTGACGCCGATCGGTCCCTGCATGGTCAGCAGCGAGGGGACGTGTGCGGCATGGTTCAAATACAACCGGGGCGCTTGCGCCCAGGGAGCCCGGACATGACAGTGGCGAATGGAGATCCACGCGTGAGTGACAGCGTGATTCGCAGCACGTCCTCAGAGATCGAGCGTGTTGTGCTGGCGCACGGGGGCGGAGGCGAACTGACGGGCCGACTGATCGCCGAACGCATCATTCCTTCGCTGGCCAACGAGACGCTTTCGACGCTGGATGACAGCGCCATCGTGGCGTGGCGGGACGATCACGTCGTGTTCACGACGGATTCCTATGTCGTCACGCCGCTTGAATTTCCCGGGGGAGACATCGGCACACTGGCCGTGTCGGGGACCGTCAACGATCTGGCGGTCATGGGCGCCGAACCCATCGCCCTGAGTCTCGGGCTGATCATGGAAGAGGGGCTCCCGCTGACAACGCTCGATCGCATCGTCAGCTCGATTTCGAGAATGGCGAAGCGAGCGGGCGTTCACGTCGTGACCGGCGACACGAAGGTCATCGAGCGGCGGACGGGCGAGGGGCTCTTCATCAACACGGCGGGGATCGGCCGGCGACTGCAAGGCGCCAGGCCCGATCTGTCGCGTGTGGCGCCGGGCGACGTGGTGCTCGTCAGTGGCCTGCTCGCAGAGCATGGTCTGACCATTATGTCTGTGCGGGCGGGAATCGAATTCGACACGTCGCTGAAGAGCGACGCGACGCCGCTGAACCACATGATTCGGCGGCTGGTGTCGAGCGGCGCGGACATCAAGTTCATGAGGGACGCGACGCGCGGAGGCGTCGCGGGCGTGCTGGCGGACGTCAGCGAGCGATGCGGGGCGACGGTTGAGATTGACGAGGATCTGCTGCCGATCAGCGTCGGGGCGCAATACGCGGCCGACATGCTCGGGCTGGATCCGCTGACAATCGCAAATGAGGCGAAGGTCGTCTGCGTTGTCGGCGCGTCCGACGCCGACAAAGTGTGCGGGCTGATGCGGGAGTGCGAGGAAGGGCGTCACGCCGCCATCATCGGTCGCGTTGTGGATCGTTCGCCCGGACTCGTGGAACTTCGGACAACTGCTGGCGGTGTGAGGATCGTCCAGCGTCCATATGGTGAAGAACTGCCGCGGATCTGCTGATCGCCGGCGGAGGTAGTCATCATGCAACATCCACCCATCCAATCAAAGCCGCGCAGTCTGGGCCGGCTGTTCTGCGCCGTCTTCTTCGGACATCCGCAGGTGCTGGTGATGATCCCGCTCAGCATCGGCCTGCTGGTCCACACGATTGTTCGGATACTGCGTGAAGAACCCGCACACGGCTACTCGCTCGCGGAACTGATGCGCTGCGCCGGCGTGTTGACGGCGCTGACGCTGTTCGCGGCGTTGTCCATTCTCTATCTCATCATCATCATCATGGGAACTGTAAAGAAGAACGGAAACGGAAACGGAAACACGACTATGGCAGGTAGAACCACGACGGAGGGGCTGCGGCTCGATTGCATCGTCACGAGGGAATTTCTGCTCGAGCGAATCATCGAGCTTGGCAAATCGCGGGCCCTGATCGGTCCCGTACTGCGGGCGTCCGCGTCGAACGGCGAGCCGCGGTACTTCTACGAGGAGGCGTCGGATCCCTGCGCCATTGACCTGAACTTCGGCTACTGCGTTTACAGTCCGAAGGAGACGCTGCTTCCCGCGCGGGAGACGCTCCTGAAGTTTGATCGCGTCGAGGGCCAGTTCAAGGCGGTCTCCTGCGTCGACGATCGCCCCAAGGCGCTGGTCGGCGTGCATCCGTGCGACCTCCACGCGATCCAGATGATGGACTCCGTGTTTCAGGAGGGCGCCATGGACACGAACTACGCCATTCGGCGCGAGAACCTGTTCATCGTCGGCGTGGATTGCGCCGAGCCCTGCTCCGAGGGCGTCTTCTGCGGCGACATCGGCAGTAACCACATCGATCGCGGATTCGACGTCATGCTCTATCCGTTGTTCGACTGCGTGGATCCGGCGGCGCTTCAGGGACTGAGCTGCGCGAACGCCGAGCCGGGGCGCCGATGCTTCGGCGTCATGTACGGGTCGGATGCGGGCCGGGAGTGGTTCGCCGGCGGCGCGCCCGAGGGGTACTACGTTCCCGAAGGCAAGGACATCGAGGTCTTCGACGCCTACATGGACAACAAACACGCGGCGTTCCCGAAGGAGCTCGACGCAATCTGGTCGGACGTGCCGGCCATTCTTGACCGATCGTATGACTCGCTTCTGTGGAAGGCGACAGCGAATCGCTGCTATTCCTGCGGTTCCTGCAATCTCGTCTGCCCGACGTGCTACTGCTTCGACATTCAGGATGAAATGGAGCTGCCGGTGGAGTCGGGGCGCCGTGAGCGGACCTGGGACGCGTGCATGTTAAGGGAATTCGCCTCGGTGGCCGGCGGCCACAACTTCCGCGACGCCTCTGCGAATCGCCTGCGTCATCGGATCTTCCGAAAAGGCGCCTGGATTCAGAAGCAGACGGGACATACCGGCTGTGTGGGATGTCGGCGATGCGATCGCGCGTGTACGGCGAAGATCAGTATCAAGCAGATCATCAACCAGCTGTCCGAGGAGGCGCAGCATGCTCACAACTGAAGAACGAGCGCGACCGGATCATCCCGTTTATCAGCCGAGGCTGGCGAACGTTGTCGACGTCGAGCAGATCACGCCCTATGAGAAGCGGTTCCGCCTGGAATGGCCGGACGGCGACAGTCTGGGGCACGTGCCGGGGCAATTCGTTCAGGTATCGATTCTCGGCGTCGGTGAGTGCCCGATCTCGATCTGTTCGTCGCCGACGCGCAGCGAGTATTTCGAACTGACCGTGCGGCGTGTGGGTGGCGTGACCGCCGCGATCCATCAGATTCGCAAGGGAGACAGGATGGGGATCCGCGGTCCGCTCGGGCGCGGATTCGACGTCGAGAAGCTCCACGGTCACGACATCATCATTGTTTCGGGAGGGTGCGCGCTGGCGCCGGCGCGATCCGTGATTCAGTACATCCTCGATGAGCGACATCGATTCGGGGAGTTTCACGTCCTGTACGGCGCGCGCACGCCTGACGATCTGCTGTTTCGTGACGAACTTGCCGAGTGGACGAAGATGGACGACATGGCCTGTCACGTGACTGTCGATCGGGGCGACAGTGAGTGGTCCGGCGCCGTCGGTGTCGTCACGACGCTGTTTGATCGGCTGCCGAAGCCCAGGCCCGACACGAGAGCCATCGTGATCGGCCCGCCGGTCATGTTCAAGTTTGTCGTCATGGACCTGTTGGCGCGGGGGATTCCGCAGAAACACATCTACTGCTCGCTCGAGCGGCGGATGAAGTGCGGAATCGGCAAGTGTGGTCACTGCCAGGTCAATCATCTGTACGCCTGCCAGGACGGCCCCGTGTTCAACCTGGCGGAACTGGCGAATGTTCGGGAGGCGATCGAGTGAATCCGGATTTTGAAACAAGCTGTTCGATGGGCCTGTCGGACGAAGCCCAGACGAAGGAGTCGACGAACGGCGCGAAGCCGCGCATTGCCGTTTTCAGCCTGACAAGCTGTGAAGGATGTTCGCTGGCGATACTCGAGCTGGAAGATCAGCTCATCGACATTCTGGACGTTGTCGAAATCGTCAACTTCCGGGAGGCGATGAGCGAACGATCGTGGGAGATCGATATTGGATTCGTCGACGGCGCCGTGTCGACGCCGGACGATGAAGCGGAAATCAGGCATTTTCGCGATCACTGCGGGACGCTCGTTGCGATCGGCGCCTGCGCCTGTGTTGGCGGCATCAACACGCTCAAGAACCACCAGGACGAGACGGCGTATCGACGTTACGTCTATGGCGATCGGGCCAAGTGGTTTCCGACGCAGCAGGCGAAGCCGCTGTCGGCCTTTGTCAAGGTCGACTACGAACTGCCTGGCTGCCCGATGGTCAAGGAGGAGTTTCTGGAGCTGGTCAAGTGCCTGCTCATCGGCAAGCCGTTCCGGCTTCCCGATTTCCCTGTCTGCGTGGAGTGCAAGAAACTCGGAAATCCGTGCCTCTACGAACAGGGAATCGTCTGTCTCGGGCCTGTGACGCGGGCGGGCTGCCGTGCGATCTGCCCGTCCTACGGATCGAAGTGCGAGGCCTGCCGCGGCGTCCTCAGCGCTGAAGCCCTTCGGGCCGCCGGCGTGAACCTGCAGGAGCGCTACGGCGTGACGCTCGATGAGATCCGGAGCGACCTGCGCCTCTACGGAGCGCATCAAGAGGAGAAAATTTCGTGATCAACGAAGATTCGGTCCTGGAGCAAAGTCAAAAGTCATCGCGCGATGTGACAATCAGTGTCAAGCATCTGACGCGTGTGGAGGGTCACGGGAACATTTCCGTCAATGTAAAGGACGGCGAGATCACGAATCTCGAACTGGCCATCGTCGAAAGCCCGCGATTCTTCGAGGCCTTTCTGCGCGGGCGTCCCTGGAACGAGGCCCCGCACATCACCTGTCGCATCTGCGGCATCTGTTCCGTGGGGCATACGACGGCCAGCTTCCACGCGATGGAGGCGGCGTGCGGCATCCAGGTCACACCGCAGACGGATCGACTGCGCAAGCTCATCCTCATGGGTGAGGAACTGCAGAGCCACTGGCTGCACCTGTATTTCCTCGCCGTCCCCGATTATCTCGGAGTGGGATCGGTGATTCCGCTTGCCAGTTCCCATCCCGAAGTGGTGCAGCGCGCACTGCGCATGAAGAAGCTGGCCAACGATATCTGCAGCGTCGTGGGTGGGCGGCACATCCATCCCATCGCGATACATGTGGGCGGCGTGACACATTTCCCGAAGCATGAGGACCTGCTGGGCCTGAAGGATCGATTGATTGCGTCCCGCGAGGACCTGAAGGAGATGGTGGGTCTCTTCGGGACGTTGTCCGTGCCCAGTTTCGAACGAGATACTGAATACCTGTCACTGAAAGACGTCGGCGGCGGTGAATATGCGTTCTACGACGGGGACATCGTGTCTACAAAGGACCCGTCGCCGACGCCAGTGGCGGAGTATCGTGAACGAGTGATCGAGGATGTCGTGCCGCACTCGGCGGCGAAGCACTGTCGAACACCAATCTCCGAGACGTACGCCGTCGGCGCGCTCGCCCGGTTCAACAACAATCACGAACAGCTGCATCCGGAAGCCAAACGGGTCGCCGAGGACCTGGGTCTTCGGGCGATCTGCATGAATCCCTTCCACAACAACACGGCGCAGTTGATTGAGACTGTGCATTGCGTGGAGCGGGCGATCGAGCTGATCGACGAACTGGTGACGATCGGTGTTCGTCCGGAGCCGCTCGTGAAGCCGACATCGTTCGGCCGGGGGGCCGGCGCGACGGAAGTGCCGAGAGGTGTGTTGTTCCACGAGTACGGCGTCGACAGGAACGGGATGATCGAGATGGCGAATCTCATCATTCCGACAGGTCAGAACCTTGCCAACATCGAGGCGGATATGCGGGCGCTGGTTCCGCAGCTCCTCGACGAGGGCATGGACAAGGACGCCATCACGCTTCGGCTGGAGATGCTGGTTCGGGCCTATGACCCGTGCATCTCCTGTGCGACGCATCTTCTGGATGTCCTGTGGGTGGATTGATGAAGGCCAGGCCCGGTGGGACAACACGTGTCGTGGGCTGCGGTCGCTGGTTTCGACGCGACGACCAGGTGGGTTTGCTCGTCGTGCGGGCGCTTCGGGAGATGTCGTCGCTTCCTGCGGGGACGGCGATGACTGAAGCGCCCGGGTCGGAACTGTCGGACCTGTTCGACGTGCGCGACCCGCTCATTCTCGTGGACGCCGCCGCGTCCGACACCCGGCGCCCGCCGGGCAGCTGGCAGGTCATCGATTACCTCAGGACGCCGGAACGACTTCGGTCCCGCGACGCCGGCGACACGCACACGCTCAGCGTGGACGCTGCGCTGGAACTGGCGAGGGCGCTCGGCGTGACGCCGCCACGCGTCCTGATCTACGCGATCGCCGTCGCGGATGTCGGGCAGGGAGATGAACTGACCCCCGCCGTGGCGGAGGCTGTTCCACGCGTCGCGGCCGCGATCGCCGCGCGCCTGTCCGCTGAACAGGCGATGATTCGAGAGGGCGCCGCTCATGCATGAGTTTGCTGTCGCCAAAGCGCTGGTGGACGCCGCGATTGACGTCGCCAGGGATGCGAAAATGTGTCGAGTCACGCGGCTGCGCTGTCGTATCGGCGACATGCGCCAGGTCGACAGCTGGCTGCTGGAGGAGGCGTTTGTCCTTGCGCGGGAGGGGACGGTATGTGAAGTCGCCGAGCTCAGCGTCGAGCGGCGGCACATGCGCCTGGAATGTGAACAGTGCGGCATCGTCTTCGATGTGCGTGACTGGGACTGGCGATGCCCCGACTGCGGAAGCACTGGCTGCAACGCGCATGGCGGGGACGAACTGGAACTGACTGGAATCGACGGAGATCCGGCCGATGATGAAGATTGAAACGCTCAGAAACGTCTTTGAGAAGAACGATCAGGCCGCCGATCAGAATCGAGCCGAGTTCAATCGGCTCGATGTGACCTGCGTCAATCTCCTTGGTGGCGCCGGGGCCGGGAAAACGGCGACGCTTGAGGCCATCGTCCCGCAACTGTCGAAACGGATTCGCGTGGGCGTGCTCGAAGGTGATCTGGCGACCACGCGCGACGCCGAGCGGATCGCGGCGCTGGATGTTCCCGTCGTTCAGCTCCTGACTGACGGCGGATGTCATCTCAACGCGACGCTGGTGCAGCACGGCATTGCGTCGCTTGCGCTGACGGACCTGGATCTGCTTGTCATTGAGAATGTCGGCAATCCCATCTGTCCGGCGAATTTCGACCTTGGAGAGCACCTGCGCATCAGCGTGCTGAGCGTGACGGAGGGCGATGACAAACCGCAGAAGTACCCGCTGCTGTTCAAAAACGTGGACGCGGTTCTGATCACGAAGTGCGATCTCGCGCCCTACGTGAATTTCGATATCGAGCGGGCAAAGGGCGAAATCCGGACGCTGAATCCGACGGCGGCAATCTTCGAGACTTCGGCGAAGACGGGCGTGGGCGTCCACGAGACGGCGGCCTGGATTCAGTCCGTTGTCCGGCGCGGTCGGGGCGCTGTCACCGGCGCCTAGCGCGTCCTGCGCAACGTACGCGACAGGGATCCGGTGACGACGGAAGTTGGCGCCGGATTTGCCTATAGTCTTATCGACGAAAGGGGGCGCAAGATGGCGATTCGAACCCTCTCCGAGAAGCGTACGTCCGACCAGATGCTTGAGCGGCAGATGCGTAACTGGGAGATCGCCCGCTCCCAGGACCATCGGGATCGGCCGGAATCGGGTCCGCCGACGGCCGTCAAGGACTTCATCACGATCTCGAGATCCGTGGGTCTTCCGGGAAATGCGCTTGCCGACCGGTTGCAGGCGCGACTTGGCTGGCCGGTCTTTGACCGCGAAATTTTGCGCACCATGGCGGGAAATGACGAATGCCGGGAACGCATTTTTCGCGATCTGGACGAACGGGCCGAGAACTGGGTCGAGGCGTTTGTGCGCGGATTCATGCAGCCGACCTTCGTCGGTCGCGAGGCGTATTTCAACCGCCTTGTCGAGACAGTTGCGGCGCTGTCCCGCAGCGCGCCGGCGATCTTCATCGGTCGAGGCGTCGACATGATCCTGCCCCGGGATCTCGGGCTTCGCGTGCGACTCTCCGCGGGACGTGATTACTGCGCCCGGGCGTACTCGGACGAGCGCTCCGTGACCTTTGAATCGGCGATGCGTGAGATCGAGAGTGTCGAGAGGAATCGCGCCCAGTACATCAAGCAGAATTTCCATGTGGCGCCGGACGCCGCTGCGCGATTCGACGTGATCGTGAACATGGAACGCGTGACGCTTGACGAGGCCGTTGACATGGTCTTTTCCGTCCTGACATCGCGCGGAATCGTGTGAGCCGGCATGTCCGGCCCCATGCCAGTCGGATCGCTTTTCGGGTGGGCGATGCCGCGGGAGGCGTATCGATGCGCCGTTCGACGCTGAATTTCGTCGTGGATTTTGTCGCGTTCCTCGTCATGCTCGGCATGATTGCCACGGGATTGGTTGTTCGCTATGCGCTGCCGCCGGGGACGGGGGGGCGGCTGGCAATCTGGGAAATGGGGCGTCACGACTGGGGCGATCTGCATTACTACCTTGCGATCGCATTGCTCGTCCTGCTGCTTCTGCACCTCGCGCTGCATTGGGCGTGGACGTGCGTGATCGCGGACAAGCTCCTCTCCGCCGTCGGGCTGCGTGTGACATCGGGCGCGACCGGAACGCGCAGTCGTTTCGGGCGAAGGCTGGCGGCGGGCGTGGCGGCGCTGGTCCTTGTGTCGGGAAGCGTCGGCGGATTCTACTGGTGGGCGCAATCCAGCATCAAAGCGAATGATCATGGGACTGTCCGGCGCGGCGCGGCGATGCGATCGGACGCGGGCGTCGGCGAGAACGAAGGACCGACCGGCCGTCGAGGCGGGCGCGGTGGCGCCGCAGTGAAGGGCTCCATGACGTTGGCCGAGATTTCGGCAATCGCCGGCGTGTCGACGGAGCGGATGAAGTCTCAGCTGGGCCTGCCGGCGGATCTGTCGGATGACGCGCGGATGGGCCGGCTTCGTCGTGAGTATGGCCTGAGCATGTCGCAGATTCGGGCGCGGGTCGCCGAGCTGACGGCCTCGGCCGCGGCGCCGTCATAGGGGGCGCGTCAGAGCAGTCCGTATCGTTCCATTCGATAGCGGAGCTGATCGCGCGAGAGATGGAGCAGTTTCGCGGCCTTCGTCTGGTTGTTGTCCGTCTGTTCGAGGGCCTTGCGCACCAGCGTCTCTTCGATGTCCTGTATATTGACGCCTTCCGGTGGTATGTGCGGGGGAATGGGCGCGTTCGACGGCGCCGTCACGCCGATGACGAGGTCCTCGGCCCCGATCGTGTCATTCTTGCAGAAGAGCACCGCCCGTTCGATGGTGTTTCGCAGTTCGCGAACGTTTCCGGGCCAGTAGTGGCTGAGGAGTTTCCGCTGCGCCTCCTCGGAGATCAGGCGGGGGCCTCGTCGAAACTCCGTGGCGTACTGATCGACGAAGTACTCGGCAATGATCCGTATGTCGTCGCCGCGCTCGCGGAGGGGTGGCATGAGAATCGGGATGATGTTCAGCCGGTAGTAAAGATCTTCCCGAAAGTCCCCCGCGGCGACGAAGGCCTCGATATCCCGATTGGTCGCGGCGACGATGCGGACATCCACTTCGATATCCTTGACGCCGCCGACGCGACGAAACGTCTTTTCCTCCAGGAAGCGCAGGAGCTTCGCCTGGAGTTTGGGCGGCATGTCGCCGACTTCGTCGAGAAAGACAGTGCCGTGGTCGGCGAGCTCGAACAGGCCCTTCTTCTGCTGGCGAGCGTCTGTGAAGGCGCCCCGTTCGTGGCCGAAGAGTTCGCTTTCCAGGAGTGACTCGCTGAGGGCCGTGCACGTGATGTTCATGAAGGGGCGATTGGCCCGATCGGAGTTGTAGTGGATCGCCTTGGCGACGAGGTCCTTGCCGGTACCGCTCTCGCCGCGGAGGAAGATGGTCGATGCGCCGCTCTCCGCAACATCGCGGATCATGTCGAAGAGCCTCCGCATCGATTCGCACTGGCCGAGGATGCGATCGAATCCGAACTGCTTCTTCATCTGAGCGCGGAAGTCGCGAACCTCACGCTTGAGGCGCGTCGTCTCCAGGGCCTTTCCGACGGTCAGCATCAGGGCGTCCATCTTGAAGGGTTTGCTGACGTAGTCGAACGCGCCGAGCCGCATGGCCTCGACGGCGTCCTCCACATTGCTGTACGCCGTCATCATGAGGATGACGATGTCCTCGTCGGCGGCGCGAACGGCGCGGAGAACCTCGAGGCCCGACATCCCGGGGAGCTTGTTGTCGAGCATCACGAGGTCGAAGACCGTCGATTCGATCTTCTCGAGGCCGAGCGGGCCCGTTTCCGCCTCGTCGACGAAATAGCCATCTTCCTCGAAACGCTGCCGAAGTGACCAGCGGATGAGTTTCTCGTCCTCGATAATGAGAATACGCGGCTTGTTCATGACGATGACGATCCCTTCGCGGCCGGGAGAGCAATGACGACGCGTGTTCCGGCGACGGGACGATTCGCAAGACGAATGGCGCCGTTGTGCGCGTCCACAATCCGCTTGCAGATGGCGAGACCGAGCCCGGTACCCTTGGCCTTGGTTGTGAAAAAGGGTTCCCAGACGCGATCCCGGATGGCCTCATCAATGCCGACGCCATCGTCGTCGATTTCGATCTGCGCGCCGTCGTCGTCGGACTGGCTGACGCGGCAATCGATTCGGCCCCCCGTGCTGCAGGCGTGGGCGGCGTTGATCATGACGTTCATGAGCACCTGTTGAATCTGGGATTCGTCGGCCTCGACTTCGACGGCCCTGGCGCCGGGCTCGAAGGTGACGTTGATCGTCGCAAACGCCGGTTCTTCCCGCAGGATGATCAGGACGCGGCGGAGCAGCCCGACAAGATCGATCTGCGTTCTGGCGGGCGGCTTGGGCCGCGCGTACACGAGAAGGTCCTCGATCGCGGTATCGAGGCGATCGATCTGCCGCATGGCCTCTTCGATGACCTCACAGTGGGGGTGCGCGTCGTCCAGCGTTGCCCGGATCACCTGCATGGCGCCGCTGATGCCCGCAAGCGGGTTCTTCACTTCGTGGGCGATGGAGGCGGCCAGCTCTCCGACGATGGCCAGGTGGCGGGATTCGCCGAGGCGACGTTCGAATCGATCGTGCTCCATGCGTCGCATCTGGTCGATGAGGTCGTCGCTGTAGGCGTGGTTCATGATGGCCAGTTCGAGATCGAGGCGCTTGTGAAGCGCCTCAGTCAGGGCGATGGCGCCGTCGGGCGCCAGCGACTGAATCTCGCTGGAAAGCGCCAGCCGAAGCGTGTTCATCGCTGTGAACATGAAATCCTGCGGCAGTCCGACGCGGACGTGCATGTGACCAATTGAGAGCGTGTGGTTGAAATGGCTGTCGTCGTAGGGCGATTCGAAGAGGGTCGCAATCCAGCCGGCGAGACGCCTCCGCAGTCGATCCGGGCGCTCCGACTGTGCTGTGAAAATTCCCGCAGTGATCGAATCCCGCATGACCGCGCCGTAGAAACGCTCCACGATGGCGGGGATGCGGTTTCTGATGGGCTGGGCGACGCTCGCAAGCAGCGCGGCGTCCGCCTCGGAGAAGGCCAGGTAGCGTTTCATGCGCTGAAACAAATCCATCGCCATATCCGAATTATACGTCGGATCGGCGGACGTGCATCGCGTGACGGGATCGATCGGCGGCCTGAATTCTCCCATTGGATGGCGCCGCCTTGCGGCGCCAATCGGCTCCGTCGGAGATTCGCTCGCGGGCGTTTCGCGGCCGACTGCTGAGGGTCCGAAACTGTGGTATGCTCCACGGCGCCGGGCGCCGCCGGCGCCGCGCCGCCGAGGGCGTTGTCGAACGCATCGTTTCAGCATATACCGATCGCATTGACGTCCAGCGATGTCGCCCGGCGGACGTCACGATGGGAGGGGGGCAATGTCGTCCCCGCAAGGTTCCGCCCAGGAGTAGCTCATGGCAGTCGTTTCTTCCGAGAAGTCCGGCAACACGCAGCTCGATGAACGCTGCATCAACAGCATTCGGTTTCTTTCCATCGACGCGATTCAGAAGGCCAACAGCGGCCATCCGGGATTGCCGATGGGCGCCGCGCCGATGGCCTACGCGCTGTGGACACGCCATCTGCGTCACAACCCGTCGAATCCCTGCTGGTTCGATCGCGATCGATTCGTCCTGTCGGCGGGGCATGGATCGATGCTTCTCTACAGTCTCCTGCACCTGACGGGATACGATGTCTCGATGGACGACATCAGGTCGTTCCGGCAATGGGGGAGTCGGACGCCGGGCCATCCCGAGCGAGGTCACACGGCGGGCGTCGAGACGACGACGGGACCGCTGGGGCAGGGTTTCGCCAATGGCGTCGGCATGGCGATCGCCGAAGCGCACCTCGCGGCAAAGTTCAATCGCGACGGCTTCGAGATGATTCGTCACTACACGTACGGTGTCGTCAGTGACGGCGATCTCATGGAAGGCATTGCGGCGGAGGCGGCGTCGCTGGCGGGCCATCTCAGGCTGGGCCGACTGATCTACCTTTACGACGACAACTACATTTCCCTGGCCGGCAGCGTCGAACTGACCTACACGGAAGATCGCGCCAGGCGATTTGAGGCCTGTGGCTGGCACGTCCAGCGCGTCGAAGACGGCAATGATGTGGCGGCAATCGATCGGGCGATCCGCGAGGCGAAGGCCGTTCCGGACAAGCCCTCCATCATCCTGGTTCGCACGCGAATCGGATTCGGTTCTCCCGGCAAGCAGGATTCGTTCGAAGCGCATGGCGCGCCGCTGGGGCCGGATGAAGTCACCCGGACCCGGGAGAATCTCGACTGGCCGCAGGACCCGCCGTTCTGGGTTCCGGATGAGGCCCTGGACCATTTCCGTCAGGCCGTCGACGCGGGTCGGCAGGCGGAAGCCGAGTGGACCGAACGGCTGGCGGCGTATGAGAAGGCGCATCCCGACCTGGCTGCGGAACTACGACGCGCGATGGCGCACGAGCCAGCGCCCGGCTGGGAGGCGGAGCTGCCGAGCTTTCCGGCGGACGCCAGGGGCATGGCCACGCGCGTGGCGTCAGGCAAGGTTCTGAATGCGATCGCGCCGAAAGTACCGGGGCTCATCGGGGGCTCGGCGGACCTGAATCCGTCAACTCACACGGCCATCAAGGGCGCCGGCGATTTCCAGTGTCCGGGAACGGAATCGGCCGACGTGCAGGGCGCCGTCGGCGGTGGCTGGAGCTACGCGGGCCGCAACATCGCGTTCGGTGTCCGTGAGCACGCCATGGGCGGTATCGCCAACGGAATGGCGGCGCACGGTGGCGTCACGCCCTACACTTCCACCTTCCTGATCTTCTCCGATTACATGCGGCCGTCGATTCGCCTGGCGGCCCTGATGAAGCTGCACTGCATCTACGTTTTCACGCACGACAGCATCGCGGTTGGTGAGGATGGTCCCACGCATGAGCCGATCGAGCAGGTCGCGTCGCTGCGTCTGATTCCCGGCCTGACGACGATTCGCCCGTGCGACGCCAATGAGACGGCGGCCGCATGGCGCGTCGCCATCAAGATGAAGGACCGGCCGGTCGCGCTTGCGCTGACGCGGCAGAACGTTCCGACGCTTGATCGAACCGTTTACGCGTCGGCGGATGGACTGGAGAAGGGCGCCTACACGCTGGCTGAGGCCGATGGCGGCAAGCCGGATCTCGCGATCGTGGCAACAGGCTCAGAAGTGCATCTCGCACTCGGCGCGAAGGATGCGCTTGCGACGAAGGGCGTGAAGGCCCGAGTGGTGAGCGCTCCGAGTGTCGAGCTGTTCCAGGCCCAGTCGGAGGCCTATCGCAACGAGGTGCTGCCGTCGGGGCTTCCGCGACTCGTGATTGAGGCGGGCGTGACGACTGGCTGGCGATCTCACTTTGACGCGACCGACGGCTTTGTCGGCGTGGATACGTTCGGCGCTTCGGCGCCGGGAGATACGCTCATGCGGGAGTATGGGTTTACCGTCGAGAATGTCTGCGAGCGAGCGGAACGCGTGTTGAAGAACCGCCGGTAGCGACGTGTTCGTTGCGTGAGAGGCGCGATCCATATGAACAAGACGGAACTGTGGAAGCGATATCGATCCCATCTGTGCGTCAGCGCGTCCATCGATCTGACGCTGGACATCAGCCGGATGTCGTTCGACGACAGCTTCTTCGATTCGATGGCGTCGTCGATGACGGCGGCCTATGCGGACATGGCGGCGCTCGAATCGGGCGCCATCGCCAATCCCGATGAAAACCGGATGGTCGGTCATTACTGGCTTCGCGCGCCGGCCCGGGCGCCGGAGCCGGCGCTGTCGTCGGCCATCGAATCCACGATCGCTCAGGTGAAGTCCTTTGCGAATGATGTTCACGCCGGCCGGGTCACACCGCAGACGGCGGCGCGGTTTACGCGGGTACTCTCGATCGGAATCGGTGGGTCCGCGCTGGGACCGATGTTTGTCGCGGACGCGCTGGGCGACTCGACGGCTGACCGGATGGCTGTTCATTTCGTGGACAACACGGATCCGAACGGTTGTGCCCGCACGCTCGGTGACATCGGGGATCAGCTGTCGGAGACGCTGACGCTCGTGATCAGCAAGAGCGGCGGCACGCCCGAGTCGAGGAACGCGATGCTGCTCGCCGCCGCCGCCTACGAGGCCGCGGGACTGGATTTCGCGAAGCACGCTGTCGCCATTACCGGTGAAGGCTCGAAGCTCGATCAGCAGGCGCTGTCGCAGGGCTGGCTGGCGCGCTTCCCGATGTGGGACTGGGTTGGTGGCCGAACGAGCGAATTGAGCGCCGTCGGGCTCCTGCCGGCCGCGCTGCAGGGGATCGACATCGACGCCATGCTCGCCGGCGCCGCCGCCTGCGACGACGTGACGCGCTCGAACGAGACGGCGAACAACCCGGCGGCCCTGCTCGCCCTGATGTGGTATCACGCGACCAATGGTCGCGGCGAGAAGGATATGGTGGTCCTGCCCTACAAGGATCGCCTGCTTCTCTTCAGCCGATACCTTCAGCAGCTCATCATGGAATCGATTGGCAAACGGCTGAATCTGAAGGGCGAACGCGTCGATCAGGGGATCACGGTGTACGGCAACAAGGGATCGACGGATCAGCACGCCTACGTTCAGCAGCTGCGCGACGGTGTCAACAACTTCTTCGTCACGTTCGTTCGCGTGCTGGAGGACGGCGGATCCGGCGTGTTCGTGGATCCCGGTGTGACGGCCGGCGATTATCTCCATGGATTCCTGCTCGGATCGCGCGAGGCGCTCCACGACAATTATCGACAGTCCATGACGATCACGATTCGGCGTGTTGATGCGCGATCGATCGGAATACTGATTGCGCTGTTCGAACGGGCGGTCGGTTTCTACGCCTTGCTCGTCGGTATCAACGCCTATCATCAGCCCGGTGTCGAAGCCGGGAAGAAGGCCGCGTCGGCGATTCTGTCGCTTCAGTCGAGCGTGATGGCGGCGCTGTCGTCTCAGCCGCGGACCGCGGATCAGATTGCGGCGGATATCGGCGCCGGCGATGACGCGGAGACCGTCTTCGGTTTACTTGAGCACCTGGCGGCCAATCAGCGAGCCCGCCAGACGAACGGTCGCGATCCGGGAACCGCCACGTTTTCGATCTGACCAGGGATCATCCCGCCACAAAGAACGCGTTACTCCGGCCGACTGAGCCCCATCCGCTTGATTCTGGAAGCCAGCGTCGTCGGTCTCAGGCCGAGGAGTTCCGCCGCGCCGCCGGGACCGTGGATTTGCCAGTGCGCCTGGTTGAGGGCGGCGATGAGATTCTCGCGTTCGCGTCGCTTCATTTCGGCGTCCGACGCGACATCTGCGTGCGTGGCGTGGCGTTCCCGGCCTCCCGCCTTTGCTGATGACGGGCGATGCGCGCCGGGCAGGTCGAACCGAAGGGCGCCACTACGGGATGTGATGACGGCGCGCTCGATCACGTTGAGCAGTTCGCGTACGTTGCCGGGCCAGTCATACGCCTGCAGCGCCAGGAGGTTCGCCTGGGTAAGTCCCTTTGTGTCCCGATGAAAGCGTCGGGAAGCGGACTGTAGAAACCTGGCGGCGATAAGCGGGATATCCTCCTTGCGCCTGCGAAGGGGTGGCACTTCGATGGGGAATACGTTGAGCCGATAGAACAGGTCCTGTCGGAAGCGGCCCGCTTCGACTTCGGATCTGAGGTCTCTGTTGGTCGCCGCGATCAGCCGCACATCCGCTTCGCGCGTTTTTTCTTCACCAATGCGCTCGTAGGTTCCCTCCTGGAGGACGCGAAGAAGCTTGCTCTGGAGATCGAGTGGGATTTCGCCGACTTCATCGAGCATCAGCGTTCCGCCGTTGGCGAGCTCGAAGCGCCCCGTCCGATCGCGAACGGCGCCGGTGAACGCGCCTTTGGCGTGGCCGAAGAACTCACTTTCGTAGAGCTCCCGCGGAATGGAGGCGCAGTTGACGCGAACCAGCGCGCGTGACTGACGTCCGCTGCGGCGATGGATCTCCTGCGCAACGAGTTCCTTGCCCGTTCCGGATTCACCCAGGATCAGAACGCTCGCATCCGTCGGCGCGACCAGTTCGATCTGCTGGATGATGTTTCGCAGCGCCGGACTCTGTCCGACGATGTCTCCGAAGGCGCGTGCGTCGAGGACTTCTTCCCGCAGGTACGCGTTCTCGAGTTCGAGTTGTTCCCGAAGACGCTCGATTTCCTCAAAGGCGCGCGTGTTGGCGATCGACGCCGCCACGAGGTCCGCAATCATCCGCAGCCAGTCCAGGCATGACTGACTGAGCGGCGCCCGCGTGAAGACGGCGAGCACGCCGAGGATCTCGCCCTTGCTGACAAGGGGCTGACCGATGAAACCGCGGACGCCTTCGCGCCTCGCCCAGTCGGGCAGGGCGATCCAGGACGCGTCCTGGTTGATGTCCAGCACGGCGACACACTCTCCCGTCGCCGCAACGCGGCCCACTTTGCGAACGCCCAGCGGAAACCGTCGGAAGTCGCCGTCGATGCGATTCCAGTCGGTCGCGTCTGTGTGCTGCGGGCGTCCTGCGCTCGCGACCAGATGAAGGCACTCCGATCGATCACGGCATTCGGTGGCCATCGGGCACGCCGAGCAGATGTCGCCGGGGCGTTTGAGCCAGATGCGGGCGAGGGCGATGAGTCCTTCGTCCGCCAGGCCTTCGACCACGACGCGCAGGACGCTGTCGAGCGAGCGCTGTCGCCCGACGTCGAGCAACAGGTCCTTCAGCGCGTCCGAGACCGACATGCGTTCTCCGAGTCTGTGCATCTGATCGATTCTCCGTCGCGCAACTCAATTTCGCAACGCATTTGCGTTATCGACGCAATTGCGTCGTCAAATCAGTCTGGGTTTCTGTATTGTAACTATCTATTGGGTATTGCGTTATGAGATTTTCGTGATGTGGCACAGGGGGTGCTATCTACGCCATTGTCCCGTCGTGATGGTCACGGCCGGACACGGACCTTTTCAGGAGAAGTCAGATGGCACGGATCCACCCAGTCGAAACCACACAGGCGGCGCCGAAGGCGAGAACGCTGCTTGAGGGCGTTCAGAAGAAGCTTGGAATGACGCCCAATCTCATGCGGACGATGGCGAATTCGCCGGCGGTCCTCGAGTCCTACCTGGGCTTCAGCGGGAGTCTGGCGCAGAGCGAAATTTCGGCAAAGCTGCGCGAGCAGATAGCGCTGACGGTCGGCGAATCCAATCGATGTCAGTACTGCCTCTCGGCGCACAGCGCGCTGGCAAAGATGGCGGGGCTTGGCGAGGAGGAGATCGCCGACAGTCGTCGCGGTGTCTCACCGGATCGAAAGACGGAAGCCGTTCTCGAATTCGCACGGAAGATCGTCAGGGAGCGCGGCTTCGTGAGTGACGGCGATGTGGCGGCCGTTCGCGCCGCCGGCGTCAACGAAGCCGAACTCGTCGAGATCGTCGCCGCGGTCGCGCTCAACATCTTCACCAACTACTTCAATCACGTCGCCGAGACGGATATCGATTTTCCGGAGGTCGAGCCTGCACACGGTCCGACCTGCGCCTGCTAAACCTCTTCCCCTTCGTCGGCCGGGCGGCGCCAACGTCGCCTGGTCGGCGATCTTTCTGGAAGGAGCATTGGATGAATTCACCCATGGATATCAGACCGCCGTTCACGCGTGACAGCGCATTGGCCAAGGTCAGGGCCGCGGAAGACGCATGGAACTCGCGTGATCCCGAACGCGTCGCGCTCGCCTACACGGAAGACTCGGAATGGCGAAACCGAAGCGAGTTTCTCAGAGGTCGCGAGGCGATCAGGGCGTTTCTTCGGCGGAAATGGGCGAAGGAACTCGATTATCGCCTGATGAAGGAACTGTGGGCGTTCACGGACAACCGGATTTCCGTGCGATTCGAATACGAATGGAGAGACGAATTCAACCAATGGTATCGGGCGCATGGGAACGAGCAGTGGGAGTTTGACGACAACGGCCTGATGCGGCGGCGCGACGCCAGTATCAATGACATCCCCATTGAGGAACACGAACGGCGATATCGACGCGCCACGTAGTTGCGACGCCAATTCGATTCACCCGCCGCGTCGCGAACACAGAGAAGTTTCAGATTCTATTCAAACCGGTCCACCAACAATCAGGAGCACGCTCATGCAACTCAATATTCACAAGGCGGTTCTCATCGCGGCGATCGTCGCCGTCGCTCATACACAGGTGCCGGCACAGTTTCCGGATCCCGGGTTCACGATCGATCCGCCGCGGACGGCGCTGGTGATCACGGATCCGCAGAATGACTTTCTCAGCCCGGAAGGCGTCACGTGGGGCGTCGTCGGGCGGAACGTGACGGAGAACGGAACGGTCGAGAACATCGAAGCCCTATTGGCAGCGTCGAAGCGGAACAACATCCAGGTCTTCGTGTCGCCGCATTACTACTATCAGCACGATCATGAATGGAAATTCGAAGGCGCGCTGGAGTCGCTGATGCACAAGATCGGCATGTTCGATCGCAAGGGGCCCCTGGATCTCAGCGGCTTTACGAAATCCGGCGCCGACTGGCTCGAACGATACAAACCCTTCATCGAGGACGGACGGACGGTTGTTGTCAGTCCCCACAAGGTTTATGGACCGGAGTCCAATGACCTGGTCCTTCAGCTTCGCAAACGCGGGATTGACAAGGTCATTCTCGCGGGGATGTCGGCGAACCTGTGCACGGAGTCGCACATGCGGGAGCTGGTCGAACAGGGATTCGACGTTGCCGTTGTCAGTGATGCGACGGCCGCGGCGCAGGCGCCGGGGTACGACGGATACCAGGCGGCGCTCGTGAACTTTCGAATGATCGCCAGCCATGTCTGGACGACGCGGGAAGCCGTGAACGCGATTGCGACGTCCGGCCAGGCATCGCAGGCGGATAGCATGTCACCGTCGGAGGATGCGCGTCGGACGATGCACAAGACGATCAAGATCGACGGTCTGGACATCTTCTATCGGGAGGCGGGCGCGAAGGACGCGCCGACGGTTCTGCTGCTCCACGGCTTTCCGACGTCTTCACGCATGTTTCGCAATCTGATCCCGGCGCTCGCGGATCGGTATCACGTCGTGGCGCCGGACTATCCCGGCTACGGCGGCAGTTCAGCGCCGGGTGTCGACGCGTTCGACTACAGCTTTGATCATTTCGCGCTGATCATCGAGAAGTTCACACAGCGGCTCGGTCTGGAGCGTTACAGCCTCTACATGATGGACTACGGGGCGCCCGTAGGGTTCCGACTGGCGGTCCGGAATCCGCAGCGCGTTGAATCGCTGGTGATTCAGAACGGGAACGCCTATGCCGAAGGAATCGACAACGACTTCTGGGCGCCGATCAAGGCGTACTGGCGCGATCGCGGCGCTCGTGATCAGGGACTCGACAATCCGTGGTGGCGGAAGATCAAGACGTCGATGGGGGCGTCTTCACTGACGAACGACGCCGCCCTGCGGTTTCTCCTGACCCGCGACGCAACCCGATGGCAGTACACGAACGGTACGCGCGAACCGGAGGCGATCAGTCCCGACAACTGGCTCGCGGATCAGGCGCTGCTGGATCGACCGGGCAATCAGGAGATCCAGCTGCAGATGTTCCATGACTACGGCAGCAATCCGCCGCTCTACGCGTCGTGGCAGGCGTACTTTCGGGAACGCCAGCCACCGACGCTGATCGTCTGGGGCGTGAACGACGAGATATTTCCCGTCGCGGGCGCCCATCCCTATAAACGCGATCTGAAAAACCTCGAATTCCATCTCCTGGACACGGGGCACTTCGCGCTGGAGGAGGATGGCGCGTTGATCGCCGATTACATGCGGCGTTTTCTGGACAGGCATGTCCCGCGACGCGTCGCCAGCGCCCGGTAGCGCTGACGCAACGAGCGCCGGAGGGCCGTCGATGTGGAGCATTGGCTACGCGTCGGCGGCCTTTTGCTACAAATGGCGCATCGCCGTCACATTAATCCGATCGCCTCCGTCAATTTTCTTCCCAATCTCCATGCCGCAGACTGATCGTAATTTCCTGATTCGATTAAGCTCTCACACAGCGCTATCGGCTCCGGAATCTCGGGGGATCGTACGCCGTGAAGGCGTGACGATTTCGCGATGTGGACGGGGCGGGAATGTCGATTTCGCCACCGTCCCCGTCAAGCCCGTCAGAAACGCATGTGGAGTATCGCGATGAACTTTGATTCAGCAATTGCGGTGTTTGAGGAACGATTCGGCGATCGCCCCGAAGTTGTGTCCGAGGCGCCGGGGCGCGTCAACCTGATCGGAGAGCACGTCGATTACAACAACGGGCGTGTCCTGCCGTTCGCCGTCGAACAGCGGACCATCACGATAGCGAAGATGGATGACAGTGGCGTGATTTCAGCGCGATCCGATGCGATGGACGCCGAGGCGACGTTTCCCGTCGACGTCGCGTCGTCCGGGGCGGCTTCCTGCTGGGACAACTATGTTCGCGGAATGGTCGCCGGCGTTCGCGAGCGTGGCGGAAAGCTGACGGGCGCAAAACTCTGGATCGGTGGAGACCTGCCGCCGGGGAGCGGAATGAGCAGTTCGGCGGCGCTTTGCGTCTCGACGGGGATGGCCCTCGCGGCGCTGGCCGGCATGGAAATTTCGCCGAAGGACATGGCGCTGATGGCGCAGAAGTCGGAGCACAACTTCGCCGGGACGCCGTGCGGCATCATGGATCAGTTCGCATCCTGCTTCGGCCGCGAAAACCACGCCATGTTGATCGACTGTCGCGACCTGTCGCACGAATATGCGCCGTTCCAGCCGACAGACGTCTCGGTCCTCGCGATTCCGAGCGGTGTGAAGCACGATCTGGCGACGGGCGCCTACGAGCAGCGTGTCGTTTCGTGCAGGAAGGCGGTCGCCGCCATCGCGGAATCGTCGCCGAGCGTGACGTCGCTGCGCGATGTGTCACTTGCGATGCTGGAAGCGAACGCCGGTCGCATGGACGAGACGACATACAGGCGGGCGCGTCACGTGGTCAGCGAGCTTGCGCGCGTGACGTCGGCGGCCGAGGCGCTGCGGGCCGATGATCTGGTGAAACTCGGGGCGCTGCTTTGGGAGACGCAGGACTCATTGCGGGATGACTACGAAGTGTCGTGTGATGAAATCGACGACGTGATCCGCCTGATGAGAGGCCATGGCGGCGTACTGGGGGCGCGGATGGTGGGCGGCGGATTCGGCGGTGTCGTTCTCGCGCTGACGCAGCGAGACGCGACGGACGACGTGATCCGGATGCTGGTCGATGGGTACTACGCACCGCGGGGTATTCAGGAGCGTCCGATGCGCGTGAAGCCCGGGGCGGGCGCCCGGGCGCGACGATTGGATTAGGGCGATCGCGTTTCCAGCGAGAGTCAGATTATTCCACTGATCGCTGGGATTTCCGGAGGCGATATTCTGATGACGAGTTTATCTGGCGTGCTGTTTCTGCTTCAGGCGGTGACCTTCGCGGCTGGCGGTCCGACGCCCGAATGGCAGGATCCTGAGATCGTCGGTGTGAATCGAATGCCTCCTCGGGCCGTTCGACGTATCTACCCGAAGACCGACGCCGCACAGGCGGACATTGTGACAACCTCTCCCTTCGTGAAGTCACTTGGCGGCGAATGGAGATTCCGCTGGACGCCGAACCCCGCTGTTCGGCCGACAGCGTTCTATCGTACGGATTTCGATGACGCCGCATGGGAAACGATACCTGTTCCGTCGAATGTCGAGATCCTGGGTCACGGGATCCCGATTTACACGAACTCGAATTATCCATGGGGGGGGGCGAATCCGCCGCACATTCCGCAGGACAACAATCCCGTCAGTTCCTATCGTCGTACCTTCACGCTTCCGGACGCCTGGCAATCGCGTCATACCCTGCTGCGTTTTGAGGGTGTGGAATCGGCGTTCTACCTGTGGATCAATGGCCAGCCTGTTGGATTCAGCAAGGGGAGTCGCACGGACGCGGAGTTTGACATCACGAAGTTCCTCGCGCCGGGTGAAAACCTGCTCGCCGTCGAAGTCTATCGCTGGAGCGATGGCTCCTACCTTGAGGACCAGGACTTCTGGCGGCTCAGCGGCATTTTTCGCAACGTGTATCTTCTGTCCGTGGGCGATCTGCACATCTGGGACGTCGATGCCAAACCGCGTCTCGACGATGCGCTTCACGACGCGTCGCTGGACGTAGACGTCACGCTTCGCGATTTCGGCGCCGAACCGCGGGAGGGGAGCATATCGGCGGAATTGCTGGACCCCGATGGGTATTCCGTGGTGTCCATGCAGGTGGGCGCCGTCGAAGTGCGTTCCGATCAGCCCCGAGTCGTGAACCTGCGGGCGGATATCCTGGCGCCGAAGCAATGGTCCGCCGAGTCGCCGGCGCTCTATCAGTTGCTGTTGACGCTGCGCGATCGTAACAACACCGTCATTGAGAGTGTTTCCACGCGAATCGGCTTCCGTCGCGTCGAGATCCGGGACGGCGAACTGCTGGTCAACGGCCGCGCCGTGCTTTTCAAGGGCGTGAACCGGCACGAACATGATCCGGATCACGGTCACACGATCTCTCGGGAGTCGATGATCAATGACATCCTCCTGATGAAGCGGAATAACATCAACGCCGTCAGAACGTGTCATTATCCGAACGATCCGATCTGGTATGACCTGTGCGACGAATACGGCGTCTATCTCTTTGACGAGGCCAACATCGAGTCGCACGGCATGGGCTACGGCGATCGTTCGCTGGCGAAGAACCCTGTCTGGCTCGCGGCGCACATGGATCGCACGCGGCGCATGGTCGAGCGCGATAAGAACCACGCTTCTGTCGTGGTCTGGTCCCTTGGAAACGAGGCCGGGTTCGGTTCGAACTTCGAGGCGACGTCGGCCTGGATCAGGCAGCGCGATCCGTCTCGTCCCGTTCACTACGAGCGGGCGGGCGACGATCCCGCCACGGATATCATCTGCCCGATGTATGCGCGGCCGGATTACCTGGATTCCTACTCGTCAAAGGCGCAGAATCGACCCTTGATTCTCTGTGAATACTCGCACGCGATGGGCAACTCCAACGGCGGTCTCCGGGAATACTGGAATCTGATCTACAGCCGGAAACACCTGCAGGGCGGCTTCATCTGGGACTGGGTCGATCAGTCACTGCGGAAGGAGACGCCGCCGCGCGCGTACTTCGAAATCGACAGCGAACGGCTGACGGGGCCTGAGATAGAGTCCAGCCGTGGCGAACTGCGGGACGGCGGTCTCCTCGGTGAACTCGTCTACGATCGCGCATCGACACTCGATTTCTCGGGACCGTTCACGCTCGAGGCCGTTGTGAAGCCGGAGCGCCGCGCGGATCATGCGCCGTATATCGCGAAGGGCGATACCCAGTATGCGATCAAGCAGACAGGCGACAACGTTGAGTTCTTCGTGTACTCGAATGACAACGACCGTCGCTGGGTGAGCGCATCCGCAAAGGCGCCCGCCGACTGGTACGGCGCCTGGCGCCGGGTGACCGGCGTTTACGACGGCAAGTCGGTACGCGTGTACGTGGACGGGAAGCTTCTCACGGAACAGGCGTTCGACGGCGCCATTGCGATCAGTCCGTATCCCGTTTCGATCGGATGCGATATGCAGAACGGGGGGCGACGCGCCAACGGCGCGATTCGCGAAGCAAGAATCTACGATCGCGCCCTGACGCCCGATGAGATATCCGGGGATACGCGGCCGACGGACGGGCTGCTGCTGAACTTCGACGCGCGCGCCCTGACGGCGCGCACGGGCGAATGGAAGGGACCGACGCCGGGCATGGGTTGGTTCTGGGCCTACGGCGGCGACTACGGTCCTCCGGGAACGCCGAGTGACGACAACTTCTGCTGCAACGGCCTCGTGTCGGCGGATCGCCGGCCGCATCCCGCGCTCAGCCAGGTGAAGAAGGTCTATCAGAACGTCCATGTTCGCCCCGTCGATCTGGCGAAAGGTGAACTGGAGATCACGAACTGGTATGACTTCACGAATCTCGACGAGATTGTTGAAGGGCGCTGGGAGATCAGGGCGGACGCCGAGACGATTCAGAGCGGCGCTCTCACCGGGCTGGATATTGCGCCTCGAACATCGAAGGTCCTGTCGATTGTGTACGAATCGATTTCGCCTGAGCCAGGCGTTGAGTACTTCCTTGATCTTTCGTTTCGATTGAAAAAGGATGAGGCGTGGGCGTCGCGAGGTCACGAAGTCGCCTGGGAGCAGTTCAAGCTGCCTGTCGAATCGGCGGCCCCGTCGCTGAAGATGGATAACCTCCCCGCGGTCCGCCTGTCGAAGAACTCGGACGCCATCGAGATTGTCGCGGGGGATACAACGTGGGCGTTCGATCGGGAGACGGGGCTGCTCGCCTCGTGGAAACATCGCGATGAGGAACTGCTGAGGCGCCCCTTGCGGCCGAATTTCTGGCGGGCGCCGACGGACAACGATCGTGGGAACAACATGCCGAATCGGCTCGCCATCTGGCGGGACGCCGGAAGTCAATGGAGGGTTACATCTGTTTCCGTGGATGACACCAACCCGGCCTGCGTGAAGATTGTGGCCGACGGCGTGATTGCGACGATGTCGGCGCGATATGTGTTGACCTACTGGTGCTGTGGTTCCGGTGATCTGGTGGTTGAGGCGAGCCTCAAACCGGGCGCCGATAAGGCGCCGGAGCTTCCGCGTTTCGGTATGCAGGTGGGGCTGACAGGCGCCTTTGATCGCATTGCGTGGTTTGGGCGTGGTCCGGAGGAGACGTACTCGGATCGCTGTGACGCTCGGGTGAGTCTGTACGGCGGCGCCATCGCCGATCAGTTCTGTGTGGACTATTCCGAGCCCGGAGAGACGGGAAACAAAGTCGATACGCGCTGGATCGCCCTGACGGGCGGGAAAGGCGTCGGTCTGTTGGCGACTGGCGAGCCAGTGCTGAGCGTGAGCGCATTACCTTTCGACGCCTCGGCGCTGGAAGGCCCGAAGCATCCCTACGAGATTCAGCCATCGGACGGCGTATCACTGTGCCTGGATCTCATGCAGATGGGTGTCGCCGGGGACGACAGCTGGGGCGCTCTGCCGCACGAGGCGTACCGAATTCCAATGGGGCCGCTCACGTATCGATTCAGAATGCGATCGTTTGACGCCGGGCGGGCGCCTCAGGAAATTGTCCGCCGGCATCCGGCGCCCAATGTCGAATAGAGACGCGAGAAACGCCGGCTATCGAAGAGGGCGGACAAAGACGCGCAGCCGCTTCGCGGTATATTGATCCGCCGAACCAGTGAACGTCCAGTCAGATTCGCCGCCACGATGGTTGGTTCCGATTCCGATGTCGGGGCGATCCGACGACCAGTGATTGATCGCGAAGATTGTTGATCGCGGGTCGATCGCGTGGATCTGCATGCTGCCATATCCATCGATGGTGTTGTCATCGATCTCGTCACCGTTGTCGTAGGCGTGATCCGACGCGCCCGGGACATCGGCGGTGTTTCGTCGGCCGTAATTGTTGGGCCAGAACTCCAGATTCCCTTCGAGTCCTGTGCCGTTCGGTACGCCTGGCGTGTTGGAATGCACGTCGACATTCCTGACGCGCTGCTGGAAGCGCGAGCCGGATGCGCGTGTCGGGACGCCGGTGCGCGCCGCGTCTGTGGTGAAGGCGTCCATTGAGACGAACACCCATTGCGCTTCACCATCTTTCGGCGTGAGTTCCATGAAGTAGGCGACACGATCGAAGGGCGCCGTGATATCCGCCGCATGATCGGCGCCGTACCTGATCTCTGATGAAAGCGTGTTCAGGTCGAGGTCGTAGACCAGCCTGTAGTCGCCGCTTTCCGGCGCTTCCATCGGGAGGACGCCCAGGACGGGCGGTGTTCCGGCTCGGAACGGCGCCGTCGGAAGATTCGCGCTGTTGACGAGATTGGGCGTCGCCAGCTTGTCCCACGCGAATCGAACCGCAGTCGGCGTCTGGACGCCGGGCGCCGACAGGGCGATCGTATCGGGGCCCGCGATCTCGGCGTTGGCGGCGGTCCATGGCGCCGATCCGCCCGAGATCTCGAAACACGTCAACGGGCCATGGTCCCGCGCCCTGAGGCCTTTTCCGACATGGTCGAATGTGACCAGGAGTTTGTCGCCTTCCACGCGAAACGACTCGAACCGCGGACCGCTGTCGATGATGTCATCGTGTCCGTAGGTGCGATGCAGCGCCAGGTTGGCGAGTCGCGTCCCAACGTCCTGCTTGTTCCGCGGATGGATGTCGTTGAGGGCGCCGATGTCGCTGATGACGACCATGCCCGTGTGTTTAATCTGTTTCTCGATCGCCGCCTGGGCTTCCCAGAATTCCGGCAGGATGTGTGGATTCTCCTGGCCATAGGGATAGGGCGCGATCTGCACGAAATAGAAGGGGAGTTCGGGGCGTTCCCACAGGCTTCTCCAGCCGCGGAGCAGCGCCTGTGTCTTCGTCAGGTACGCCATTCCTTCGTCGTGGTTGGCCTCACCCTGGTACCAGATGGCGCCGCGAATCGTATAGGGAACAAACGGGCTCATCATTCCGTTGTACAGCGTCGTCGGTTCGTGCGGGCGCGAATACGGTCTCAGCTGATCGGGGAAACCTGGCGGTTCAGCGATCGCGTCGCCCTGGTCAACACTTTGTCTGGCGGCCTTCAGCCAGTCGCTCGCCTCCTGAAGGTACGCGTCTGCAGTCTTCTGATATCGCTGACTACCGGGGCGTTTCGTGTCGATCGTTTCGTATATCGCTCGGAGTTCCGGGACCTGTTCGAATCCTTCAAGGGGAGTCCATGGTTCGATTCGGGTGCCGCCCCAGCTGCAGTGGACCAACCCGATCGGCGCCTTGAGTTCCGTGTGCAGGCGCCGGCCGAAGAAATAGCCCACGGCCGTGAAGTCGCCGGCCTTTTCAGGCGTGCAGACTTCCCAATGGGCGTCGATATCAGATTCGGGTGTGGACGCCGTTCGTCGCGGCGCCGCGATATGCCGGATCAGCGGCCAGTCGGCGGATCGGACTTCCTCTTCGCCGTTGTCCGAATCGCGCACGCGCCATTCCATGTTGGACTGGCCCGAGCAGAGCCACACTTCGCCCACCAACACGTCATTGACGAGGATCTCCTCATCGCCGCTCGAAATCGTCAGCGTCGCCGGCGTTGCGTTCGTCGGGAGTGGCGGCAGCGTTGCTCGCCATGCGCCGTCCGCGTTCGCTTGTGCGGAAACCCTGTGATCGTCGAACCGGACTTCCACAGTTGCGTTTGGCGCCGCCCATCCCCAGAGGGTTGTCGGAGCGCCTTGTTGCAGGACCATGTGATCACTGATGATCGACGGCGTTCGAAGATCGCCGGCCATCGCCAGAGTCGAGGATATCGCCGCGGCGACGCAGACGCAGAGTCTGACCAGAGAGGACATTTGAGTTTCCTTTCTTCCGAAACGGAGTTCGTTTGCGCCGGTCCATTGCGGCCAGGGGCGCGCGAAGGACATATTCTCATTGCGGCGATCAGAGAGTTCATTGGCGTGAGTCCGCTATGCCCACGATCACTCGCCACTACTGTCTCCGATGGGTCTCGTCTGTCCATAGCGCTGTGGATTCATTCCTTGCACCTCACGCGCCAGAGACGTCGGCCTGCGACACATCCTTCCGCCAGGGGAATCGTCGAGACGAGCGTCAACGCGCTGATCCGGCGATTGTGTCCAGCGGCCTGATGGCGGACGGATTACGGAGTGCTTAGGATGCATGTGGGATTGGCGCGGCCTGTCACGGCGGTCGCCGCAACGTCGACGACGCCGGGGAGGCGAACTCGGGCGTCAGATTGTGGCCGTCGCGGACGACGTGAGCAATGGCGAGTCGAGCCGTTCAGTCTGACGGGATTCGTCAGTCCCATGGCGCCCGTACCGGAGAGGCGGCGATGGAAGAGTTCTTCATCCTTCTCTTGATATTCGCCCTGTTGACGGTCATCGGGCACGGAATCTGGGTCCTGATCGCCTTTGTTTTCCGAGGGTTCAGGGGAAAACGCGAACCTGAGCGGACGCCCACGGTTCAGGACGATCGGATCGCGACCGCCCGTTACCTTACACATCTCGAATCGCGTGGGCTCCTTGGCGAGGCGGAACGCCGCCGCCTCATGAGTCTGATCGCAGACGAAGCCAACGGGGTTGCGGTGGCGCCTGTGGCGACGCCGACCCGAAGTGCGCTTGATACGATTCGCGAATTGCGCGAGCGCGAAGCGTCGGCGAGGCGAGAGCCGATTCCCGAATCGCAGACGACGCTTCCAACGACTCGGGAGGACGTTGTTGCGCCGGCGTCGGACCCCGTTGCGCCGCCACTCGTATTGCCGTCCGCGTCAGACCCGCCGCCAACCGTGACGGCGCCGCTGCGAACTGAGCCGCCTGCGCCGTTGAAGCCGGTCGAACCGAAGCGACCCTTTTCCGCCGTTCTCGCCGCCTTCATGGCGGAGAAGAATATTCGCTGGGGAGAGATCATCGGCGGCCTGCTGATCGTCTCGTGTTCGACGGCGCTGGTGATCAGCCTTTGGGCTCAGATTGAGGCGATCCCCATCCTGAAGTTCCTGATCTTCTGCGGCGTGACGGCCGCCATCTCAGGCGCGGGCCTGTTTGTCTTTCATCGCTGGAAGCTGCCGACAACGGGGCACGCGCTGCTTGTCATCTCGACGCTGCTGGTTCCATTGAATCTGCTTGCGTTCGCCGCATTCACACGGCCGGGAGACGCGGGGAGCTTGTGGACGCTGGGGGCGGAGATTCTCGCCACAGCGATCTTCGCATGGCTGACGTGGCTTGCCGGCAAAGTCATTATGCCAAGAGCGCCAGTCCTGCTTGCGATTGGTGTTGTCGCGCTTGCACTGACAACGCCATTGATCCGATTCGTCGGCGCTGACGGCGGAGGCTTCGTGGGCGCCCTGATTCGACACAGCCCCGCTGTCGTTTATCTGCTCATCATGGGACTGGCCTTCGGGCGATGGTTGCGGGACGACGCCGCCGATGCGACACGCGTCCGTGAGCTTCTGTTACAGCTTGGCGTTCAGTCGTTTGCGGGCCTCGTTGCGATCGGCTTCCTCGTCTACCAGTTCGGTGATGTTCGCCTGGCGCTGCGTGATGTGTCGCCGCTGTTGTGCGCGATGTCGGCGCCGGCGCTGTTCATCGGCCTTTATCTCTGGCGGCGATACGCCGGCCCGATTGCGGTCAGTGAGCGGCTGATCGCCATCACGAGCTGTCTCATCGGCGCGGCGATCCTGGTTGGTTGTTCTGCGATCGCATGGCCCGCGCCCTCCAGATTGCTGCCGGTGCTGCTTGTCAATGTCGCCGTCATGGCGACGCTCGCGGGCGTCACACGCTACCGTGTGTTTCATGCGCTGGCGCTGGGTTGGAGCGCCGCGGCGGCTGTGATGTTCGCTCATCTGGCGCTGGGACGAATCGCGTGGAGCGCGATCGATTCGACAGCGCTGCTGCAGGCCATCAACTCCGTCATAAGTGGAATCGCGATGCTGCCGGTGGCGCTGGCCGGCCTGGCAATCGCCGTCTGGTTTGACAGGCGGAAGTCGACGTCGCTCGCCGACGCCTACCAGTGGTCGGCAGTCGCCGTGATTGCGATCAGTACGGCGCTGGTTTCCGCACATGGCTTTGCGCAAGTGGGGGATCCGGAACGTGTCACCTGGATCTATCTTGTCTATGCGGGCGTTTCGTTTGTGGCCACGATCCGATTGAGGTCGGCGATCCTCACGTGGTGTGGCCAGCTCGCGCTCCTGCTGGGCGCCGCCCAATGGCTCGTGTACGCGAAGCCGATCGAATCGTTCGCGTGGCCGACGTCGCTGCTTGTCGTTGCGAGTGTGAGCACGCTGGGGGCGGCGGCGGCGGCCGTAATGCGACGTGGTCGCGAGGTCTGGAATCGCGCCGTCAAGGCGCCAATGCTGCAGTTCGGGCTGATCGTGTCGTCCATCGCGCTGATCTGGACGCTCGTCGAACACTCGGGCGGCTCTCTGGCCGGCGTGGCGCTGCGCGCGGGGTGGACCGGCGCGATGTGGATCGTTATTGCGGCGCTGCTCTCCTCCGCGATTGTGATGTCGTTGGCTCAGGTGGCGCTGTATCTCGCCGGTGGCGTTGCTATGACCTCTCGCCTCAGCCAGGAGCCCTGGTTTGCGGACGCCGGCGTGTGGAGTCCGCGCGTTTTTCAATGGAACGCGGCGATGGTGGCCGGCGCATCGCTCGTGTGGTCGTTTCTCCGTCTGGGGCTGGGGCGGATGAGCCCTGCGAACCCGAGCCCGTCTGAGTCGAACGCAGGCGACTCCGACCCTTCGATGCGAGCGAGGACGCCGCTCTCTGCGGCGTCGCGGCTTCTGAATCCGTCATATCCCGCCATGGATCGAGTGGCGGGCTGGGCCGCGCTGATGGTCGGCGTTGGTTTGGCCGCCTGGGCGCTTCTGCCTGCGATCGTCTCGGAGTGTGGCGGCGCGATGGCGCCGGAGATCGCCGGGCTGCGGGCGCACGCGGCGGAATGGGGCTCCTGGGCCGTTCTCGCGCTGTTGGGCGTCTTGATGATTGCACGGGGACTTGAGAGGCGTCGAGCGGAAGCGATCATTTGCAGCTTCGGCTGTCTTTTTGCCATCTGTGCGCTGGCGGCGGCGCGATTTGAGGGCGCTTGTCAGGCGACACTCGCGTGGCGGTGGATTGGCGCCCTCGTCTGTCTGGTCAGTTCATTACTCGTCGTTGAATGGTGGGGCTCCGGCGAAGAAAGTCGGCGATCAAGCCACCTGGGGGACATTCTGTCGAGCCTGCAGTCGAGCTGGTTTGTTCAGTCTGTCTTTGCGATTCCGGTGATCGTCGCGACAGCGGCCGCCGCAAATGCGATGGCGAGTGGCGTCGGCTCGATCGCGGCGCCGGCGAGTGATGTCGGAATTCGATTCTGGATGATCGGGCCGATCGTCGTCATCGCCGCGGGGCTCATCGGCTTCAGTGTGTCTCGCGGCGTTCGTGTCAGGTACGTCATCCTTGCGGCGCTGCTCTTATGCTGCAGCGTCACAAGCGCGGAAGAGACGCTTCGACTCCGCAATACTCAGGGGGCGTTCCCGGATTTCGTCTGGCTCGTGCAACTGAACGCGATTGTGTTTGCGGGAGTGATCCTCACCTGGCGGGCAATCCTCGCGTTGCGCCGAGTCGAGACGGATCACGCGCGCGACTGGACAACTCGGCTTCTTTTCGCGCTGCGTATCGCGAACGGCGCCGTGCTGCTGCTCGCCGCAGCTGCGATTGCAATGGAGCCGGTTTCGCTCAGTTCGGTCGTGACACAGGCTGGCTCGCTCTGGTCCGTCCTGGCGATCGGACTGACGGAGTTTGCCATCTTCGTCGCGGGCGCGCGCGAAAAGAGACCGCACGCCGGCCGGCACACGATCTGGCTTCTTTACGCGGCCGTAGTTCTCTCATCGTCTGTGTCGGCGCTCAACTGGGACAGCGGCCGATGGGAGACGTATCACGCGCTGATGGTCGCGCTCTGCCTGGCCGGAGGCCTGCGGCTGATCGTTGGCCAGTTGGAGTCCCGGCGATTTCTGGGCGCGGGTCTGACACAGGCGCTCCAGGCGGCGGCGGAGGGGCCATCCGATTCGATCGGGCACGATCTCGCCTGCGTGGCCTGCGGATACAATCTCCGCACGCTCGACGCCAAAGGAGCCTGTCCCGAGTGCGGCGAGCGCGTCAGCGTGTCGAAACTGGCCGCAATCGAGAGACTGTCGCCTGAGTGGTCGGCGCGATGGAGGCGACTTCGCGCGACGATCGGCGGCATGACACATGTCTGCCTGATTCTGGTCGCGCTCCTCGTGATTCGGGCGGCGATCGATGATCCGCAGGCGCCGTGGTGGTCGGCGGGCGCGTGCCTGGTGATGTGCGGAATCGCCAATGCGTCCGCGGTCTGGGAGCCGCGTCGCGCGTTTGCCTTCGTGGGGGCGATTGCGCTGTGTCTTGGGGCCAGTCTTGTCTGGCGCGATGTTCAGATTGGCGCCCTTTCATGGTCCTCCCTGAGTGCGATGGCGGATCTCGTGAGTGTGAACATCGCGGCACTGGCTGCAGCCGCCATCGCGTGGATCTGGGTCGAACGAAAGTTCCTTCGGCCGAAGCTTGCGGACCGCGAGGATGATCGTCCGTACGCGCTGCATCAATTCGCGGCGACGGCCGGAGTCGTCCTGCTCGCGATGATCGCCGGCGCCGTTCTGGGCGCCGGATTTACCGCCGATACGACGACCCATGTCGGGCCGATTGTCTGGGCCGCGTGGGGCGCCGTGACGCTCCTGCTTTTGATTTGCGCGATCAAGCGGGAGTTCGTGTACGCGTGGGCGGGGCTCTACGTGATCGGTCTCGCAGGGATCGCATTGGCCACAGTGCGGTTTCAGGCGTCGGCGGAAACACTGGCGCTGGCTCTCTCACTGGAGGCGAGCGCGTACGCGCTTCTGGTGGCGACTTGCCTTCGCCGGCGTCTCAGCGAAACGGGAACGACAGCGGGGCTCACGTGGTTGGCGCCGGCGCAGGTGGCGCTGATGCTGGCTTCCTGTGGGCTCGCGTTGTTCGCATGCATGACGTCGCCTCTTTTTGCGATGCGCGCGCTGGCGGGCCTGGCGCCGTTGATGTGCGCAGTCGGGGCCTGCAACCACGCGGGCCGCGAGTCCGGGCGCTACTGGTTGACTTTCTGCGTCCACATGGTCGGTCTCGGCGTCCTGACGCTGAGTCTGTCGATGGTGAACCCGGAGGCGGGCGCTCAGCTTTATCTACGGAGTCTTCTGGCCGCAGTCGCCATGTGGGTGATGATCGTCATCGCCGCCATACTGACTGGAACGATGGCGCCCGGGGCGCGGATGCTGATGGCGATGCGTCCGGCCGTGATGTCGTTTTCCGGCGTCGCCGCCGCGGGCCTGGCCTTTGTGATGACGGGAGACATTCGCGGTCTCCTGGCGAGATCGGCGCCGGAGCTCGCGCCGGCGATCCAGATCATCTTCATCGCTGTCGGCGCCGTGTTCGTGGTGGGGCTGTTATTCGCCGCGATGCGCGAACGGTTCGATCCGTGGCGGACGCCGATGGCCTGTCGCGGCGCGCATGTCTATGGCGCCGAGGTTCTGGCGGCGATGCTGGGTGTGCACATTCGCGCCACGGCGCCCTGGCTGTTCTCCGGATTCCTCACCCAGTATTGGCCCGTGATTGTGATGGGGCTGGCGTTTCTCGCAATGTTCGCATCGGAACTCCTTGAGCGAAGAAACGCTGCGGCGATCTCAAGTCCGCTGGGTCGTACGGGCCTTTTTCTGCCGGCGCTGGCGCTGCTGGAGTTCTTCGTCGCGTCGTCCAGCGTTCATTATACGATCGTGCTCATTGCGGCCGGGACGTTCTACGCCGTCGTCGCCTCGCTTCGGCGCTCAATGGGGTTCGGTCTTGTCGCCTCATTCCTCTTTACGGGCGCACTGTGGTACTGGCTGCATCAGACGGAAACGCTGAACATCACTCAGCATCCGCAGTTGTGGATCATTCCGCCGGCGCTTGCGGTGCTGGTGGCGGGCCACCTGAGTCGCGACAGACTGACTGAAGGCCGGCAAAAGGGAATCAACTACGGATGCCTGATTGCCATCTACGTCTCATCAACGGCGGACGTTTTTCTCATCGGCGTTGCCAGTGCGCCCTGGCTGCCGCTGGTTCTCGGCGGTCTGTCCGTCGCGGGACTTCTGGTGGGAATCGCATTCCACGTCCGTTCGTTTCTGCAGCTCGGGACTGCGTTTCTGGGTGTTTCATTGGTGACGATCATCTGGTACGCCGCCGAGGATCTCGGATGGACCTGGGTCTGGTACGTTGCCGGAATCGCCCTGGGCGCAATGATCATCACATTGTTCGCGCTCTTTGAGAAGAAGCGCAGCGAGATGACGGCCATGCTCCGAGAGATGAGAGAGTGGCGAGGCTGATCGTCAGATGCGGCGCCGCCGAGGCCTTGTCAAACACCTGCGGCGCGATGGCGTCACGGACAGCCGCCGGCCAGCAGGCAACTGGCGAAGGCGGCGAGGTCGCCGGCTGTTGTCACGACATCATCGCTGTTCATGTCCGCGGCGCAGAATTCGTCAGTCCCCGGGGCCGGTGGATTCAGAATCGCCGCTGTGAATGGCTCAACATCGCGGCCGTTGACCTGACCATCCAGGTTGACGTCGCCCTTTACGCAGCTCGTCCCACAGCCGATGTCCAGGAAGAGGACCGCGTCGATGGCGGCTTCCGTCCGGGAGTTGTTGGGGTTATCCGCGGCGCTGAATCGAATGCGTACGGTCCCGGGATCGGCGAACACATCGTTCAGCAGCACGTTCCGCTGCGACCAGCCAACGCTGTCAGCGACGGACTCAAAGTCGACAAAATTGACGGCGCTGTTGTTGGCCAGTTCGACCAGCAGTCGATCTTCATCCTGATTGCTGTTCGTGAACCAGCGCGCGTACTGAATGACGGGGTTCTCAGTGGTTGAGAAATTGACGGCGGGGGACCAGAGCCGTGTCGGACCGCCGTCCACGTCGTCGCTCTCCGACAGGGTTCCCGTCAGGTAGCACTGGCCGGAGCCGTCATAGTCCGAAACGGGCGCGCCGAACAGACCGGCGCCCGTCGGTGTTCCGAGGGTCCACGCGCCGCTCTGCAGCGTTTGATTGGTGACAAACCAGCCGCCTGCCGATTCAAAGTCAAACGCCGAGAGGATCGTCACGGAGGCGCCTGACAGCGTCGAGTATGTCGTACTCGGCGCGCCGAACGGCGAGCTCGACACGGCGCCTGTCGTGGTCGCAAATGTCAGGTAGTAGTCGACGCTTCTCGCGCACGGCATGGATGGGAACGCAATATCAAACTCATTTGCGCTGACGTCCTGCAGGGGCGCTGTCAGCCAGCCGTCGCCATAGTTGTAGTGGAGTACGCCGCTGCCCGGCGCGACTTCGTAGAAGTTTCGCCCCATGACATTGACGCGCGTCGTTTCGCCGCCCGATCCGCCGACGAGCATGGGGCGGCCGTTCGGAAAATCGTATTCAAAGTAATTGGGTACGCAGACGCCGATGGGATTCGCCAGCGCCGCCTGTAGATCGACATTCTCGATCGATGTGCCGGAATTGTAGCCCGACTGAGCGCAGCCGCCGTTGGTATGAATCGCGATGGCGATGTCGGAGCCATCAAAGAACACGGGTGAACCGGAATCGCCGCCGGAGCTGTCGATCGGGTAGTGAAGCCACGTGCCGATCTGGTTGGTAAAGGGTCCCGTCAGGGTCTTCTGCGCAAGGTTGTAGGAGGGGGGCACTGTGCTGTCAGTGCTGCCGAACCCTGTCTTGCGGAGGATCTGCCCCATGGGGGCGGGAACGGAATCGGCGAGCGCGTAACGATCGCCCTGCGACTCGTAGGGCGTCAGGCCCGTCGTCGAATTGTCGAACACGCCGAAGTACGCCCAGTCCTCGCCGACTTCGATGGCGCCGTCCGGCGTGTACTGAAGCGACGCCGGATCGACGGCGTACTGATCGCTCGGCGGCGGATGCACGATGGCGCCCGTGCTCGATGAGGGGGGGACGTTGAACTCCAGAACATCGGCATTGCTGGAAACGACGCAGTGTCCGGCCGTCAGCTGGCAGAAATTCGCGTCGTTGATGAGCCACGCCGTACAGCCGACCGGCACGACACGCGCCGCGCGCGGGTCGGTCGACGGCAGGCGATCGTCGGCGCCGTCGCAGATGTTGCGCGTGCCGGCCGCCTGAACGCCGACAGTGGCGCCGTCGACGGTCACACGACAGGGGCCGCTCGCCGGCTCGGCAATGATCTCGACATCCACTGCGCCTCCATTGAAGTAGGCGCTCGTGTTTCGCCATTCACCCGCGGAGCGTGAATTGAGCAGTTGTGTGTAGCCGTCCAGCGCCGACGTGACACGCAGTCGGACCGCGGATCCGCCGCGGCCCAGGTGCACATCGCCGAATCGCAGGCGCATCCAGGGAGCGCCGACGACTTCGACGCGCTGTGACCAGATCACCTTCGCCTCGGCGCCGGTGTTCTCAATCCAGCCGGAATCGAATGGTGTTGCGACCTCAGTGCTGGCGAGCGGCGCCGTCTGCGCAACGGCGCCGGCGCTGAGCGCCGCAACGAGACAGACGACGAAACGATTCAGAATAGACGTGTAACGATTCATGGACTAAGGGCAATTCTCCAGCAGTATGCACTGGACGAACATCTGCAGGTCGTCGCCGAGCTCCAGCATTCCGTCATCATCCATGTCGGCGGCGCAGAACGCCGTGGTTCCCTGTGCCGGCGGCGTGATCAGGGCGGCCGTGAAGCCATCCAGGTCGCGGCCGTCGCGCTGCATATCGCTGTTGAAGTCGCCCTTGACGCAGGTCACGCCCGAGCCACATTCGTAGTCGATGATCGTCATTGCATCGACGGCGGCTTCCGTCTCCGAATTGTTCGGCTGGTCCGACGCGCCGAAGCGGAATCGCACGCCCGTCGTCAGATCACCGAAGTCGGCGATGCGATAGCGGCGTGAATTCCAGCCGGGGCCCTGATCGCCGAATTCGTCCTTCGTCTGCCACGACAGCCCCCCGTTGTTCGAGAACTGAAGCGTGAATCTGTCGAGCACGGGGTCGTCCGTCGTGAACCAGACGTCGTAGGCGAGGAACGGATTGTTGGCGGCGCTCAGGTTGAATGACGGCGAGCGCAGTCGCGTCGGGCCGCCATCGAGATCCACATTGTCGGCGAGCCCCGTCGCCCAGCATTGGCCGGAACCATCCGAGTCGGCGTCGGGACCGCTGAATTCTCCGTCTCCCGTCGGAACGCCGCGCTCAAAGCCGCCGTTGGCGACATTCAGGTCCTGCAGCGTCCAGCCGCCCAGGTCTTCGAAGTCGAACGCATGCAGCGTCGTGATGCCCGTTGCGGCGACGGTTCGATAGGTCGACAGCGGATTCTGAATCTGATCGGGGAAGCGAACGCCGAGCGAAGTGCCGACGCTGACGTAGTAGTCGATCAGCGTACCACAGACTTCGGAAGGAAAAGTCGCTTCGTAGAGACCCGGCGAGAGTTCCACCATGGACTCCGTGATCCAGCCTTCACCGGCGTTGTAGTGGAATTCTCCGCTGTCCGGCGTCGGCATTGTGCCGTTGGCGCCCGTGACCATGACCTGCAGCGTTGCGCCACCATTGGGATGCACAAACTCGGGCCGTCCGTTCGGGAACGAAAACACGATCGGGATGCAGACACCTGTCGGCAGCGCCAGCGCCTTTCTCAGGGCGGCGTTGTTCACGCTGGTTGCGAGATTCGCGCCAGTGAACAGTGCGCAGCCGTCCCGCACCAGGATGCCGATCATCTCGCCATTCGAGTCCAGTGTGACGGGGGCGCCCGAATCGCCGAACGTGGCGTCAGTGGCCACCTCAAGTTCGTCGCCTGTCTGATCGACAAACGGTCCTGTCACTTCCTTGGCGACAAAGCTCCACGTGCGAAAGACGGGAGGGACCGTCGCCCCGTGTCCGAAGGTGCGAAGCGTCTGCCCCGTCGCTGTCGGGATTTCATCGGCCAGCGGGAAGTAGTCGCCCTGTGTCTCGAAGGGCGTCAGCCCTGATGTGCTGTTGGGGAAGCAGCCGAAATAGCCCCAGTCTTCGCCGGCGTTTCCGGTCTGTCGCTGGACGGAGGCGGGGTCAGCGACGTACTGATGTTCCGGCGACGGATGCATCAGCGTCGTGCCGTTCGGAAAGCTCAGCGGGGCGTTGAACTCGATGACGACACCGGCGCCGAGGGCGCCTGCGCAACCCGCGCTGGTCAACAGGCATCGATTGCCGTCGTCGATGATCGCGGCCGTGCAGACGTTCAGCGAATCCCCTTCGCCGATGACAACGCGCGCGACGCGCGGATCTTCCGACAGGACGCGATCGTCCAGCGAGCCGCAGATCGTTCGAGGCGCGCCATTCTCGACGATTTCGTCGGCGTCGCCGCTCATGACCTCGGCAATCTCCAGGACGACAGGTTCGGGCGATATCGTCCCGAAGGCTTCGATGCGAATCTGGTCGCCGTTGAAATAGGCCGAGTAGCCCCGCCATCGCGCGAAGTCGACCGCGTCGAGTATCTGCACAGCGCCGTCGAGCGTGGACGTGATGCGAATGAACCCGCCCTGGCCGGGCGTGAATGCGGGGAACTTAACGCGTTCGAACCGCACGCGCATCCAGGCGGCGCCGGGCGACTGCTCGACGACACTGGCGACGGGCCGAACGGCGGTCCGGGTCGTTACCTCGGGCGCCGACAGCGATCCGTCGCTCAATCCTTCGGCCGAGACGACGGCGCATACCAGAAACGCCACCGCAAACGCCGCAATCCCAAAGCTGCATCGCGGAAGGCGGCATGACTTCAACAACATGATGACTCTCCTGCGTGGTGCTCGCCGTTTCTGGCTGGCGACTCGAACGACGATATGCCGGATCGTCATCTGAGTCATTGTCGTGCATCTGCGGCGAGCGAATGTCACGGTTTCCGGCGCCATGGAGGATCGCCGGATGTGTCGTTCACGCCGCAGATCTCAAACTCTCAATCGAGCCGCAAAGCCCGCTGCGACGCAGTCATGTCGCAGCGGGCTCACGGGATGGTCTCGGAGTCACAACGATCGTGGCGGGCCGATCATTTCGGACCGGCCGCCACGATTTCGCGTGCGTCCTTAGTTGTCCAGCAGATCCGCCACGAAGTCGGCAATATCGCCGACGTCAGGCGAACCACTGTTGTTGTAGTCGATGCAGTCACACGAACCGCCGCTGGCGCCATTCGTCAGGATGCAGATGACCGCTCCCTGAATGTCGTCGCCATCGCCGTCGCCGTCACCATCGACGTCACCGCTGATCGTCGCGCAACCCGTGTCCGTGATCTGGACCTGGATGAACGCGTCGCCGAGGCTCGTTCCCTCGCTGTCGCGCAGTGTCACGAGCGAAAGCACGAGGCGATCGTCCGTGATGAATGTGTCGTCAGGCTGGAACGAGTTGATGAACACGCCATCGTCAAACAGGCCGTTGCCGTCGAGATCGACGGGATCGCCTTCCCGCATGACCAGCGTGTCGCCGTTCATGACGAGGACGTTGTCGTAGTTCGTGTCGGGCTCACTCGTGTTACCGGCGACGATGTAATCGCCCATGCGATTTCCGTTCACCAGCGTGAGAATGTCGCCCCACGTTTCTGCGCCACCCAGGACCGACGCGCCGGATTCGGCGATCAGGACGCCGTTCTTGTAGGCGTAGTCCAGGTTGGCGACATCGTCACCTCGGGCGTACCAGTCGCCATTCGGAACGAGCTTCGTCGCGAAGACGTCGGCCATGGCGCCGAGGCTGCCGACCAGATCCCCCTCGCGGAGGACGACAACGCCGTCATACACGAGGACCAGATCGGTCGCCGTGGACCCTTCGTCGTCGCCGAGGATGAGCGTGTGCAGACCGTCCGGTGTCGTGCGGAAGGCGTCCGACGAGTCGAACGAATCCCAGTTCACACCATCGATCTGGTTGGCCCGCGACTGCAGGAAGACCACGAGGTCCACACCGAGCAGCGGGTAGTAGAAGGACGATACGTTGGTGATCGGCGTGCAGTACCAGCCGATCGTGTTGTCGTCTCGCAGGTGGACCAGGCCGATGGACGAACCCAGGGCCGCGGACGGCGCCGGCGCATCCCCTGTTGTCAGGGCGCCGGACAGGACGTCACCTTCCTTGAAGGCGATTGTGTCCACACCGCTGAGGCGTCGCAGCACGATTTCGTCGTCGCTGGTCGTGCCGCCGCGCGATCGGGCGTTCCACGCCAGATCGTTGTTGTTGTTGAAGCCGGCGTTGCCGTCCATGAAGTCCCAAACCTCGCCCGCTTCACCCGGAACCGGCTGGCCTTCCTGGGCGAGGACATCGCCCGTCGTGCCTCCACCAATCAGCAGCGTGTTCGCCAGATCAGTTCCGAGCGAGTTCGTGCAGTTGATGAACCACGCGGTACCGTCCGGACTCACTTCAAGGTCGGCGACCGAGTTGAACTCGGAGAAGGTCAGGGCGCCCGCGAGATCGCGCGTGCCCGGGACTTCCGCCGACGAATGGCCGGAGATTTCCGAGTACACCAGATTGATGTCTCGGTACGCGCCGGCGCGGGTGATCGTCGTGGCGAGGTTGTTGCCGTCGTCCGGATCGACTTCCGTCGCCGTCACGCTGGCCTGGTTGATGTAGGACGCTTCGCCCAGCGGCGTGAGCACGACAGTGATCTGCTCGCTGGCGAATGCGGCGATGGAGGCGTAGTTGATCTCCAGAACACCCGGCAGCACTTCCATGTACGGGACCGATACCGAAACGAGGTTGACGTTCGTCGGCAGCGTTTCCGTCACCACGACACCTGTTGCCGCGCCGGGGCCGAGGTTCGTCACGTCGATCGTGTACGTGATGTTCTCGCCGAGCGGCGTGACACCACTATCCGTCTTCGTGATCTCAAGGTCCGCGACGCTGCCGTTGATCGTATCCAGGCTGAACGTGTCATTCGCCGGATTCGTGTCCACCTCCGTCACGGAGAGGAGCGTCAGCGTGTTCGTCACGAGTTCCTGAGCCAGGGCCGTCACAGTGATCGTGTACTGGAACGGCGTGCCCGGTCCGACGAGCGCGATCGTCACGTCGATGTCGCTTCCGTTCTGCGTGAAGGGAACCGACGCCGTGACGAAGCTGACACCGGCGGGCAGCGTGTCTCGAACGACGACGTTGGTGGCCGGGGCCGGTCCGTCATTGGTCACTGTGATCGTGTAGTCATAGTTCTGGCCGACAGGGGCGCCGCCGTTGTCGATCTTGGAGACGCCGACATCGACCTCATTGACGATCTCCACGGCCGCGGCGCTGCCGGTGTTGTTGGCGGGCTTCGGATCGGCCTGGTCAACGGTTGACGCGCTCGCCGATGTGACGACGGCGCCATTTTCCGCTTCGGCCTGAACCGTGACCTCAAAGACCTCGCAGGCGTATGCCGACAGGCTCGCGATGGAGGCCGACAGCATGCCGGAGGCCGGCGGGTTTTCCGTGACGCCGTTCGTGCCGGACACGAAGGAGAACTCCGCCGGCAGGTTGCACGTTAGCGCGATGTTCGTCGCATCCTCGGGACCGCGATTGCAGACCTCGATCGTGTAGGTCATCTGCTGTCCGAGGGCGTTGAGCTTCGTCGTCGATCCCGTGACGCGGACGGCGATGTCGGCGCCCGTCGCTTGGGCCGAGACCGGGGCGACGAGGTGAATCAGGGCGCGACCGATCTCGGGACCGGAGTCGCCGGAATCCGTCGTGTCCGTCATGTCGACCACGCAGTAGAAGTCGCCGGACGGCGTCAGGACGGCCGTGTGTTCATCAAACGTTCGAACGTATCGGTTGTCGTCGAACAGGCCGTTGCCGTCGACGTCAATCGGATCGCCCTCGCGCAGGACTTCCGTCGTGCCGTTCAGGACACAAACGGTATTCTTGCGGCGATTCGCACGGTCCGTTCGTCCCGTGATGATGTAGTCGCCCTGAGTGTTCGAAGCGACGAAGTGGAAGCCCTGGCTGAAGCTGTCGCTGGGCTGGCCCGTGGCGTCATCCCAGTTGTCGGGAGCGCCGGGATAGATGGGATCGCCACCCTTGGCGAGCAGCGAGAATGAGGTTCCGTCGCCCTTGACCATCCAGTCTTCCGTGGCGTCATCCGTGCTTCCGTAGGCGAACCACTCGCCGTTGGCCGCCATCTGGGCGTACTCGAGCGTCGACGTGTTCGACGTGAGGCCCGGAATGACGCTGTCTTCCTGGATGACAATCTGGTTGTTGACGGCGACGACACCGTCACTCAGCGTGGAACCGGTCAGGCCGCCCTGGACGATCCAGTCGAAACCGGCGCCGTCCAGCCAGAACGTGTCATCGTTGAACGCGTCGTTCCAGTTTTCCGCCGTGCCCATCGGGCCGTTGGTTTCGGAATGCGCCAGGAGGGAGAGACCGCTGTTGGCCAGCAGCAACTGATCCTGGCCCGACGTGAGTCCGTCCACGAAGTCGAGGAACGTGCCGAATCGGCCGCTTCCGTCGAAGTTGACGCCGCCCCAGCTGATGCTGGTGTCGCCGTAGGTGATGCCGGGATCGTTGAAGGCCGGAATGGCGTCGCCCGTCTGAACGAGCGTTGTGAAGCCCGTTCCCGTCCATTCAAAGATGCCGCGGTTGTTGCCTGAGGTCGTCGCCGCGTTGATGGCGAAGTGACCGCTGTTGTTGGGAATCAGGCGCGGATGAAGGATGAACTCGTCGAGCGTGAGCATCGAGTCCGACGCCGTCGTGACGGCCTGCTGGGCCACGGCGGAGAAGACGCCGTCCTCACCGAGCACGACGATGTCATTGATCGCGTCGTCCAGTGTTGTCGTGACGACGAAGCCGACGTAGCGACCGTCCGGACTCGCGTAGGGCGGTCGGATGATCGTGTTGGTGCTCGTCAGGATGCTGACCTGGAACACGCCGCCGAGCGAAGGATGACCGAAGATCGTCGACGAGGTTCCATTGCCGCCTTCTTCCGGAAGCCGCTCGGTGTAGCAGATCGCGTTAACATACGGGAAGTCTCGAACTTCGGCCGTGTGTGTCTTTGTATTGTCGAGCTGGAACGGATCAGGGAAGGCGCCGCCCGGCTGAACGCTGGCTGTCGCTGTCACGAAGCCGGCGCCGAGCGTATCGACTGTGATCGTTACCATTTCCGGCTGGCCAATTGCGAAGGGCGCTAAAACACCCGTGACCGTATTCCCGTTGATGACGGGCGTGCTGAGACCGCCGACGGCGCTCGCAACGCTGATCGACGCGGAGCCCGTGAACTCGATTTCGTACATCATGCTGCCGGCGACTTCGGAACCCTGGTTCTCATTCGTCAGCGTGTAAACGATCTGATCGCCGAGTCCGACGTTGCCGTCGTTGATGAGGTCATTGCCGTTGGTCGTGACGGCGAGGGCGTTTCGCAGATTCGCAACGCCGGCCGGCTGGGCCAGGGCTGAAGGCGCCCACGTGGCGCCGGCGGCCAGTTCCGTCGCCGCCCATTGATTCGTGAAGCTCGGGTCAAACAGGTTCGTCGCGAGGTCATAAACGAGAATGTCGCCCGGCTGATCGATTGTCAGGTAGAGCTTGCCGTCACCGATCGCCATGCCGTCGATGTCGGGCGTCGTCGATGTTCCGCAACCGCTGCAGATCAGCGTGACGTCGGGCGTCGCCTCGACCAGGGCGATGGCGTTGGCGCCGCCTCCCAGAACGTTGTCGATGTCGACCGAGTAGATACCGGCGCCGCCACCGCTGAAGCCGGTGGAGTTGTCGTTGTTGAAGATATAGAACAGGCCATTGGCGGAGTTGTAGGCGATGGAGCGAACGTCGATGTCATTGACGCTGCCAACGCCCGGATCCGTCGTAAAGTCGAGGATCAGTGTTGCGGCGCCCGTGTTGACATCGATCGAGTAGATGCCTTCGGGGCCCGTCGTCGAACCGGACGAGTTTCGAACGCCATAGAGGACGCCGTTGGCGTACGTGAGGCCGTCCATCGTCGTGATGCTCGTGCACGTCGTGCACTGCATGTCGGCGATGTACTCGCTGACCATAAAGCCGTTCGTGTCCCGCAGGTCGAAGAAGGTGCGATAGAGTCGCGCCTGGTCCTGCCAGTAGAAGACACGATTCGACTCGTCGGCGGCGATGCCCTCCGGGCCGTCTGTTCCGGCGCCGGGGGGGAGCGTGCTCTCATCGGGGCGGAACAGGTTGGTGAACGCCGTCGTGTTGACGTCCATGTGCTGGACGTAGAGGTCCTCTTCGTCCACCGAGATGACCAGCTGGGCGTTGGCCTGTCTGGGCGCAAACGCCGAGAGGGCCGCAAGGACGGCGAGCCACGTGACTCGCGTGCAGATTCTTCTCATCGAACTCCTCCTCGTTGGTGCTTCAAATTGAGAACCGATTCGCCCGCCAGCGCGGGCAATCGAGTGAAATCCAGCGCAGGGTGAAACGCCATGGCGCCCCCTGACGCGACAATGGACTGACGTGCTGGTATCAGAAGGCGATCGCCGATGCGAACGAACAGGCGCGCCGATAGACTTGATTCCGACTGCATTGGATCCGTTCATGCGCCGCCTGCCACAGCGATGAAGACCGCGGACGCGGATCTTCCGCACTTTGCTCGCTGACTCGCCGCTTTCGAACCGGAACACGAACCCCCCAACAATCAAGCGTCCGACGATCGACCTGAGGTAGTGCAAGGCGCCCAAGGGGCCACGTGTGTCGGAGATCGCACTGTAGGGCAGTCCGCGTCTCAAAGTCAAGCTTTTCAACCGCCCGGAAGGCAGCGACACGATCGCGGCACTGCGTTGCGAATCAGTCCTCAACCGGTCCGAATGGACGACGATCGATTCGACCAATCGTCAACAATTCGACGCGCGATCTCCGGCGACTTTGTTCCGCGACGTCGGACTTTGTTCCGCTTACACCGCCTGGTGAACCGAGCCCGGGATATTGCGTCCGGAAGCGCCGATGCACTATGATCGCAAACGGCGGGCGCCGTCGAGCGATGGGAATCAACAATCCCAAGTGATTCTTGGGGCGGGAGTTGCTTACCGTGTATCAGCATGCATCGACCCGAGTCAGGGCCGCGATTGCGGTCCTCGTGATGATTTTCTCTTTTGGGCAGGTTCGACTCGCCGAAGCGCAATCACTCCAGCCAGCGCTATTTGTGACGGACCATATCGCAACCGCGCCTCAATTCGGAAACTACGCGTCGATCAGGTCCTTCACTGTTTCCCCGGATGGAGTTCTGACACCGGTGGGAACCTACTACACCAACGATTACCCCTATGAGTTGTCGCTTTCGCCGTCGGGCAGGTATCTGGCCGTCGGTCACGCGTCGGCGCTGACGAACGAGGATCTCCTGGTCTTCGAGGTCAATGCGGACGCGTCATTAACGATGTTCGCCGTCGTGACCGTCCAGAGTTCGCCCTTCGAGATCGACTGGATCGACGATTCCACGCTTCTCGTTCTTGAGACGTCCAACGGAAACAGCGGCGTCTGGACGTATCAGTTCGACCCGAATGCGGCGATGCCGCAGAAGATTGTTCCTCTGGATGACGCGCGAACCGGCGTCTTCTCATCGCAGTTCCGGCTTCATCCGTCACTGCCGGTCGTTTACGTCGCGGACTCGCCGCTCATCGGCACGAACTTCCTCCGGTCCTTCGAAATCGCCCCTGACGGGGCGTTGTCGACGCTTCAGTCGCTTGCGGTCGCCCCCTACGCGCTCGACATCGACATCACGCCGAATGAACGCTACCTGTACATGGTGTCCGGCGCCGGATCGGATGGTGTTCAGGGCTTCGAACTCGACTCGAGCGGCATGATGACGCCTCTGGCGTTCAGCCCGTTCCCAACGCCGGATGGCGCCGCCAGCCACATCAAGATCACGCCGAGCGGCGGCATTGCGATCGTCTTTCACGGGGCGACGGAGACGATTCGCTCGTTCTCCATCAGCCCGGACGACGGATCGCTGTTCAACACCGGCTTCAGCTTCAACATCGGCGGCAACGGCATCTTTGAGGCGATCGAAGTCTTCAACAATCTCCTGTTTGTGACGCGAAACTCCGGCAGCGGCATCAACGCCGGCATCCTTGCCTACAACGTCCACATTGACGGGTCGTTTTCACCCGTCGGGGATGGCGATCCGATCTTCGCCGGCACGCGACCTTACTTTATGGAAACATGGAACCCGCTGGCGATTCAGCTCGGCGATATCAACGCCGACGGCGCCGTGGATGAACTGGACATTCCCCTGTTTGCCGCCGCCCTTGTGGGTGATCCCGTCGAGCCCGTTCACGTCACACGCTCCGACATCAATATGGATGGTTCGACGGATGGCCTCGATGCGGAGCCTTTTGTCAACGCCTACCTCTCACCTGTCGCGACGGGCGCGTGCTGCTTCACGGATGCGCCCTGCCAGGTGGTTTCGCAGGATGAGTGCGTGAATACGCTGGGTGGAACGTTTGGCGGTGTCGGCGTTCCGTGCTCGGTTTGTCCGGCCCTGCCGGCGCCGGCGATCTCGTTCGTCTTTGGACAGGGACCGCCGTACTGCAACAACCTCGTGACGCCGTATCAGTTCTTTGTGTTCGGCGAGAACTTCTCGTCTCAGGCGGATCTCCGCTTCGTGCACGATACGCTGCCTGACATCCTGCCGTTCAATCTCGAAGTGCTCGACGCCACGTCCGTCGGCGCCGACTTCGACTTCAACGGCGTGCCTGCGGGGACCTACCAGTTGCTGCTGACGAACCCGGACGGCCAGTTCGTCTTCAGCCCGGACGACTACGTCATCGGTTCCTGCAACTAAGCGCCATCCGATTGATGACGCCCATCAGTTAACAAGACATTCGCCGCCCGGAAGGATGACTTCCGGGCGGTTTTTTGTTGTGCGGGCCACGGCTGAACCTGTGACGCGTGAATCGTGTCGATGGCCGAACATGACTTCGTGAGGCGCGGGTACAACCCGCGGCGTGAGCGGCGGCTCGGTCCACGCTCCGCATCGTCAGACAGGACCGCCGGCAGCGCGAGGAAATCCGGAGTGGACTGGGCCCGCCCGGACTCGAACCGGGAACCAAGAGATTATGAGTCCCTTGCTCTAACCAATTGAGCTACGGGCCCATGCGCACGCCGGCGCAGCGTTCGCAATCTTAGTCGAATCAGCGGGTTACGCTAGCGACGCTATGGCGCGCCGGAGGCTTTGGACCGGTTCAGATGCAGCGCATGTCGGGGAGCGCGAAAGCGCGTAATCGGATCGAACCGATCGCATCCACAGGTAAGCGTCTTCACTAATTTCAGCGTTCCTGAACAACAACTTTCAGCGTGACTTCCCTGCCGTCGCGCAGGAGCGTGGCGGCAACCTCCTGTCCGGGCTGAAGCGTTTTGAGGAAGTCGGAGAACGCGCGAAGGTTGGCGATCGCTTCGCCATTCACTCGAATGAGCGTGTCGCCCGCCTGCACGCCGGCGCGAGCGGCAGGGGAGTCGGGGACGGTCGATTCGACGCGCACGCCGGGGCCGGCAAAGGCGAAATCCGGGACCGTTCCGAAGCTGACGCGCCGGCCGGAGGACGGCGGATGCGGAGTGGTGGCGCCGCTGGCCGCGCCGTCGATCCGATTGGTGAGCGGCGCTTCACGTGTCAGCAGATACGCCACGGCCTCTTTGACGAAGGTCGCAACTTTGACAAGGCCGGCGCCATCGACCTTGTCCATCGTGTCGCCGGGTCGATGGTAATCCGCGTGGGCGCCCGTGAAGATCTGCACGGCCGGCGATCCCGCCGCGATAAAGCTCTCCTGATCCGATCCCTCCGTCGACTTCGGCACGAACTTGTTGGGGACGCCCGTCACAAATCCGCAGCCGCGAAAGATGTGCGGCCACTCGTCCGCCGTCGCCGTGCCGTGAATCGAGATGGCGCCGTCGAACAGCCGCCCCACGGTGTCGAGGTTGATGACGCCGCGAATGTCCTCGACGGGCGAACTGGGGTGTTTCACATAATGTTGCGAGCCGAGTCGGCCGCACTCTTCCGCCGAGAACGCAATGACGACGAGGCTCCGCGGCGCGGCGCCTTCGGCGGCGAGATTGCGAGCCAGCTCCAGCATGACCGCCACGCCGCTGGCATTGTCATCGGCGCCGGGATGTACTTTGCCTTCGTCGCCGGCGTGAACATCCGGCCAGCCTGATCCCAGATGATCGTAATGGGCGCAGAGGATCACGGATTGGTCGCGCCAGTCCGGGCGCGTACCGGGGAGAACGCCGATGACATTGATCGCCTCAACGGGCCCGCCGTCCTGTCCCTTTGCCACTTCGAACTTCTGGAACCAGGTTCCCGCATCGCCCGCCGGCTTCAGGCCCGCCGCGGACATCTGTTCCGCGATGTAGTCGGCCGACGCCTTGAGGCCCGGCGTTCCGAGGCCGCGACCGGCGCGTTCAGGCGCCGCGAGCCACGCAACATGTTCCATGAGTTTCTTCTGCGAGAAGACCGGTGGGAGTTCCGCCAGCGCCGGCCGTGACTCCGGCCGCGGCTGCGGTGTGGCCGCAAGGGCGGCCGCGTCGAGTGTGACAACGAGCGGAGAGCCTGTCGCGTCCCATTGTCCCTTCACAATGTTGGTGGGTTCGGCGCCTTCGAATGCGAGGTAGGAGTACTTGCCATAGTGCGGCAGCTTGCGGCCCATGCCGGGAAATGCCGATGCGGGGTCGACAACGAGCCAGCCGATCGCCTTCTCGGCGTTCTTCGGATTGCGACCCACGACAACAACACTGTGACCACTCAGCGCGACGCCTTCGCCGGCGATCTTCAGGACACTCGTCGATTCATCGAGCGTGGCGCCCGGTGTGTGGTCGAGGATCTGCGATCGATGGCGATTGTGTCGACCGAGCACCCACACGGCGCGATCCGTCGGGATCGCCCTGACGTCGCTTTCAGACACCATCTCAATCTGGTGAGAATCGCTTTGCCAACCCACCACGAGGCTGCGATAGGCCGCGACGTTCGGCTCGGTCGCGGACGCCACGGGAAGAATCGCGAGGATCTGCGGTTCTCCGAAGATCTGCCCGATCGACGACGGTGTTTCGCGCGGATCGAGCACGCGGAAAAGGTCAAACATCGGGTCGGCCGCCACGGACAGAGGACGCTCGCCGATCATGAGATTGAATTCCTGCGACTTCGCGGACATCAGGATCTGTCGCAATTCCTCGCCTTCGGGCGTTCGAATACGCAGGGGAACGTGAAGTGTGAACGCGTCGCCCGCCTGCGTCTGCGCCAGGGTACCGGACAGGACGTACCCATCGTCCGCCGCCTTCGCCCGGACGTTCTGCAGGGCAAGGATCGGAGCGCCGATCCGATCCACCCATTGGTGAAAGAACGGCGAGAGATCATCCTTCGTGACGGATTCAAACGCCTTTCTCAGGTCGTCGAATGAAGCGCGTCGTCCGCGCTGCGCTCGATAGAAGCCGGCCAGGGCCTCGCGGAATTTCTCGTCGCCAATTTGTCGCCGGAGCATATGGAACAGCATGAGCGACTTACCGTAGCCGACGGCCTCCGTCGCGGCGCTGTGTCGTGAACGGAACTCCGAGAGCGGAAAATCGCGTTCGGCCTGCACGTAGTCCCGATACTTCTGAAGCGTGTTGCGGCGATATTCGTCGCCCTTGCCACGTTGCTCCTGGATGAGATGATCCGCCATGTAGGCGGTCAGACCTTCGCACCAGTTGCCGCTCTCGTAATCAACGAAGACGGAGTTGCCCCACCAGTTATGCAGGATTTCGTGGGGATACGATGAGTGCAGAATAAACGGGAACCGTATGACCTGCGGCCCCAGCAGCGTGAAGGATGGCATGCCGTAGCCTGTTTCCCAGAAATTCTCGACGAGGGCGAACTTGCCGTAGGGGTAGGGACCGATCAGCGAACGATACATTTCCAGGTATTGCGCCGTCGTCTCCAGGTACTTCGCGGAGAGCGCCTTGTCGGGCTCATGCAGATAGACGAGCGTTTCGACGGCGCCCGCCATGTCACGCTCGACATGGAGCGGACCGCCGACGAGGTAGACCTGTTCGACGGGCAGGTTCGCCTTCCAGTGGGCGCGGCCATCGTCGCCCGCGTCGCCGCTTCCCTGGCTGATGACGCGCCAACCAGCCGGGGCCTGCGCCTGGAGATCGAAGCGAACCATCCGATTTTCGAACCCGGGAACCCAGCCGCTGGCGCCATGCAGGTAGACGCCCTTGGCCCCCAGAACGCCTCGCGATTCGCGGAATCCACGCGTGTATTCTTCCTTCTGATCCGAGAGCCCCTGATGGACATTGCCGGAGTAGCTGATTCGCAGGAGTCCATCGCTCGGCGCCGTCTCCAGGCGGTAGCGGGCGCCCGCCTCATCGTCCGTCGTCGAACGCGTCACGGCGGGTTCGCTCTTTGAGATTTTCAGCGCTGCGCTGAGGGTGAACGTCGCGCCGGCGCGGCGCAGATCCACGGGCAGGGTGATCGTGTCGTCGACCGTGATCTGATGTTCGCCGGGATCAAGCGTGACATTCAGCGTGTGATGGACGGACGTCGTTGCGATGTCCGGCTCGGCGGGCGCGTCCTGTGCGATGGCGACGCTGAAGGTCCACGGCGCCAGGAGAACCAGGGCCGGAAGCAGGACTCGCGCTGCTGCGAATTCTCGATACATCTTTCATGGCTCCAACGGACGTACGTTTATTTGAAGGCGAATGGTAGCCGACGCTGAGCGGTCTGACCATGTTGGGGAGCGCGACGCGGGCGGATTGCGGGGATGACACAACAGCGATGACAAGGATCGACCCAACAAGCGCGTTTCGCGATCGACGGATGATCCTGTGTGCGATTGTCGGCGAGACAGGCGTGTGGCGATTCGTGGCGTCAAGCATCAGGGAAACCTGCCGGTCAGCGCGACGCATGGCCATTCCGGCTTAAGCTGAACAAAGAACACCGGCTCGTCGGCGCCGCTTGGCGTGGCGAGGCGCGCATCACTAGAATGGCTTCCGCCCGAAACGACCATCGCGCGGACTCTGGTTCGCGCGCAGCGACGACGCAAATGGCGACAACACCTCAACCCGTTCCCAGGAATCTCGTGATGAACAAACTGCATGTGGCGGCGCTTTTCGCGGTCCTCGTATTTCAACCGGCGTACGCGCAGACGCCCTCGACGAATGTGACAATGTCGCAGGAGCTTGAGGCGCCTTTCTCGTATTTCCTCAAATCCAGCGATGTGGTGGGTTTTCCGAACTGCCCGGAGGGGTTCCAGCTTATCAACGATGGGACGCTGATCTCGAGCTTCGGTCGCATCGCGTTCGAAATCGGCGATCCGCCGCGCCCCTTTGACGCCCGCCAGAAGACGCTCCTGCAGGGTTGGCTGCCCGCGCCGCAGTGGTCCGTTCGCCGCGGCGGCATCGAGTACGACTTCCTCGTGTGGGGGGCGCCGGCGAACTTTGATCCGCGCGAAGATCTCATCGCGTACGTGCAGGTCGACATCACGAACCCGGGCGACATTCCCGCGCGGGCGGGCCTGCGCGTCACATTTTCGCCCATCGAAGGAGACGTGCCGCGCTGGCCGTGTGTCGACTGGTACCGTGAACGCTTCATGGCGCCGACGAAGTCGTCGCTTCGAGCAAGTAACCTGAGATTCGATGACAGCGTTCTGTATTGCGACAGTCACGCGGTCCTTTTCAGTGACGCGACGCGCGGGACATCCGACACGCCCGGCGCCTCGGACTACGCGTTCGATCTGGCGCCAATGTCCGGGCGGCGCCTGATATTCAGAATACCGTATGTGCCAATTGCATCGGCGCACGATGAAACGATCACTCGAATTGCGACGAAAGACGTCGAGGAGTTGTTTCGCGGCGTTGTGGCGCATTGGAATGGCGCCCTCGACGGCGCCATGCGTGTGGATCTGCCGGAGGACAAGGTTGTCGAAACCCTCAGGACGAGTCTCGCTTACATTCTGATCGCCCGGGACGTTGATGAGACGGGCGGGGGATATGTCCAGAAGGTCAACGAGTTTCAGTATGACCACGTCTATCCAAGGGACTCCGCCTATCTGGCGCGCGTGCTGAACATGTGGGGGCTACACGGCGTCGCAGAGGGGAACCTGGAGTCCTTTCTGAATCGGGACGCAAGCGGCGCAATCACGGGGATCCATCGCTATCCGCATCATCCTGACGACTGGGGGCAGTCTCTCTGGGCGCTCGGCGCTCACGTTCGCGCCAACGCCGATGTGGAACTGGCAACGCGCCTCACGGCCGCCATTTCGCTGCATCTCGATGACTTTGAGCGGAGCGTCAAAAGCGATCCGAAGGGGCTCTGGCCCGTCGCGGCGCCTTATGACAACGAACTCATCAACGGCCACTACACAGGCCACAACTTCTGGGCGCTGTTGGGGCTTCGCGAGGCGGAGTACATGGCGCGCCAGGCTGGAGACGATGCGCTCGCGATGCGCGCTCGAACGCTGCATGACGACTTCAGGAAGGTTGTCATGCGCCGGCTGGAGGAACTGACGTCGCAGACGGAGGGGTACATACCGCCGGGCATGGATGACCCCATGGCGGGATACGACTGGGCGAACGCCAGCGGTGGCGTCTATCCCTTCGGCGTGCTGGAGCCGACCCATCCCTGGGCGCGGGCGACGACGCGCACGGCGCGCGAATACAAGTGGCGGGAGGGCATCTCCACCTATGGTCCCAACGCGTGGGCGCTCAAACAGCGTGCACGCGAAGGCGCCGACGCCGCCCCCGGCTATCTGCATCACTATCAGACGTATAACGTCACAGAGGCCCTGCTGGCGATGGGCGAGCAGGAGGAAGTGATCGAAGATCTTTATTCGATCCTGGCGCACACATCGTCGACGCACGCGGGCTTCGAGTTCACGATCCTGCCGTGGAACGATCGCGATCCAAAGGGCAATTATCCGCCGCACGGCTGGTTTGCTGCGAGGACGTGCGAACTCGTGCGGAACATGCTCGTCCGCGAAGTTGGCGATCAGCTTCATCTCGCGTCCGCATTGTCGCCGCGATGGCTGCGTGATGGCGATCGCGTTGGTGTCGAAAACGCCCCGACGGATTTCGGTCGCGTGTCATATCAGCTGGATGTCACGAATGAGGGCGCCGTTCTGCGATTCCGGCCATCCTGGCGAAGCGCCCCGGAGAAGGTCGTATTCCATCTGCCGTGGTTCATTGAGCTGGAGGAAGCGAGGACAGACAAGGGCGTTGTCGATTCAAAGGAAGGTGTGCTGGAACTGCCTTCCGAGCCCTTCGAGCTTCAGATGAAGTGGAAATCACTGCCGCACGCCGATCTGAGCTACGAACGCGCCGTGCACCTCTGGCTGGACAAGGCGTACTCGCCGCGCCCCGAGACGGATCGTGGGTTCCTGTTTCCCCGGCCGACACGGCCGAAACTCAGGGACGCGTGTCATGTCTTCACGGATCGCTGCGTGATCGAGTTGTTGTCGCCCAACCCGTCGGCGAGCATTCATTACACGCTCGATGGGTCGCGGGCGACTCCCGCGTCTCCGCGCTACTCGGCGCCGATCACGATCGAGGATTCACGCGTTTTGAACGCCATTGAACTCTGGCCGGACGGACGAACCAGCGAACCGTTCAGCGTTCCGCTTCGCAGGATTCCGCTGCGATCGGCGGAGCCCGCGGACGGCGCCGAGCCGGGATTGCGGCTGCTTGTCGTCCGTGGCGGCTTCGACAGGCTTCCGGTGTTTGC
>Ga0116152_10000116_pt1 | contig 60627 bp, 71 predicted proteins | sample AD_UKC119_MetaG_FD_89894 | JGI IMG/M metagenome (GOLD analysis project Ga0116152, IMG submission 89894) | Active sludge microbial communities of municipal wastewater-treating anaerobic digesters from Hong Kong - AD_UKC119_MetaG | ecosystem: Engineered > Bioreactor > Anaerobic > Digestate...
GCGTGGCTGGGTTTGACGGCAATTTCCTTTTGCACGTGATCGATCTCCTGAGGTTTGCTATAGTCCGTAGGCAGATCCTGGTACAGCGTTCCGCCCAGACAGCAGTTGACCATCTGCATGCCTCTGCAAATGCCGAACACGGGTTTTTTCGAATCAAATACGGGTTTGAACAGCGCCACTTCCGTCATGTCCCGCAGAGGGGCCAGGATATCCAGGCCGTACCAGGGGTCGGCGCCGTAGACCCAGGGCGCCACATCGTGACCGCCGCTGAAAAGAAATCCGTCGCAGGTGTCCGTCAGCTGCTTCGTGATCTCCGGATCGGACGTATAGGGTAGAATCACGGGCACGCCGCCGGATTTGATGACGGCATTGGTATACGCCGGCGGCAGGTCGTACTGCATCTTGGTGGTGTTGTAGGCAGGCGTGATTCCGATCAGGGGTTTCTTCATGTTCGAGTCCTCTCTTTCCGTTCTATGAAACACATTATTGTGAAAAGGATGAAAAAACAGCACTGCCTATAGGTGTGCTGTCTTATACAATGGAAAAGGTTCCGCAGATCAAACCGGGTTGTTGCTGTCGGAAAAAGCTTTGCTGGTTATCTTGTTGGAATGTGTCTGTCTCTTGCCGATACATTTCCGAAAATCATCCTTTCATCTGGATCCGGTTTCATTGTATCACAGTCCTTCTCTTGTGCCAATATGAAAACGCATTTTCCGATCGCTTCCGGAGTCTATTCGCAAGTCTCCGAAGGGCTGAACGCACGCAAGGCTTCCTCCATGGTCGTCGTACCGTTGAGCACCATACGCCTGACGCTCTTTGCCAAAGGCACGAAATTGCCGTTTCGCGCCAGAATGTCCTGCAGCTCCCGCCTGCCGACTCTTTTGCGGATTCCTTCCTGAAGAGTCGGATCCGCCACCAGAATCTCGAAGACGCCGATGCGCCCCCGGTAGCCGGTCCCTTTGCAGGCAGCACACCCACTGCCCCGGTAAAATCGAACCTGGTCATTGGGCGGCAGATCGAAAGCGGCCAAATCATCGGGCGTCGGACGGTACGATTCTTTGCACTGCGGGCAGATACGTCGAACCAGCCGCTGTGAGACCACACCCTTGAGCGAACCGGAGATCAGATAGGATTCCAGGCCCATATCCAGAAGCCTGCCGATCACGGAAAGCGCGTTTTCCGCAAAGATGGTGGACAGGACCAATCGCCCCGCAAGAGCGGCCTGCATGGCCATTCTTGCAGCTTGCGCATCCCGGATCTCGCCCAGGGCGATGATATCCGGATCCTGCCGGAGAATAGAGGAAAGCCCGTTGACATAGGTCATGCCGCTGCTTTCGTCGATCTGCACCTGATTGCAGCTCGGCACATCGTATTCCACAGGGTCTTCCAGCGTGACCAGGTCGATCCGTTCATTGCAGCGATCGGTGATCATGGTATACAGGGTCGTGGTTTTCCCTGCGCCCGCCGGTCCCGCAACCAGGATCAATCCGCTCTGACTGCGCATCAGGCAGGCATATTTTTCCAGATCCTCTCCGTACAATCCGATCGCTCTGCGATCCAGCAGGCCGGACTCTTTCTTGGACAGCTGCACCACCATTTTTTCGCCAAAGATGCAGGGCAGCGTAGCGATCCTGAGATCTGTGGCGATCTCGCCTTTTGTTACGGTAACCCGTCCGTTCTGAGGCTTTTTGAATTCGGCAAGATCCATCGATGCCATTTCTTTGAGTCTTGATATGACAGCCAGGCGAAGATCGCGAGGCACTGTCAGCACGCTCTTGAGCTGTCCTTCGATCCGCATGCGCACGCGCAACTCGTCCTCCCGGGGTTCCAGGTGGATATAAGATGCCTGCTCTGCGACGGCCTGTTCCAGTACGGAAACTATCAAACGAGTCGCGGGGTCCGCAGAGATTTCTGCCCCCAGACTGATATGTTTCATCATTCGCTCCCAATCTTACCGATCATCTTGTTGAAATTCTTTCTAAAAGTGTACCTGTTTTGCGCTTTGAAATCAATAGATATTGCCAAGAACACCGCCTTCTGCTTTCTATCTTCGATCAAATCGTGTATTATAAATTCATAAAATAAAGAAAAAAGGTTGAATAACAACTTGTAAAGGGAGGATCAACGATGAAAAAACGCATCGATGTGGTCGGCGCACAATTGGACGTAGGCGCATCCAAAAGAGGAGTCAGCATGGGACCCCTGGCCATCCGGTTTGCCGGCCTCTGTGAGGGGATTTCAGACCTCGGTTACGATGTGAATGACAAGGGGGACATCATACAGCTGGCAACCGGTGCCGACAGACCCGGACTGCGCCACTACGAACAGGTGATCGACGTAGGGAGAAAGCTGTATGAACTGGTTACCGGGACCCTTCGAACCGATGGATTTCCCGTCGTCCTGGGCGGAGATCACAGCATTGCCGCCGGCACCATTGCCGCTACTGCCAAATACTACAAAAGCATCGGCATCATCTGGATGGATGCTCACGGAGACTGGAACAACGAGGAGTCGACCCTCAGCGGGAACATGCACGGCATGCCGTTTTCCGCGGTGTGCGGCGGCGGCCCCGCGGAGATGGTGGATTTCGGCCAAGACCCGGTCTTCGTGGATCCTGCGAAGTGTGTTCAGATCGGCGGGCGGGACATCGATCCGGCAGAGCGGATCCGGCTGCGGGAATCCGGTGTGACGGTCTTTTCCATCGACCGGATCGACAGAATGGGAATGGAAGCGGTGATGGACGAAGCGATTCGGATCGCAGGGACCGGGACTGCAGGCATCCACCTTTCCTTTGACGTGGATGCCATTACCCCGGAATCAGCGCCGGGCACCGGAACCATTGTCCACAGCGGGCTCACCGTCCGAGAAGCGTTTCTGGGCGTGGAGATGCTGTCGGCGAGCAAGAAGCTGATCGCGGTGGATATGGTGGAAGTCAATCCCATTCTGGATGAAAAGAACAGAACGGGGATCCTGGCTTCGGAACTCGTTCTGGCCGCTTTGGGGAAAGTAGTGTACTAAACCGCACCGTTTTCCAGGAGTTCGGCGATCCGGCTCTCCCCCACCACCCGGATGCCGTTTTTCAACAGCAGGCGCGTGCAAACACCGTCTGCCTCTACCATCCCGTCGGTAAACGTGCCGTCATGGATCCATCCGCGGCCGCAGGACGGGCTTCGCTCCTTGAAGACTGCGATTTTGATGGACAATCCCTTGGCGATGTCCAGCGTTCGCTGCGCCCCTTCTTCGTACTCATAGGTCACATCGCGCCCTTCCCGATCGATCACCCGTTTGCCGAGGATCTCCGCCGGCGGTCTTGGGATCTCCAGCCCGCCCAGCGTCTCGGGACACACGGCGATCAATTCGTATTTTTCCTCCAGCGCATCGATCAGTGGATGCACCTGCCGCTCTCCGTTGTAGCGCGCCGGAAGGCCCAGCAGGCAGCTGCTGATCAGTATCTTCGGTTTTCTCATAGCGTCTCTCCTGTCATAGTACATGACCATTTTATCACAGCAGCCCGAAATTGACGGCATAAAAATGTGTTATAATGTTATGGTTGACGGCATTCGAGCCAAAGCATAAGATAAAACACGCAGGACGATTTTCCGGAAAGAAAGGAGGTACATCGTGGATGAAATGGGACTGATCATGCAAGAAATACTGGAGTACCTCCGTTCCAAACGGTTCATTTCGCTGCAGAACTATCTGGACACCCTGAATCCGGCGGATATTGCCGAGGCCATGGAAGAACTGTTGGATGACGGCGACATCGGGCCCGAAGAACTCCTGCTCATCTTTCGGATCCTGCCCAAGGAACTGGCCGCCGACACTTTCGTCGAAATGGAAGCCGAGCTGCAGGAATCGCTGATTGCGGCTTTTTCGGATGCCGAGCTGAAGGAAGTGCTGGACGACATTTTTCTGGACGATACGGTGGACATGATCGAAGAAATGCCGGCAAACGTGGTGAAGCGGATCCTGAAGAACGTGGATGCCGCCACGCGGAAAAACATCAATCAGATCCTCAACTATCCGGAGGATTCGGCCGGCAGCATCATGACCATCGAATTTGTGGACTTGAAACCGGATTTTACGGTGAAAGAATCTTTCGACCATATTCGAAAGACCGGTGTGGACAAGGAAACCATCTATATCTGCTACGTGGTGGACCACCGCAAACTGATCGGGCTCGTCACTGTAAAGGAACTGCTTCTTGCGCAGGAAACCGACAAGATCGTCGATCTGATGGAGACCAACGTCATTTCGATCCAGACGACCGACGACCAGGAAGAAGTCGCACGGATGTTCTATAAGTACGAATTTTCCGCATTCCCCGTCGTGGATGCGGAAAACCGGCTCGTGGGCATCGTCACCTTCGACGACGCCCTGGAAGTCATGCAGGAAGAAGCCACGGAAGACATGGAACGGATGGCCGCCATCCTGCCTTCGGACCGGGCCTATCTCAAGACCGGCGTCCTGGATACCTGGAAGCAGCGGATCCCCTGGCTGATGCTCATGATGGTATCGGCCACGTTCACCAGCATCATCATCACCCACTTCGAAAGCGCCCTGGCCGCCCAGGTGGTCCTGACGGCGTTCATTCCCATGCTCATGGGCACCGGCGGAAACTCCGGCAACCAAGCCTGCGTCACCATCATCCGCGGCCTGTCTCTGGGAGATATCGAGTTCGAAGATATCGTGAAAGTGATCTGGAAAGAGATCCGGGTCGCCGTCCTGTGCGGCATCACCCTCTCCGCCGTCAACTTTTTAAAGCTGATCTACTTCGACCGCGTGTCCACAGAAGTAGCCGCTGTGGTAAGCCTGACGCTGGTAGGCACCGTACTTGTGGCTAAGCTGGTGGGCTGCAGCCTGCCCATGCTGGCCAGCCGAACCGGCGTGGATCCGGCCGTGATGGCCAGTCCCTTTATCTCCACGATCGTGGACGCCATGTCCCTGCTCATCTATTTCCACATTGCAACAACTCTGCTCGGCCTGTAAGCTTTTTTCATCTGTCCGTGTTTCCCGGACCGCAGTACAAAGGAGGTTTCCATGATCCGCATCCCCCGAGATTTTGTGATCGGCGCCCATTCGCCCGACGACGCGCCGGCAGCTTATTGTCGCAGCGGCGACACCGTTTGGTTCGAGACCCGCAACTGCTACGATGACCGTTTGGCCGCCGACGGCAGCGAATTCGAACCGGAAAACGCCATCGAAAATCCGGCCACCGGCCCCCTCTTTATCCAGGGCGCCGCAAAAGGCGATGTCCTGAAAGTAGAGATCCTGGACATCCGGCTCAAAGGCAAAGGGTATATGCGCCAATCCACCGAAGGCGGCGCCTTTTATCAGCGCATTACGGAGCGTGTGGTCCGGGAATTCGACGTGTCCGGCGACACGGTCCGATTCAATCACAAACTCACCTTTCCCATCAACACCATGATCGGTGTGATCGGCGTAGCCCCGGAAGGAGAAGCCATCTCCACCGTGATCCCCGGCGACCACGGCGGCAACATGGACTGCACCCGCATCATCAAAGGATCCACGGTCTATCTGCCGGTGAATGTGGACGGCGCCCTGCTTTCCATGGGCGACCTGCATGCCTTAATGGGAGACGGCGAATCTATGATCTGCGGCTTGGAATCCGCCGGCGAAGTGACCGTCCGGGTCACCGTAGTACACGACAGCACGCTGCCTACGCCCTGCGTGGTCACTGCGCCGGGGCCCTGTCCCCACCGAATCTGTACCATCCAGAGCGAAATCGACCTGATGGACGCCGCAAAAAAAGCCGCCAACCGGATGCTGGACTACCTGATCGCCAACACCGATCTGGGCGAGTATGACGGCGGCAAACTGCTGAGCCTGAAAGGCGATCTGATCATCAACCAGATCGTGAATCCGCTGAAGACCGTCCGCATGGAGCTGGATAAGAGCATCCTGGACGCCTATGAAGTAAAGCTGCCGTAGATCAGGAGTTCTGCTCCACTCTGATTCCGGCGTATTTTAAAGGAGACCCATGGGTCTCCTTTTCTCATGATGCACTTGTCGGACACCTTACTGATGCAGGTCGCTCTGATTGATCCAGAAGGCCGGGCGCACGCACCCGCCGATACTGTACACATAATTGCCGTATTCGTCCACGGTGCCGCTATAGTTGACATTGGAAACGATATTTTCTTCGATGCCGGGCGTGCGCAGCCACCACCAGCCGTTGCCTTCCGGACTGTGATAAGCCCTCTGTTCCAAGGCGTACGCCGTGTTGGCCGCCTGCCGGGCGCGGTCGTCGGGGAAGTACTGCGCGGCTTCTTGGGCGCTCAGCACGAACAGCTGATCCTCCACCGCTGCACCGCCCTTGGTCTGATACAAACTGTTATCTTCGGTCTGCACCTTTGCAGTGAGGATCGCACGCTGTTCTTCTTCGGTAAATGCTGCGTTCAGAAAATCCGAGTTCAACCAGCTTCGAAGCGTGCACGTCTCCCATGTAACTGCCTTATCTTCCAAATGATACGGCAGGCAGTCCAAATTTTTTTCGGCCAGCAGCAGCACTTTATCTTGTTCCATGGCCAAGACACGCCAGGAAATCTTTTCTTTTCCGTTGGTACTGTCGTTGTCCTGCTCATAGGTGCCGAAATAGACGGAATCCCCGATCCCCGCATATCGATTGATCCTGTCGTACAAGGGGATCAGTCGAGCTCCGCTGTCTTTGTACGCTCCCAACTCGGTGAAAAGTTCGATCGCAGCGGAATACTGCTGTGATTCCGCAAGTTTTACTGCTTTTCGGTATTGAAGTTCCGGAACCGCAAAGTAATTAAACAGCAAGATCAAAGAATTCAACACAACAAGGCCGATCAGTATTTTGCCGAACAAGCCCGTTCTGCGCCCTTTTGCGTCTTTCGTTTCCCGGTTCTTTTGCTCACTCATCCTGCAGTTCCTGCTCTGGCGTTTCAGTCGATACCGTCTCGTCCTCTCCGGCTGTCGGTTCGAGGATCATTTCTTCCACCGGAGCCGGTTCGAGGATCATTTCTTCCTCCGGAGCCGGTTCGAGGATCATTTCTTCCTCCGGAGCCGGTTCGGCGCTGATCTCTTCCACCGGAGCCGGTTCAGACACCGGATCCTTCTTCAGTTCCGGCGCATAGGTCGTCTCCACCGAAGGAAAGATCTCCGCCTCGATCGAAAGCAGATTCATAGGCAGCAGGAAATCCATGGCTAATCCCTCGATCTCCGCTTCCGTTTCCGGGAATTCTGCCGTGATCACACCGGATCCTGCGGCATTTGCGATAAAGGTCGTCCCCGCCACCTGGAAGAAATCTTCCGGCACGCCATCCAAAGTGTATCCGGTTTTCGGCGTGACGGTGATCGTTGCGGTATAGATGATCTCCGCGGCGAAGGTACCTGAAACTGTGGGTGACCAGGAGATGGCCAGCGTGTATTGGGACGTATCAGCAAGACTGGTCACCGGCGTGGCCCCTGTGGCCGGCGGCGTGACGCCGCTGATCGTATTGAGACTCACCACAGCAGGCTGGATGGGTCCCTTGTAGGGACTCAGCACTTCGCCGATGAACTCTCCCGTACCCACAGCGCGCACTGTAAGATATTGACTGTAATCGTCGGGCGTAAGCACGTAGCTTCCGGACGTGGCGCCGGAAATAGCGGCATAGGTACCGTCTGGTGTACCGCAACGCCACCACTGGTAGGTAACGGTGGCATCCGAAGGATCCAATGCGCCTGCGGTAAGCGTTTCGCCCACTCTGGGCACGCCGCCGATCCCTCCGATGGAAACCATAGGGGCTGCATAAGTTTTCGGGTAGGTGGCCGTGATCACCCCGGAGTTCGCCGGATTGGTGTCGGTGATCGCTCCTTCGACTATGAAGAAGTTTTCAGCCACGCCTGTCAATGTGTAGCCCGACTTGGGTACGATGGTGATTATAGCTTTGTACGAAACGTTCCTTTGGAACTTGCCGGGAGGAGGATATGGATCCCAAGTGATGGTCCCCAAAGTAAACTGGCTGGTGGCGGTGATGGTGGTGCCCGGTATGGACTTCCACACCGGCACCGGTAGACCTTGGATCAGCGAGATATTGATCGGCGCCGCGGCCACAGGCCCCACAGTGTCACTGTACGCCACACCGGAATAATCGCCGGTGCCGATGGCCACCGCCCTGATATAGTAGGTATAATCGCCTGCAGTCAGGCCGAAGGTGCTGGCTGTTGCCCCATCGATATTTGTCCAGTCGGTCCCATTGAGACTCCTCTGCCACTGATAGGTGACGGTGGCGGCATCCGGGTCCAGGTCGCCCGCTGTCAGGGTCTGATCCACCATCACCGTGCCGGTGATGGTACCGATGGCCGTAATCGGAGTCAGATTCGTGCTGGGGAATGTGGCTGTCACAACCCCGGAACCAGCCGTATGATCCACGGCAGAGGCGCCCATTACCGTAAAGAAATCTTCCGCCACGCCCGCCGCGGTATAGCCGAACTTGGGCTGCAGTGTAATCGTCGCAGTATATTCTGTGTTGCCCAGGAACTTTCCATCCACAGACAGGGGGTGATCCCAGGAGACGGAGCCGGTGTACTGGTCGGTCTCCGTCACGGAAGTAGCGGCCGTGGCATTCAGGACCGGAGGTGCGACGCCATCGATGGCCGCAATGCTGATCGGAGCCGGTTCGATAGGGCCTCTGTAAGGGCTGGTGGCTGCGCCGGAATAATCGCCGCTGCCGGTGGCGATCACCTTGAAGTAGGAACCGTAATCCGCAGCCATAAGTGTATAGCTGTCCGAAGTGGCGCCTGAGATGTTGGAATAAGTCCCGTCGGGCGCAGATGATTTCATCCACTGGTAGGTGGCTGTGGCATTCGAGGGGATCAGATCTCCCGCCACCAAAACGCGCCCGACCTGCTCGATGCCCAGGATGCTCACAATGGAAGTGATGGGCGTGAGCGCCGTGCTGGGGAAGACCGCGGTCACCACACCGGAATCGACGGGATTCGTCACCGAGGAAGCCCCGTAGACCGTAAAGAAGTCTTCCTCGACGCCGGCCATGGTGTACCCGTTTTTGGGCGTCAGGTAAATCGTCGCAGTGTATACGGTAGCTGCCTGGAAGGTCGCATCTTCGGGGGACCAGCTGACCGTACCCGTGTACTGATCGGTCTCTGTGATCACGGAAGCAGCCGTTCCGCCGGTGACGGGATAATCCAAACCGGGGATATCCGCAATGGTCACCGGACCGGCTTCCACGGGACCGATGGCATCGCTGAGGACGGTCCCCGCAAAGCTGCCGGTACCGGTAGCCTGCAGCTTAACGTAATAGTTGTAGTCGGTAGTCTTGAGCAAATAGCTGCTGCCTGTCGCTCCTTCAATATCCGAATACATCCCATCCGGTGTCGTGCTGGATTTCCACTGATACGTAACGGTGGCATCCGAAGGGGTGAGCGCACCGGCAGTCAGCGTATTCGCCACCTTTGGCACACCAACCGGCGCTGCCACAGCTGTCAGTGCTGTATAGGCAGTGCTGGGGAATGTAACGGTCACAACACCCGAATCCGCGGAATTCACCACGTGGTCGGCCCCGGAGACGATGAAGTAATCTTCCGGTATGCCCACGGTGGTATACCCCGATTTCGGCGATAGCGTAACCGTCGCCGTGTAGATCGTATTGCCTGCAAATATACCTCCCGGCGGTTCGGGATTCCAGGAAACCGTCGCCGTGTACTGATTGGTTTCCGGAATGGAGGTGACAGCCGTGGCGTCCATAACAGGCGGCGTGAGCCCGGTAATCGTACTTCTGGTAATGGGCGACGCTGCGATAGGCCCTTTGTAAGGACTGGTAACGGAACCTGCATAACTGCCGGTACCGGTCGCTACGACCCGGATATAGTAGTTGTAATAACTCGCCACAACGGTATAATTGGCCGAGGTGGCGCCGGTTATATTCGTATAGGGGCCGTCGGCAGAGGTGCTCTTCTGCCACTGATAAGAAACGGTGGCACCGGCCGGTGTCACTGCACCGGCAGTCATGATCTTGCCCACCTGCTCCGCTCCGCTGATGCCTGCGATGGACGTGAGCTGTGTCAGTGCGGTGCTGGGGAAGACCGCCATTACCGTACCGGAATTGACGGGATTGGTGACGGACGTAGCGCCGGATACGGTAAAGAAGTTGGCTGTCACACCGGATACGGTAAACCCGTTCTTGGGCACGACCGTAATCGTAGCGGTGTAAATCGTATCGGGCTGATACACTCCACCGGTGGGGGTGGGACTCCAGGATACGGTGCCCGTGAACTGGTTGTTTTCGGTGATCGTGGTGACCGCAGTGTTGCCGGTCACGGGAGCGGGAATGCCCTCAATAGCCGAAATGCTTATTTTGGAAGGCTCGACAGGACCCTTGTAGGGACTGGTCACTGTTCCGCTGTAGCCGCCGGTGCCGGTGGCGACAACGCGCAGATAATCATCGAAATCTCCCGGAACCACAACATAGGTGTTGGACGTTGCTCCGGTGATCGGCGTATACGTTCCGTACGCCGTCGTGCTTCGCTCCCACTGATAGGAAGCGGTGGCGCCGGATGGCGCCAGCGCGCCGGCGGTTAAAGTGGAACCGCTGCGTTCCGTGCCGATGATCGCGGCGATGGCCGTGATCTGTATCTGTTCCGTAGAAGGATACTCTACAGTGATCACTCCCGAATTCTCGTTGTTCGTCACCGATGCGGCATCGGGTACAGTAAAGAAGTTGGCGGGGATCCCCGTGGCTGTATATCCTGTCTTGGGCGTCAGTGTGATGGTTGCCGTATAGGGCGTGGACCCCTGGAACTTTCCATCGACCAAAGCAGGACTCCAGGAAACGGTGCCTGTGTATTGATCGGTCTCTGTCACAGATGTTGCTGCCGGGACATCTTCCACCGGCATGTCGATCCCTGCTATCGCCGAAAGAGTATAGGGGGAAGCTGCAACAGGCCCTTTGTATGAACTTGTAATGCGGCGGGAGTAGTCTGCGGTCCCGTTGACCAATACCTTGATATAGCTGTTCAAGTCGCCCACAGTAAGTGTATAAGTGCCGGATGTGGCGCCGGGGATATCCGTATAATAGCCTTCCGCGGTACTGCTTTTCTGCCACTGATACCCCACGGTAGCTTCGGAAGGAGTCACCGGGCCGGCAGTGAGGATCTGACCCACGCGAGCCGTGCCCAAAACGCCGCCTACCGCGGTGATGGGGATCCTGTCGGTATTGGGAAAGACGACCGTGACAACATTGGAGTCGGCCGCATTGGTAACAGACGTGGCGCCATTCACGTAGAAAAAGCCTGCAGGCACTCCGTCGACAGTGTACCCGGGGTTCGGTGCCAGCGTCACGGTGGCGGTATACACCGTATTGGCCTCGAATTTCCCGTCGGCCAAGGCAGGGCTCCAGGAAATCGTCCCTTCGTACTCATCATTGGGCACGATGATATAGGAGGCGGCGTTGCCTGTCGTCGGGAAGGAACTGTAGGAACCAAAGGTGTTTATTGTGATGGTTTTGGGTGCCACTGGCCCGCGATAGAAACTGCTCACGCTGCCTGAGTAACCGCCGGTGCCCACTGCGGTCAATCTGATAAAGTAATTGCAGTCGGTCGTCAACAGATCATATGTGGCGGAGGTCGCCCCCGGTATATCCGTATACGGGCCGCCGGCGGTAAGGCTCTTCTGCCATTGATAAGAAACCGTGGCGCCGGAGGGGGTTAAAACTCCGGCAGTCAGAGTCCGCCCTACCTGGGACACCCCGCTGATCGATCCGATGGCCGTTACCTGGATCGTATCCGTAACCGGAAATACTGCCGTAACGTTGCCGGAATCTGCTGCATTGGATACCGTGGTCGCTCCGGAAACGGTAAAGAAGTCAGCGGAAACGCCGGTCAGTGTGTACCCGGTCCTGGGTGCAACAGTGATCGATGCAGTATAAGCTACGCCTCCTGCGAATTTCCCTTCGGAAAGAGCCGGACTCCAGGAGATCGTGCCGGCGTACTGGCTGTTTGGGGATAACGCCGTCGGAGCCGTACCCCCGGCTGCAGGCGCCGAAATACCCGAAAGCGCGGCGATGCTGATGGTTTTCGATTGAATAGGACCCACATCGGTACTGTACACGGCACCGGTATACGGGTCGATTCCGGTAGCGACCACGTTGATGTATTTCCCCGCATCTGCGCCTGTCAAAGTGTAGGTGCTCGATGTGGCTCCGGTGATTTCGGTGTAGGGTTCTCCGCCCGAAACGCTTCTCAACCACTGGTAGGCGACTGCAGCGCCTTCCGGATTCAAAGCTCCCGCAGTCAGAAGCTGGCCGACTTCCGACGTACCGCCGATCGCGCCGATGGAGACGAGCGGGGTCAGGGCAGTACTGGGAAAGACGGCAGTCACTGTGCCGGAACTCGCCGGGTTGGCTACGGTCGTTGCACCGGACACGTTAAAAAAGTCTTCGGCAACCCCGGTCATCGTAAAGCCGGATTTCGCCGTCAGCGTGATGGTGGCCGTGTAGACGGTATCGCCGGCAAACTTTCCGGCCGTCAGAGCCGGGCTCCAGGAAACCGTGCCGGTAAACTGGCTGGTGGCGGTGATGGTGGTCACAGCCGTATTTCCGGTGACGGGAAAAGCCACACCGGGAATGGAATCTATGGTCACGGTCTGAGGCGCGACCGGACCTTTGTACGGGCTGTACACTGTTCCCGAATAGTTGCCGTTTCCTGTTGCCGCCACGCGAAGATAGTAGTTGTATTCCCCTGCATTCAAAGTATACGTGCTGCCTGTGGCATCCGCGATGTTTTCGTAAGGACCGGCAGCGTATTGGCTGATCTGCCATTGATAGGTAGCCGTCGCGCCCGCAGGAGCCAGGGCTCCTGCCGTGAGGGTGTCCCCGACCCTGGAAACACCCAGGATCCCGCCGATGGAAATCAGGGGTGTCAGGCTCGTGCTGGGGAACGTGGCGGTGATGACGCCGGAGCCGGCGGGATTGGTTACCGAAGAAGCCCCGGCTACGGTAAAGAAGTTGGCCGCGACGCCCGTGGTTGTGTAGCCGGTTTTGGGAGACAGGGTGATGGTCGCGGTGTAGACCGTGCTGCCCTGAAATTTGCCGTCCACCAGCGCCGGATTCCAGGAGATGGATCCTGTATATTCGGAGGTGGCTGTCACGGCGGTGGCGCCGGTGACTCCGGTGACGGGCACTGTCACGCCGCCGACGGCGGCCTGGCTGATGGGCTTGGGAAGGATCGGCCCCGCATAGGCGCTGGTCACCGCGCCCGAATAGCTGTCGGTCCCGGTGGCCGTCACCTTAAAGAAGCAGTCCACATCCCCCGCGGTAAGCGTATAAGAGGAGGAGATGGCCCCGCTCACATTGGTATAGGTTCCGCCGGAGGTTGTCGTGCTCCGCATCCATTGGTAGGAGACCTTGGCATTCGAAGGTGTCAGAGTGCCGGCCGTCAGCGTCTCTCCGACTCTGGGCGTTCCTGAAATGGTTCCGATGGCAGTCACCGGCGTCAGATCCGTGCTGGGAAATACCACCGTAACCACACCGGAATTTGCCGCGTTGGTCACAGAGGTAGCTCCGGTGACCGTAAAGAAATTTTCGGGAATGCCGGTAAGCGTATAGCCCGATTTGGGAGTGATCTCCACGGTAGCCGTATAAATTTGGCCACTTCCGAATTTTCCGTCGACCAAAGGAGGGCTCCAGGAAATCGAAGCGGTGTATTCCGAAGTGTCCGGCAGACTTGTGGACGCCGTGGCTCCGTTGACCGGATACGAGATCCCTGCGATCGCCGCGGTACTGATGGTCCGGGGCGCTACGGGCCCTTTATAGGAGCTGTAGACGGTCCCGCTGTACACACCTGTACCGGTGGCCGACAAGCGGATATAGTAGCCCAGATCCCCGGCGCCCAACGTGTATGTAGACGAAGTGGCCTCGGAAATGTCCGAATAGGGGCCGGCGGCATCCAGGCTTCTCTGCCATTGGTACGTAGCCGTGGCGCCGGAAGGAGATAGGGCTCCTCCGGTCAGGGTCTCGCCCACCGTATCCACGCCCGCGCAGGCTGCCAACGATGTGAGCGGCGTGTTAGCGTAGGAGGCCATGGAGATGTTGTAGGTGATGGGTTCCAGCACGTACTTGGCCAGAGAAGAATTGCTCGGCGCAAGAACAACAAGACCCGCCAGTGCCACTGACACCGAGGCCAGGGACCAGAGGGCGATCTTCGATATGGATTTGAATAATCCCATCACTCTTGTCATTGATATTCTTTCCGTGCTTTTCCGTGTTTTGTGCAGCTCTTTAGGGCTGGCTGTCAGCTTGCTGGGAGTTGATTTGGATCTGTATGCTTTGCTCCTGATTCATGTACGCCGGATCCACTTCACCTTCGTCCCAGGAGACCGTAAGTGTATAACTGTGCGTGATCTGCTCTCCGAATCCCAGGTAGACCCAGTCCCCTCCGGCAGAGGGATACGTGCCGCCCGCCACCAGCGTGTCCTGCAGCGGAAGTACCGTGGGATCTGCCGGATCATAGATCACATTGATCCAATATTGCATCAGCACCTGATTTTCGTCGTCTTCGGTAAAGTTCCGGATCTCGAACGCATACACCAGTTCGTCGCCGGGCATCACGTCGGTCAGGCTGATGCCGCCGGCGCTCGTTGTCAAAGGAACACCGTTCAGCGTCAGGTTGCCGGGAATATATTCCACTACCGGTTTTGCCACCGACACCTGGGTGCTGCCCTCCACCGTCGTGCTGTAACGGGAAAAGGAAACTGCAGTTACGACCAGCGAAACCACGATCATATATATCAGATAGAAGTAGTGTCTCTTCTTCAATTACATTTCACCTGTATCAGTCCTGTTTTGATTTCCTGCGCCGGTCTGCGAGCGTCGGCACGATGATCAGGAGCAGTCCTCCCGCGATCGTGATCAGAAAACCGAGAGGTGTTCTCAGCATCAATGCTGCATAACCCAGTTTCGGAATGCGCAGCAGCATTTTCCCTTCTACCTGAGACAGTTCGATCGGCGCATCTGCCGCGTTGTTGGCATCCCCTTGTGTGACCAGCCCGGTCCCGTCTGTTTCGATCACCCTGTGGGTGATCAGGCTGCTGCCGGAACGGTAGGTAACGACATCGCCTGTTTCGTAGGCACTCTGCTCCCGGATCAGCAGAATATCGCCCACCCGGACGACCGGTTCCATGCTGCCGGATATCACGATGATCTGCGTCATGCCGAACAATTTGGGCAGCTCATTGTGCAAGACCACCTGCACGACAACCAGATACAGATTCAACAGCAAAATCGCAGTCAGAAAAATAATCAAGATTTTTCGGGCAGCCGCCCGTGCCGTGTGCATCCGTCAGACGCCCCTGTCTATTGAAATTGTGCGGTGATGATGATATTCAGGATGTAGGCCGGCGAACCGGTCTGGGTCCCGATGGCCGTGTCCACGCCGTTGTTCGACGAATCCCACTTCCAATCGAGGGTATAGTAGGAGACTGTGCCGGCGGAAATGGTCGTCCAGCCCAGTGCGATCTCCTCTGCGCTCTTCCATTCGCTTCCGTCGATGTAGTCCGCTCCGCTGCTGCCCCGCTTCAACCGGTATACCATGGGCAGATTCGGATTGTTGGCATCGGTCTCGGACAGAAGGATGGTATATTCCAGCGGTTTGCTCTCCGGATTTTTAATGCGAAACACATAGCTTCCGTAGGATCCGGGAGCGATCACGTTCTTTCCCCCGATCGTTTGAACACCGACGTTGCCCGCCCGCTCCGCAAAAAGATCCACCGCCGTCAGGCCGGCCCAAACCTGTGCGGGGGCGAAATCGTCTCCCGCGATCAGATTCGGCGCGGTAACTGCCGGAGGATTGCCGCCTCCGCCTCCCGGGGGATCAACAGGTCCGGGGCCGGGGTCTTCGGGATCCGGATCGTCAGGATCGCCGGGTTCCGGTTCCTCCGGATCCGGGTCGCCTGTTCCGGGGTCCTCCGGATCGCCGGGGTCCGGTTCTTCGAGGTCGGGATCCTCCGGACCGGCAGGATCTTCCGGCGTCACAGGAGGCAGGGGATCGGGATCCATGACGATCGTCAGGATGCCCTGACCCGGTTCTCCTTCAGTTCCGGGTTCTCCGCCCTGTCCGTCGCCCTGCTCGATGCGCAGCATGATATCTATGGCCGGCAGGTCGATGGGCATCACCACGAAGAAGGTATTGTCCTTGAGTTTGACCACCTGCGTGGAGGTGATCAGCACTTCCCGTTGGATCCGGATGTCGCAGCTGGCCACCACTTCTTCCCCCCGAAACACGCTGATGGTATGCGCGCCGGGCGTCACGTCGGGAAATTCAAACCGCCCCTCTGCGTCGGTGATCGTGTACCTGGGTTCGCTTCGCAGCTCGACCTGACCGAAGCTGTAGGGGGTGCCGTCCTGATACAGGACGCGGCCCCGGATATTGATCTGGGCGTACTGGGGAGGCTGCGTGCCGGCGCTCTGGGCTGAACCGATGGTGATCGTGTCCACGATCTGCCCAGTGTAGCCCTCGTAGCTGCCCGTGCGTTCGATCGGCAGGGCGATGGTGACGAAGGAAAACGCCACCAGCAGGATCAGGACCGCCACCAGGAGTCGGAGCCACCCGGGGACCTTCCGCCAGTCTTCCATCCGCTGTTCTTTATTCTGCTGATCCGGGCCAAGGTTGCTCAACCGGTCTCGTCCTTTCCATCGCCTCTGTTGCCAACGATCCCGGCAAAGCTGGCATTCTATTCAACTTTGCCGGGATCGGTCATCCAGCTTTTATCCAGTGCGTGATACTGGTTTTGTAATGATAGTTCTGCTTCCTGTAGGTTAATTTAGGGCGCCGAAGTCAGTTGAGTTGCGGTGAAGTTCAAGGTGACCGCAGCCCCTGTAACGGGGGTCACACCATCTACTGTATCAGCAGCATCGTTAAGTGTTCCGCCAGGGGCGTTTTCAAACGGCCATGCCCAGTATACGTTGATCGCTCCATCAGTAGTAGTTCCAGCCGCAAAATCAGCGTTCAGTAACTGAATAGCTCCTCCAGAAGCTACTAACTCTGCCGTATGGCTTGCATCCGAATAGAATGCAAAGTTATCCACTGTTTCTATAGCCGCGGCTACATCCATTGAGATTAAAAGGTTGTGGGCTACTTGTGTTCCAGTTGTATTATAATTTAGTGCAAAACTACCTTCTGTTCCGGGAGCAATTAGACCATCTACGACACCTGTATCAGCAGATGTATCAAAAAGATCAAAAGTAATTGCACCAGCCGTAGTACTTTCATCAACAACTGCAGACCATTTTGCCACAGTCACGGTATCTGAGCCACTTACTTCCGTCACATACTTCGCATAGGTGCCGGCCACCAGAGAGGTGGTGATGAGGGTCAATACGAGAACGAGTCCCGCGAATTTAGATACCCAGCTTCTGTTCATTTTTTCTTTCCTCCTCAGATTTTTAAATAGTATCCAGTTGAATCGCGCTAAAGGTTACTGCGATTGGATAAGAATTAGCTGCTATCCCATCTGCAGTATCAGCTGCATCGTTAGAATTATCGAACGGCCAAGCCCAGTAAACGACTGCAGCTCCGCTTGTAGCCTCGTCCGGTCCAAACTCCAAGCCAGGAGTCAGATTAATAGCTCCTGAAGTTGATAAGGTTATAGCAGCTCCACTTGCATTGTTTTCTTTAAACACAATGAATGGCAGATCAGTTGCTAATCCGGGTGCTGCCATTTCTATCGTGATACTATGGGCAACTTGAGTTCCGGTCATATCATAGGCCAAAGTAAAACTACCCTCTGTACCCGGAGCTAACCGCGTTTCATGAACACCGCTGTCTTCCCACGCTGTGTCAAAAAGACTGAATGTAAAACCATCTGTGACAGGAGCAGAATTATAGTCTAATTCAGCACTCCACTTTGCCACGGTCACGGTATCTGAGCCACTTACTGTCGTCACATACTTCGCATACGTGCCTGCCACCAGAGAGGTGGTGATGAGGGTCAATACGAGAACGAGTCCCGCGAATTTAGATACCCAGCTTCTGTTCATTTTTTCTTTCCTCCTTGTAATTTTGAATGTAACCCAGTTCAGTCAGGAACCTTATTCTCCGACGCGCCCTTCTTCCGATTCCGGCTTCCCGGAGGCCTCGGCCTCCGCCAGTTTCTTCTTCATGGCTTCCAATTCTGCTTCCAGCTGCTTCGTGGCCTTCTCTTCTCTCTTGTCGTAGTGTCTTCTCCGAAAGACGTCGTAGAGGATGAAGAGGATCAGCGGCACTGCGATGAACAACAGCATGCCCGTGGGGGTCTGCATAAAGATGGCCGCATGCCCCAGCCGGGGGATCCGGAACAGATACTTGCCTTCCAGCATGTCGTCCGTGACCGGGACGCCGTCGTCCGCGTTGTTGTTGTCTCCCTTGGTGTAGAAATTCCGGTTTCCGTCTGTCTGGCTGATTTCCATGATCCTGTGGGTGATCACCGAGTTTTCCCGAAGGTAGGAGACGATGTCCCCTTTCTGCAGGTCCTCGGCAGGCACTTCCTTGACAATGACGATATCGCCAGGCAATATCGTGGGTTCCATGGAGCCGGAGAGCACGATCAGCGGTTTGTATCCCAGAAATCCCGGGACCTGCTGCGGATCGGCGATGGATTTGATGATAATCGTCAGGTTCACGATCAGAAGCGGGATCAGAAGTACACAGACCACAACGACCAGCGTCGTCCACAGACTGCGTCCTTTTGCTTTCCCTTTCTGAGACGTTTCCAACATTCACACCTCCTCTTTCTACTCCATGCGCTTTTTCAAACTGCGATGAGGCAATACTTGCTTTTCCTCTACATTTCGCTAAAGCGTAAAAAGTCCGACTGCAATACTACTTGCAGCCGGACTATCTTTGCTTTTCAGCGGTAGACTCCGAGCTTTGCGTCCCAGCTTTTCAACTGGTTTGCCCAAAATTCAAAACACTTTCCTATATTTTTCTTTCAGTGTATTGTAAACCATATTTCACCACATTGCAAGGTATTTTTTTAAAATATTTTTTGCTCTGCCGCGCAGGAACTCCAAAATCGATTTAGAACCGCAGGCTCAGACAGGACAGTCCGCCGTCCAGCTTGCGATATTCCGAAGTGTCTACGGTGATCACCGGGTAGCCGGCCTTCTTGACCGCTTCCAGTACTGCGGGGAACCCTTCGGGGACGATCACGGTGCCGTTCATCCAAATGCAGTTGGCCGCATAGGCTTCCGCTTCGGGGATCTCGATCTTGTTGTACTTGTCAAACTCGGGTTTCTCCGTGAATTCGCCGGAAACCAGCATGTTGTTGTCTTCGATATAGTTGACGCCGGTTTTCAGGTGGAGTACTTTCTCCAACGTTACCTCGGAGCCGGAGAGACCGTATTTCTCCAGGATCTCGATGAATTGGCGAATACCCTCTTCGTTGGTCCGGGCAGAACGACCTGCGTAGAAGTGATCGCCCACCATCATCACGTCGCCGCCTTCCAGGGTGCCCGGATCCTGGATGTATTCGATTTTCTCTTCGGGATAGAATTTTTGAAGCGCATCGATGATTTCGTACTTCTCCCCGTTCCTGGATGAGGCGCCGGGGTTGGTGACGATGGCGCAAGCCCGTGTCACTACGGCGGGATCTTCCACAAAGCAGGAATCCGGATACCGTTCGTCGGCAGGGAGGACCGTCACCTCCACACCGCACTGCTTCAGTGCTTCGATATAGGCGTCGTGCTGTTTCAATGCCAGCTCGTAATCGGGCTTCCCCAGTTCCGGCGCCGAAGTGATGCCTTCTACCATGGCTTTGCAGGGTCTTCTTACAATCGCGTGATTGAACTTTTTCATCGTTGTTTCCTCCATTCTTGTATCGGCTTATGCTCTCTTGTCTGCTATTCTGCGGAGTTTGTACCGCACCATATATGTTGAAACCTGCAGGGGAAAATGTGTTCATTGTGATCATCCCACATGCGCAGGGATACGAGCCACTCCAATTTTTCCGTGCGATCTTGGGCATCTTTGAGGCGGATCCCCATCAAAAAACTCCCGTCGCCGTTGCCCGTGGGATCGATGGACACCAGTTCGTACTCCACATCGCTGATCTTCATGGGTTGAAATTCGTACAGCGCTTCGGCGGCAACGTATTCCGCCACATAGGAATCTTGTACGTCAGGCAGGTCGTTTTCTGCCATATATTCGGGGAAAAAAGTTTGGGCGATATCCAATACTTCATCCCGCGTCAGGTCGATGGTCCCGAATTCGCTCAGAAAGTCCGGATAGGCACTGTAAGTGACCAGGGACAGCATGAGCCAGAAATCCTCGGGATCCGGTCGGCTCATGTCGATTTCGTAAACAGAGATCGACAGATAAGCAGCCAGCTGGCCGCAAGCCCGGAGCATGTCTTCGGCGTCGGCCTGAGAGCAGACTCGCTCGATCTCTGCCGCTGCAGGGGGTTCCTCGATCTGCTCCGGCGCGATCGCGCCCGCCGTGGAAGCCTGAAGGGCTTCTCCGGCGCAGGCCGACGCCCCCCACAGCATCACCCCGGCCAGTACGATTCCCACTACCTTCTTCAATGAACATCTCCTTTCGGTAACAGTGTCTGTTGTTACCACTTATTGCAGACTTTTTCCGCAAACCCGAACAGCGGTGCCACATCCAGCACTGTTCCGTCATCCAGTATAACATTCCCTTTGAAATAACCAAAGACCTGATGTTGATCGCTGCAGAGGAACCCCAGATTCATCTGGGTCTTTCTGTCTTGAACCGGTTCAAAAACCAAATCCACACGCCCGTCATCGGAGGTGATGATCCAGGGGCGTTCATACTCGGTTTTTTTATTTTTCTTGGGGATCGTCCACTGGATCTCCTCCAGTTTATGCGCTTTCCCCTGGTAGAACAAGACATTCTCTGTGGCTGCAGACGGGTCTCCGAATCCCCCGCCCAGGTTCAAAGAAAAAGGTTTTCCCCCCAGCAGACCCGCAGCCCCGGCCCACAACCACTCGTTGTTCCGGGTCCAGACACCGCGCCCCCAGTTGAGCGCCCCGAAAGAACGCCCCAGCTGCAAGGCGTACTCCTTCTCGCCGAGCAAAATCGTGCCGGATGCCGGCATGCCTTGAATTTTGTGGTTATAGAAGAATGCCAGCGGATCTCCCGGAAACGGCGTCACGGTCGCTATGCTGTCTCTGGGCGGACAGCCCAGCAAAATCTCGCCGCTGATCCTTTTCCCGTTTGCAAAGCGATCCATGGAAAAGATCAGACGCCGCTGGTTTCCGCCGTTGCGAAACTCCATGGAATATCCTTTGCCCTCGGATAGCGCATCGCCGATCTGCGATGTGGGGGATAAGAGCTTCCTCCCTTTTCCGAAAAATCGAATCACATTGCGCGTATGACGGATCGGGTCGGAAAAATCGAAAAACGAAATCGTATCCACACCCATGTAGGAATGATCCGCAATGGTAAGCTCCATGGCAAAGCGGTCGTCTGTCACCACATACCGGTCCCATTCCTTGATGCGCCGATGGGGTGCCTGAACGGCTTTCCGGTCGTATTCCGGCAACGGCTGCCGCGCATACCCCGCCTCCCGCACTACACCCCTCGCATCCAGAAGCGGCCCCGGTTGTGTGATCTCATGCTGCATTGCACTTATCCTTCCTGTTCTTCTTCGATCTGCGCTTTCTCGATGGAATGAAATCCGATATCGTTTCGCGCGTCCGTCTTGATTCTGCGGAACACTACATTGTACAAGATCAGGACAAATCCGATGAATAGCATCATTGCCATAGAATTGTTCAGCACCAGGCAGGTGTTGAAAATGCCGTGGAGCAGGATGGCGATCCACAATCCCGTACGCCGCAGCCTGGCTGCCTCGGCCCTGTCGCCCCGCACTTCTCGAACTTTTGCTCTCCCGTAGTAGGAGCCCATAAAGACGCCGAAACTCATGTGCGCCGGAACCGAGAGGATCGCCCGGGTAAAGGCCACCGACAGACCGAATTGCATCACGTAGCCGATGTTTTCCAGGGCGGCGAAACCGAGAGAGACAAACACCGCATACACCAATCCGTCAAATCGGTAGTTGAAAGCCGGATGATGCCAGGTCCTCCGTTTGAGGAAAAAATACTTGCATCCTTCTTCCGACGGCGCCACCACAAGGAACATCAACAGCACCGGAAACAGTTTCGTGTCCACGGGGACGATCAGACTCAAGAGATACTGTCCCGTATATTCCAGAAACATGACCGGAACCACCGCCAGCGCGCCGGCAACCACCAAGCTGAACAGGAGCCCTTTCGGTTCGCTCTCGACGGCATCCTGCAGAAAAATATACCGCATCAGGAACAGTGCGGGAAGTACTGCGGCAACGATGAACATGATATCCAGCATTATATGGAATCTCCTTTACGGCGTAGATACACCTGCAAAAGCAGGATCGAGAGCGGTGCCAGCAGCGCGCCCAGTCCCAGGATCACGAAGGGCAGTCCCCAGTGCACGGCCAGCGTAGTATCCTGAAGTCCCCGGTTGGCTTGGACCAGGACCCGCCCGAACACGTACGGAGACAGGATCGTGACGGAAAACCCCAGCGCCGACTGGATGCCCAGCGCCGTTCCCCGGATTTTGGGAGAGACCATCACCGTCATGCCCGCCTTGTAAATGGAGGAATCCGCAGCGACCCAAAATCCGATCCACAGACCCACGATCACCACGGCAGTCAGCGATTTTCCGTACAAATGGCCGAACACGAACTGTGCCCCCAAACTGCTCAATGCACAGATCAGGATCGTCCTGCCGCGGCCGAACCGGTCGGCGGCCACGCCGGCCAGCCACACGGAGGGGGCTCCCAGCAAAATAATGATAGCCGCCAGGCGTCCGCCCAGCGAAACGGCGGTTACGGTGTCGTTCCCTACTGCTTTGGCGCAGGCGACCATGAAAGGTCCGATCCAGCCCCAGAATGCGTACAGCTCCCACTGGTGTCCCATATATCCGGCGGTGATCAGGATCGGTCCGGTCAGATCCTGCTTCCCCGAACAGGTTGTGTCCGGAGCGCCTTTGCGTCCGCCGCCCGGTTCGGCCGCGGCAGACTCAGGCGCCGGAGATCCCGCATCCCGGACAAAAGCGAAGACCAAAAACGCAGCCAGAAATGCCGGTACGGAAGTCCAGAACATGCCGTGCCGCCAGGTAGTCGCCGCCGCGATGGGGGCGGCGATAAAATAGCCGCCCGAATAAGCCAGCACCAGAGCGCCGGTGTAGGCGCCGATGGCGCCGGTGCGCTTCTCCGGCGGATACCAGCCCGACAGCAAAGCGATCCCGGGCACGTAGATGGCGCCGGCGGACAATCCGGTGAGAAGGCGTAAGACGAGCACACTGGAAAAATCTCTTGCCAGAAAGGAAAACATCGTTGAAGAAATCGCAGTCAGGAGCGTGGCCCAGGCCACCACCCGTTGGTTTCCGATGCGGTCCGAAAGCCATCCCGTAAAAAGCACCACGATCACATATCCCAACTGAAAAGAGGAAAGGATCATGCCGGTTTGCGTGACCGAAAGATCCAAATCTTCTGCGATGTAATTGGAGACGGCGGAAAAATTATACCAGGGCAGATACCCCAGAAACATAGCGGCCAGCATGCTGGCCATGACCACGCTTTTTTTTGTTTGCGGCTGCTGCACGTTTTGACACCCTGTAGCTCGATTGCGATGCTGTTTCAGATAACACGGAGTAAGTATATCATATTTTCTGCTCTTTTGTATCAATCCGGCAGGCCGATTTGTTCCACCGCGACTTCTCCGGTACAGTCCGGATTGAAAAGCAGGCCCTGTTTCATCTTGTGAAACAGGGCCTGTTTTCCACGCCTGTATCGCTGCGCCCATCACCCGGCCGGTGTCGCCGTTCAGGCCGGAAGGGATATCCACAGACAGCACAGGAACGATGGTATGCCGACTGTTTGAATTGCATAAGCATCCTTTTCCCGCATTTCTTTGCAGGTGATCGTTTCGATTTCCTGATTCTCCCGCGTCCGTTTCATTCGACCTCCCGTTAAAAGATGCTCCCTGTTACAGTTTGATGTGATAGTCTGCTTTTCCGCCGTTCTTCACCCTGTACAAGGCTTCATCCGCCTTTGCCGTGAGCGTTTCCACCGTCGCTCCGTCCCGGGGGAAAAAAGCGGTCCCGATGCTGCACCCCACATCCAGATCCAGCAATTTCCCCTGGAATCCGTCTCCGAGCCTGTATCTTGCGGAGATTTTTCCGAAGATCCGTTTGACAATCATTTCCGCATTTTTCTTGTTTCCGATATCGTGGAAATAGATCAGAAATTCGTCGCCTCCCGTCCGAATGATCAGATCCTCCACCCGGAGTTCCCTCTTGACCCGGGACGCCAGATGTTTCAGGACACTGTCCCCGACTCTGTGTCCGTATGTGTCGTTGATTCTTTTAAAGTCGTCCACGTCGACGACCGCCACGCAGCTGATCCTGTCTTTTTCGCCGGCCATGCGCAGACGATCGGGCAGGATGGACTCCAAGGCATAGCGATTGTATGCGCCCGTCAGAGAATCGCGGTACACTTTCTCCCTGAGCTCGTCTTCGCTCTTCTTGTTCTCCGTGATATCCTCAACGATGATGTTGGCTCCGGAAACACTTCCGGTTTCTCTGACCGGGGTTAAATATACACGCAGCCATCCTTCTTTTCCCCAAAGGCTTTGATACGGCATTTCATGCATGATCATGCGCCCTTCGGCCAGGCACGTGCGGAGCTGCCCGGAAAAGCCTGTTGTCTGCAAGGGCGGATAAGTCAGCAGATTGATCTGCCGGGTCGCCTCGTAGGAAGGCGAATCCAGGATCTCCAGCAAACGCTTGTTCGCATAAGTGATGGCTCCGTCGGGGTCGCAGGCTACGAATCCAATGGGCGCATGTTCGGCCAATATGTAGAATCGCTTCTGGCTGGCGATGAGCGACTGCTCCAGGCGGGTTTTTTCGATGAACAAGCCCAGTTGCGCAAGGTAGAGTCTCACAAGATCCCGATTGAGCAGATGACAACCCTTTTTAAAAAAAAGCGTGAAATCGCCGATCCTCTTGCCCCCTTTTTCGACTTTCGCCACAACGACTTGTCCGACATTCAGCAATTTAGTCAATTGACGAACCAGCACCTCCGGGATCACGTCCCCCGTCAGATCCCACAGGGTTTCGAAACAGGTGATATCCTGATCTTTTGTTTTCGCTTCTCTCACCGGATCGTAGCGCCATTTCTTCCCGGAGAAATCGAACCCAAGCAGCCGTGTCGCCTCCTCAAACGCTTTAGACTGCCCGTATAACGCCACCGTCGTAAACTGTCTGCCGTCGGGTTCGAACAGGTTCAAGACTGCATACTGCGCGCCGGAAACCTCGTGAGCGAAGCGGACCAGGATATCGTAGTCGATGCGTTCCCCCATATTATCAATGAAGTATTGCGCGATCTCCTGCATCTTCTTCTCGAAAGTCCTGTTGAGAAACAGCGTGACGAACCGGCCCTTTCCCTGCACATAGGCCCGAACCAGGTAGTTCCGATTGAATTCTTCGGCATATTCTTCGAATTCCGTGGGGATTCCGTGGATCATCATCTCTTCGTATCTGCGGACCCATTCCCTTGCGTGCGCCTTATCCCGGGCAATGTCCCGCACAAATCTGCGATGGAGGATCTGCTCTTTTTTCAGTCCGGTCATTTCCTCAAACGAAGGATTTGCGTCCAGAAAGACATAATCGATCATGCGGCCGTTTTCATCAAAAACAGCTTCGTGATAGGCAAAAGCGCAGGCGCTGTTTCGAACAGCTTCTTCATAGATTCCGCTCGTCATGATGATCCCTCTGTTCCTCCTGTAAGGCTGCATTTTTCCGTTATTTGATATGTACCATATCCGACGCGAATAAGCAATCGACTATCTACCGGAGATATTCCTTCATACTTCTCCGATACGTCGTAATATCTTCCTATGTATTTTACAACTGCCTAAATTATTAATACATATGTGCTTGACACGGTTTATAATTTATGGTACAGTTTGATCTGTTTGTTAATTAATTATCAATATTGAAACGACAGGAGGAGGGTTATTTTGTTTTCATTGAAAAATCGAGTCGCCGTGGTCACGGGAGCTTCTTCCGGACTGGGACTCCAGATGGCACGCGGATTTGCGGAACAAGGAGCCGATCTGGTCATCATGGCCAGGCGCATGGATCGATTGGAAGCGATCGCCGCCGATTTCCGGGCAAAGGGGACCCGATGTCTGCCGATCCGGTGCGACGTTACCAGCACGGAAGACGTAAACAAAGCAGCGGAAGCCGTCATCAAAGAATACGGGAAGGTGGACATTCTCGTGAACAACGCAGGGGCCGCAAAAAATGCGGGCGTGCTGGACATGACCGACGAAGACTGGAACTTCACCATGGATGCGGACCTGACAAGCGTATTCAAGGTGACGCGAGCCTTTGCGAATCACATGGTCGAAAAAAAATACGGCCGCATCATCAACATCGCATCGATCTACGGACAGGTGGGAAATACAGCCATGGATACCGTCGCCTATCACTCCTCCAAGGGCGGTGTGATCAACTTTACCAGAGCCGTTGCGGCGGAACTGGCCAAATACAACATCACCTGCAACACCATCAGCCCGGGCTATTTCGAAACGGAGCTGACCATCGATACGCTTACAACGGACGCCTTTACCCAGTTCATGAAAGTTTCCGTTCCCATGGGACGCTACGGTCACGACGGTGAGCTGAACCCCGCCGCCATATTCCTTGCCAGCGACGAAGCCTCCTACATCACGGGACAGAACATCAAGGTCGACGGCGGATACACGTCGGTATAGAAAAAGATCCAAAGGAACGAAAGCGCTTCACTCCAGAACAGAAGCGCCCGCAACGAAGCCGGACGATCAAGCCCTCCGCTCCGCCGCGAGACGGTGATCGTCCGGATGCCTTGACCGTCGGCTCAGACGTATCGAAAGATGGCGGCAATCCCTGTGTTGCCGGGCATCCTATCCTTCGGCAGGACGTATACATTTCCTCCGCTCGATAAAACCGATTCGGCCAGGTCGTCCAGGATATCGTCGTGCTCGGGATGCTCGAGATCGCCTCGTTCGATTTCTCCGGTGCCGGTGTCGATTTTCCCCGGTATCATTTGATCTTCCTCGATCAGCATGGTTTCAATTCGGCTTTCATAGGCGGCTTTGGCCACCTGTGCCACATTGGAGGATCCCAACGAGTCAGCCTCCGCTTTTGCGTAGGATGCGGCCATTTTTTCCATCTTTTCGCTATGGATGGCTTCTATGATCATTCGCGCATTTCGCTGTATTTCCTCTAACCCCAGGGACTCGATGGATTTGCTGATGCCGGCGTCCAGCAAATACGGATTGTTGCTGATCTTCTTGAATTCTGAGCGATGTTCCTTCAGGGAAATCAATATAAGCGGCAGTTTTGATGGTTTTGAATAGTGTTCGAACACAAAGGAATCCACATATCTGAAATACTTTTCGGTATCCTTGTCGATCTCTTGCTTGACATCGCCGTGGCCGTGATACATCGCAGGTCCCCCGGCCCCGCCATAGGATGCATGGGACAAATAGGGGTTCGACAATTGATCGCCCAATACCTCTTTCAGGGTTCTTGGTGTATTGGGGTCTATTGCGATTTCTTCAAAGCCGAATCGATTCCCCCGGTACAAAGAGAAATTTTCACGACTCAGCCCCAATAATTGATAGTTTTCCGTGGACTGAAACGCCTTGATCAGCGGTTTGATATGAAAGCTGTTGCTTACGACCGCCAGTTTTCTGACAGGATCGTGAAGATTGTAGACGATGCATTGGTCGAGACAAGCAAAGACGGCGATCCCTTCCGAAGTATGATTCCAGAACTCTTTGTCTTCCTTCAGCGCATAAAGTGGCTTCATGATCACATCGATCAAGTCGAAGTCCGGCAGTTGCGCCAAAGAATTCTCAATAGCGCGAAGCAGATTTTTGAACAGGATCGGGTCTTGTTTGTTTTCCGGAAAAAACCTGTGCGTGGGTTGATAGAGTGAGATGAGCGGACCTTCTTTTGTAAAGTTCATGTCCTTTGGAAAATGATGTGCGATCTTATATAGCATGATGAATTCCCTCCTTCTGTTTATGCAGGGTTCAAGGCTGCCATGCCGGTTCCTCCGGGCGAAACCAACAGTATCGTTGTCATAAAGTATACCATGATGAAAAATTTATTCAACTTTCGGGGTCCTTGCGCAGGGCGAAGGAACAAGGAACAAAGGAAAACCACCTGCCGATCGACGCGTCGATCGGCAGGTGGTTTTGTTGTTGGTGAAGGCGGTGGGAATCGAACCCACGTCCGAAAGCATTTCCGTAAGGCTTTCTCCGAGCGCAGCTTTTGATTTTATGTTTCGCTTCAGAAGCCGCCCAAAAGCAGGCTGCTTTTCCGCTATCCTGTTAGTCCCTCCCGATACCAGGAGCTCTCGGGAAGTTTTCCCGTATGATCGACGCCGGATCCGGAACCTACGGGTAAATACCGGGCGACGACGCGGCTGCTAATTAAGCAGCGAGTGCGTAATTATTGTTTGTTTTTGCGTTTATTCTTAACGGGTCCTTTTTAACGCAGTCTGAACCAACTGCGGCTCGCTTACCCGACTTCCACACCCCCGTCGAAACCTGTACGCCCCCTTGAAGGGTGATGGTTCGGCCCATGTGCGGCGCAGGCCTTCGCCCGGAGGATCGCTCCTTCGGACACTGTCAGCATATCACATTCCGCAAAAAATACAATAACAGGCATATTACAATTGAGTTGCGAATCAACAGATCTATGATATAATTTTACCGATATAATCTCTCGACCTTACACAGGAGGAAATGATGAAAATACTCGCTATGTTCTCCAGTCCCAGAGGACTCGCCAGCAATTCCGGGTTTTTATTGGAAACGATATTGAAGGAAGCTGAAAAGAAAGGCCATTCCGTGGAGCGGCTGGATTTGACAAAACTGGACATCCGGGCCTGCACCGGGTGCCGGGTCTGCTGGACCAACGAAGAAAAGGCATGCATCCTCGACGACGACTATCACATCGTGGCAGATGCCATCGCGGATGCAGACTACCTCTTTATGGCCACCCCCTTGTACTACTGGTGGGTGAGCCCTGCGCTGAAATTGACGCTGGACCGGAGTTATCCGCCCCCCTTCGAAAAGTTCGCCGGAAAGACCATGCACATGGTGATCACCGGAGAAGAACCTCCCGAAAATCAGTGTTTTGTCGGAATCAGGGACGGGTTCACAGCCATGTGCAAGTACATCGGCACGAACTTCAAGTATTTTTACACTGTGGCCGATCCCTTTGACAAACCGGCGCAAAAAAATGCGGAGGCCATCGAAAAAGCCAAGGCCCTCGGCGCCTCTCTTTGATTCTCTAGAGACGTTCTTTGTTCCTGGCGGAACGGTCCATAGACCGTTCCGCATCGCGCTTGGCGATGTCGGCACGCTTGTCGTAGAGCTTCTTGCCCCGGGCGATGGCCAGTTCCAGTTTCACCAATCCTCTGTGGTTCATGTACGCCCGCACCGGAATCAGCGTCAGGCCTTTCCGGGTCGTGGCATCGGTAAACTTGCGAATCTCCTGGCGGTTGAGCAGCAGCTTTTTGGGACGCAGAGGGTCGGTATTATAGCGGTTTCCCATATCGTAAGGGCTGATCCGCATGTTGTAGACCCATACTTCCCCGTTTTCGATGCGCGCAAAAGAATCCCGCAGATTGATCCCGCCGTTCCGAACGGATTTGATCTCGGTTCCGGTGAGCACGAGTCCCGCTTCGAACAATTCCTCGAAAAAGTAATCGTGCCGCGCTTTTTTATTGTTTGCAAGCAATTTCAATACGCTCATATTTCAGTTTCTGCCGTTTCTGTGAAAGAAGCTTTACTGCAGGCCGCCGATGTGGTGAAAGGGATAGAGGCGGAAAAAGGCTTTGCCGACCACGGCGTCCAGGGGAATCATGCCGATGCGGCAATCCCGGCTGTCCATGCTGTTCTGACGGTTGTCTCCCATGGCAAACAAATAGTCTTCCGGCACCGTCACCTCCTCCATGTCCGAAGCGGTATAGCCGTCCTTCGTATAAGGCTCCTGCAGCGCCTCTCCGTTCAGGATCACCCAACCGTCTTCGATGGCAATGGTGTCGCCTGAAACGGCAATGATCCGCTTGACCAGGAGCTTTTCCTGCCCGTTGGGCAGGGTAAGGGCGCTTTTGAAGACGACGATGTCTCCCGGCTCCGGTTCTCCGAACAGCGTATAGGCCTGACGGCTCAGAAGGATGTAGTCGTTTTCTTTGAGGGTGTCTTCCATGGAATGCTCACGCACGATCGTCGGTTTGATGAATTGAAGGATCACGATGCTCACGACGATGGCGACCAGTATATCTTTGACCCATTCTTTGGCGTTTTCACTCAATCCCATGCCGCAGTATCTCCTTGTCGAATAATGCCAGTTGTATTTCTTTCCAATGCGGAGGCACCGGCGTGGTGATCTCCGTCCCGTTCAGGTGTTCCAGCGGCGGCGGCGCCTGCACGACCACCAGTTTCCCCGCATGGAGAAGCTGTGTGGACCAGTCGATTTTCTTCCGCAGGGCTCGGTTGGCCTCTGCCCATCCGTATTTTGCATCGCAGATGAGCGGGTATCCGGCCGACTGCAGATGTGCGCGGATCTGATGACTTCGTCCGGTGACCAGCTCCACTTCCGCAACGCTGTATTCCGTTCCTGTATAAATGGGACGCACGATGGTCTCAATGGGTTTCCCTCTGGGATCCTCCTCGTCAAAGACCCGCGATTTGTTCGCTGCGGGATCTTTGTACAGTTTCCCTTTTAAATGCAGCTCTTCGCTCAGGGCGCCCACCACGATCGTCTGATAAAACTTCCGAACACCGTTTTCTCGCAGCATAGACGATAATGTCCGCAAAGCCGGACTGTTTTTCCCGAACACCACCAACCCCGTCGTGTTGCGATCAAGCCTGTGCACCGGAGAAGGGATGAACGTTCGCTCTGTCCTGGGAGAATAACTGCCTTCCCGGATCAGATAATCCACCACCTGATTCGCCAGCGTATCCTTCTTTTCCGAAGCATCCCCGTGGACCAGCAGTCCGAAAGGCTTTCCCACCACGATCACATCTTCGTCCTCGTAGGCGATGCTGAACTGCCGTTTTGCGGCGGGGCGCTTTTTTTTCTTCGTGAGAACGGCCAGCTGTTTCGGGTCCATGTAAAAAGTGATCACGTCGTCTGCGGCGAGCATGGTATCTTCCTTCGCCCGGCGGCCGTTCACCTTGATGTCTTTTCGAATCATCCTGTAGATCATGGACAACGGCGCTTTCGACAGATATTTTTTAAGGAACCGGTCCAGTCGTTGGCTGTCATCGTTGGATGTGACGGTTATTTCGATCATAGCCTGATGATTATACCATATTTTTCTCCATACGAGTAGCAACCTGCCGGGTTTTATGATAAATTGTAACCGGAAGCGACACAGGGGGAAGGGATCGGAAAAGGGGGCTCTCATGAAAAGATTTAAAGACCTGGTATACGATTACAATGATATATTCGTGGCTGTTCTCATCGTTATCATCGCCGGCGCCGTCATCTTTTGGCGAATCGGGGATATCATGGAATATCCGGAATATCTGGCCAGGATCCACGCCGGAGAAACCACGGACGATCTGGACCTGGACGAGTTGGATCTGACGCCGGAAGAGGTGGAAGACATCAATGAAAATCCGGAAGAGATCACCACGGATCCAGGGGCAGATCAAGGGGAAGCCAACGAAGGAGAATCCGGTGAAACAGCCGGAGATCCGCCGCAAACAGAACAGTCGTTTACCACGAAAACCGAAGTGAAATTTACGGTTCCGCCGGGTGTGACCGGGAGCAAGATCGCTCAGCTTCTCTACGAAGAAAATCTGGTGGAATCCCCGGAAGCCTTTGTCACTGCGGTTTCCAAGGCAAACGCCGAAACGAAACTGATGGCCGGGACCTTTACGATCCCTGCCGGGTCGACGGTGGAAGACATCGTCGACAAACTGACCCGATAAGCACGAGGAGGACGAAATGGGACTTGTAACGACCAAAGCCATGTTTGCCAAAGCACTGAACAGCGACTACGCCGTAGGGGCATTCAACGTCAACAACATGGAGATCATCCAGGGCATCGTGGACGCCGCCTGCGAGGAAAAAGCACCGCTGATCCTCCAGGTCTCCGCCGGAGCGCGGAAATATGCCAAACCCGTCTATCTGCTGAAACTGGTGGAAGCCGCTATTCTGGATACCGGATTGGACATCTGCCTGCACCTGGACCACGGCGAAGATTTCGACATCTGCAAGAAATGCGTGGATGACGGCTTCACTTCCGTCATGATCGACGGATCCCGCTACGATCTCAAGGAAAATATCGCCGTCACCCGGCAGGTCGTGGAATACGCCCACGCCAAAGGAGTAGTGGTGGAAGCGGAACTGGGCAAGCTGGCCGGTGTGGAAGACAACGTTAAAGTGGATGCACGTTCGGCGACGTTTACGGACCCGGAAGAAGCTGCGGAATTCGTGGACAAAACGGGCGTGGATTCGCTGGCTATCGCCATCGGCACCAGCCACGGGGCCTACAAATTCAAAGGCGAACCCTACTTGGATTTTGAGCGTCTCAAGGCGATCCACAAACTGATCCCCCACGTGCCGCTCGTGCTGCACGGCGCCTCGACGGTACTGCCGGAATTCGTGGCCATGTGCAACCAATACGGCGGAGACATCCCCGGCGCCAGAGGCGTGCCCGAAGAAATGATCCTGGAATCCGCAGGGCACGGGGTCTGCAAAGTGAACATCGACACGGATCTGAGACTGGCAATGACCGCGGAGATCCGTCGGCATTTCATGGAGAACCCTGCAGACTTCGATCCCAGGAAGTACTTGGGCCCGGCCCGGGAAGCCATCAAGCGCATGGTGCAGCACAAAATCAAAAACGTGCTGAACGCCAGCGGGCGGCAATAGCACCGCGGTTGGATCCTTTGATTGACATTGATTGACAATATCGTATAATAAAAGCGGAACGGGACCCGGAGCAACAGACGATGTCTCTTTCCGCTTTTTTTGTGTCCGCATGCCTTTCTCTTTTTTCCGGCGTTCTGTCCGTAGTCGTCTGGAATCATACGCCGGGCAGCTGGCTGTGCGACCGCTGTGCGACGCCGGTCTCCGAAGCTGCGCGCAAACTTCCGGCGCCGGTTCCGTCCGGGATCGCTTTCTCCCTGCTCTTTTTCTTGTTGACACGGTGTCCGTCTTTGTCTTCTCGTCCGGAGGACTTTCTGCCCGCCGCTGCGGTGGTGTTTGCGCTGATCCAGCTGACGGTCTGCGATCTCCGCTACAGGATCCTGCAGGACCAGTGGATCCTGTTTCTGGCCGGGGCAGGTCTGCTTTTCGAAGTGCCGGCGCCGGCCAGAGCGGCGGGCCTGCTTCTCCCGCTGGGGACCTACGCCGCCCTCGTTCTGGCCGCCCGCACTGCCCGCCGCCCCCCGGGGCTGGGCGCCGGAGATGCCAAACTGGCGGCCGGCCTTGGATTCGCCTTCGGCCCGGCAAGCATGGCCGCGATCCTCTGTCGCGCCTTTCTCCTGGCCGGCATCTGGTCCGCGGGCCTTCTGCTCACAAAAAAAGCCGCAAAAGGCGACCGAATACCCTTCGGCCCTTTTGCGGCTTTCGCCTGTTACTGTTTTTTACTGTCTACCCGGTCCATGTAGCCTATCATCCGGAGCAGGTTGCTGGCATAACCCCACTCGTTGTCGTAGAAGGCGATTAACTTAAAGAACTTATCGTTCAGCGCAATTCCTTCTCTGGCGTCGAAGATCGCGGGATGAGGATCCCCGATAAAATCCGTGGACACCACTTCGTCATCCACATAATCGAGTACGTCTTTCATCGTGGTCTCCGAAGCTTCCTTGATCTTGGCGCAAATGCTCGCGTAGTTCGCAGGTTTATCCAAACACACGTTCAGGTCGATCACCGATACATCTGCCGTGGGGACCCTGTAGGAAATGCCCGTCATCTTCCCCTGCAGCTCCGGGATGACCAGTCCTACGGCTTTGGCAGCGCCGGTAGAGGAAGGAATCACGTTTCCGAAGACCGAACGCCCTGTCCGCCAGTCCTTCAGCGACCGGGCGTCCACGACTTTCTGCTTGGCGGTGGCTGCATGGATCGTCGACATCAGGCCCATCTGGATCCCGTAATGATCCTGGAGCACTTTGCACAGCGGCGCCAGGCAGTTGGTGGTGCAGGAGGCGTTGGAAACGATGTCCATGCTCGAGGCATAATGCTCGTGGTTGACCCCGTATACGAACGTAGGCGTAACGATATCCTTGGCCGGAGCCGACATGACCACTTTTTTCGCTCCTGCCCGCAGATGCTGGATCGCTTTTTCCATCTTCACATACGCACCGGTGGCTTCCACGATGTATTCGGCGCCGCATTCCGACCAGGGAATGTGTTCGGCTTCGGATTCTCCGTATACCGGTATTTTGACGCCGTCCACGATGATCCCCTTGGTGTAGCGTTCCAATTTTCCGCAGAATCTGCCGTATATCGTATCGTACCGGATCATGTAGATCATGTAATCCAGATCCGCATTCCGCACGTTGATCCCTTTGAGTTCAAATCGATCCGGCTGTTCCATCGCAGCGCGAAACGTGACGCGGCCGATCCGGCCGAAACCGTTGATGCCCAGTTTGATAGCCATTTCATCCTCCCTGACACTTTCAGATACGTAAAAGACCGGACGGTGCATCGTCCCGTCTTATTTTATCATACGCGCTGTTTTTTTGCTATGCCAACAGGAAATATCCCAGCACCGCCAGCCCCAGGGCAATGCGGTAGTATCCGAATATTTTGAAGTCGTGGTGCTTGACATAATTCATCAGGAATCGGATGGCCGCCAGCGAAACCGCAAAAGCCACGGCCATGCCCAGCAACAGTACCGCAAGTTCCGAGCCGGTGAACGCAAAGCCGAATTTCAGGAGCTTCAACAGGCTGGCGCCCATCATGACCGGAATGGCCAGGTAGAACGTGAACTGCGCCGCCGCTGTCCTGGATGTGCCCAGCAGCATACCGCCGATAATGGTGGAGCCGGAACGGGATGTGCCGGGGATCAACGCCAGGATCTGAAACAGGCCGATGCCCAGCGCCGTCTTCCAGGTAATATCCGTGACCTTTTGGATGGGAAACGTGCGTTCCCGGTCCCGCTCCAGAAACAGGAACCAGATCCCGTACACGATCAGTGCCACCGATACCGCTTTATAATTATAGAAGTGCTCATCCATCCAGTCTTCCAGCGGGATCCCCACCAGCGCGGCCGGGATCGTGGCGATCAGGATCTTTCCCCAGAGCATCATGATGTCTTTTTGAATCAAGGATTCGCCCTTTTGAAACGAAAACGGAAAGATCCGCGTCCAGAAGATGACCACCACCGCCAAAATCGCACCCAACTGGATCACCACCAGAAACATGTCCCAAAATGCTTCGCTCACCTGCAATTGGATCCACTCGTTGAGCAGGATCATGTGCCCGGTGCTGCTCACCGGCAGCCATTCCGTAATCCCTTCGACGATCCCGATCAGTATTACTTTAAGGATTTCCCCTGCGTCCATCGTTCCCCTTCCCGTTTTCCTCCATATCGTGTCCGTGCAAGGCGACCCTTGCATAACAGATGGGTTTGCCCTCTTTTGCGAATTGATCTTCGTACTCTGTAACAGGGTCGCTGCAGATCCGGTTCGACCCGTAAAGATTTACCGTATGATCCAGCACATGCAAGCCTGCTGCTTCAAACTCTTTCAGGGAAAAATCGAAGAGAGGCCGGTTGTCCGTTTTGAGCACCAGCTCCGCTTCCCGGTCCGTGATGCGGCAATACCGGTCCAGGCGGGATCGGTGGGTCAGGCGCCTTTTGGCATGTCTGGATTTGGGCCAAGGGTCGCAGAAGTTCAGATAGATCCCCGATATCTCTCCCTTTGCGAACCAATCGCAGGGATCATCCACGTATGCGGCGATGATCAGCAGATTATCCAGTGCCGCCGCTTCCGCCTTTTCCGCCATGCGCACCAGGATATTCTCTCCGCCTTCCACGGCGACGTAATTGCGCTCCGGATGCGCCAGGGACAAGGACGTGATGAACTGTCCTTTTCCGCTTCCGATTTCCAGAAAGATCCTGCCGGGCCGGGAGAACCTTGCAGCCCAGGATCCCTTCTCCGCCGCCGGATCCCAAACGATCCAACGGGTACACCTGCGCAGGATCTCCTCTTTGTTTTTGACGTTGCGCTGCCTCACAGTCCCAGATCGCTCCTTCGTTTCTTCAAAAAACGGGCCAACGGAAGGCCGATCCCGTAGCAGGACACCAGTTCCCCCAGACCTACCCAAAAAACACAGTAGAAGGGCGAAAAAGGCACTCCGTACACATAGTAGAGCATCAGACCGACGATCAAGGCGTTGGCAATGACCGGCGGCATGGGCGCCCAGCAGAAACGACGGCGCAGCCGATAAGTGCCCATGGCGCCCACCAGCGTCGCCAGCGAACCGATCACGGCGTCCAGGACGCCGTTCGGACCCAGGAAATTCGCGAAGAAACATCCCGCCGCCAGTCCCGGGATCGCCGCAGGGGTAAACATGGCCAGCACCGTAAGCGCTTCGGAGATCCGCACTTGCATCACGCCGTAGGAGATGGGCGAAAGGAGCAGCGTCAATGCGGCGTACAGCGATCCGATCACCGCAGCCTGCACCCAGAATTCAGATGTCTGCGTCGGTTTCATTGTGCTACCCCAGTCTGATCCGAAGGCAGTAGATTCCCGTGGCATACAGCGCCAGAATCAAAGCAGCAAAGACGTCGTTTTTCCCAAACGCCATGCCGTTCATCCTGGTCCGTCCCTGCCCGCCCCTGTAACAGCGGGCTTCCATCGCCATGGCCAGATCCGCGGCAATGCGAAACGCACTTACAAAAAGGGGCACCAGCAGCGGGATCAGGCCCTTGGCGCGGCGAAACAGATTGCCGCTTTCGAAGTCCGCTCCCCGGGCAGTCTGCGCTTTCATGATCTTGTCGGTCTCATCCAGCAGCGTGGGGATGAACCGCAGGGCGATGGTCATCATCATCGCCAGTTCGTGGGAAGGCAGACCCAGCCTGTTGAAGGGAGACATGAGCCGCTCCATGCCGTCGGTAAGGGTGATGGGCTTGGTGACCAGCGTGAGCAGCGACGATCCGAAAATCAGCAGTACGAGGCGCAGCGCCATGAAGGACGCGCGATAGAGTCCTTCTTCGGTGACGGACAGGGGACCCAGAGACATCAGGGGGGTTCCCGATGTCATGAACAGATTGATGAGCATGGTGAATACGATCAGGAACAGGATCGGTTTGAGGCCCCGGAACAAAAACCGGAAAGGCACGCCGGAAATCAGAATCAGACCCAGCAGAAACAAGCCGGCCAGCCCGAATCCCGCGAAATGATTGACCAGAAAAAGGGAAATCAAAAACACGAAGGTGCCCATGATCTTCGTCCGGGGATCCAGCCGGTGCACCGCGGACTCTCCCGGGAAATATTGTCCTAATGTAATATCTTTGATCGCCATGACACCTTACCCGAATACCCGTATGATCTCTTCCTCTGCCTCCGCAGCCGTCAGGACATCGGTCCGGACGGGATATCCCTTCCCGGCCAACAACTGCATGAGCACCGTAGCCGAAGGCAGGGACAGCCCCAGTTGCCGCAGTTGCTCTTCCCGGATGAATATGCTTCTTGGCGGACCTTCCATCACCAGCGTGCCGTTTTCCATCACCAGTACGCGGTCGGCCAGCCGGGCCACATCATCCATATTGTGGGACACCAGAATGATGGTCAGATCCCGGGCTTGCCGGATCGACTGGATCATATTCAGAATGTCGTTGTGCCCCTTGGGGTCCAAGCCGGCTGTGGGCTCGTCCAGGATCAGCACTTCCGGATCCATGGCCAGAACGCCGGCGATGGCCACCCGACGCTTCTCCCCCCCGGACAGACCGAAAGGAGACCGGTCTCTGACATCCTCCGCATCCAGCCCGACCAGCCGCAAAGCGTGCATCGCTCTTTCTTCGCATATCTCCTGAGACAACCCCAGATTCTTGGGACCGAAACACACGTCTTTGAGCACCGTCTCTTCGAACAGCTGATATTCCGGATACTGAAAAACCAGGCCGATCTTCCGGCGCAGACTTCTGGAAATGTCGCTCTTCTCCGTCACATCCACACCGTCGGCCAGGACTTTGCCCGACATGGGCTTCAAAAGACCGTTCAAATGTTGAATGAGCGTGGATTTCCCGGAACCGGTGTGACCGATCAACCCGACAAAAGTACCGGGTTCCACGGTGAAACTCACATCCTGAAGCGCAACGGTCTCGAAGGGCATCCCTTCGCTGTAGATGTGTGTCAGGTCCTTTACTTCAATGCGCATAGCTGTTCCACCAACCCCTGATCTGTGATCACGTCATGAGGAATGTCCAGTCCCCGCTTCCGAAGCCGGGCCGCCATCTGCACGGCAAAGGGCATATCCAGATGCTGGGTTTCCAGCTCCGATGCGGACGTAAACACTTCCTTGGGCGTTCCGTCAAAGACCACGCGGCCTTTTTCCATGATCACGACCCGGTCTGCCTGAGCAGCTTCTTCCATGAAGTGTGTGATCAGAATGATCGTCTTTCCCCGGTTGTGCAGGCGATGGATGATCTCCATCACTTCTTTGCGTCCCGAAGGATCCAGCATCGCTGTGGGTTCGTCCAGTACGATGCATTCCGATTCCATGGCCAGGACGCCGGCAATGGCGATGCGCTGCTTCTGACCGCCGGACAGCAGATGGGGTCCCTTTTTGCGGTGATCGTACATATCGACGCTGTTCAAAGCTTCGTCCACCCGACGACGGATCTCTTCCGGCTCGACACCCAGATTTTCAGGGCCGAAAGCCACGTCGTCCTCCACGATGGAAGACACCAGCTGGTTGTCCGGATTTTGAAACACCATGCCTACCGTCTTTCGAATATCCCAGACGGACGCATCGTCGGCCGTATCCATACCTTTGACGTAAACAGCGCCCCCTCCCGGAAGAAGGAGCGCGTTGAGGCATTTGGCCAGCGTGGATTTTCCCGAGCCGTTTTGCCCGATGATCGCAACGAAACTGCCCTCTCGGATGGAAAGTTCGATACCGCACAGTGCCGGGATCTGCTCTCCGCCTTCTTCGCGTTCGTACGCAAAATCCAGTTGTTCGATTGTTATGATTGGCTGATCCATATCAAAAGCTTTCCAGCGCCTCGTTTATCAGATAATCGCAGGTATCGTAAAACACTTTGTTTTCCGTTGGATCCCCGTAGTCGATTTGAAAACCGATGTTGTTGAGATAACTGAAATATTCCGTCAGAACATCGGCCAGCACGGTATCCGGATTGGCGACGATGAAGTCTTCGTAAGCCGCTTTGGCTTCCTCGGAAAAAAGTCCCGTGTCGTAATCGAACACCGGCGTGTGATCGCTGCCGGCCATCAGGAGGAACAGGTATTTTTTATAATATTCCAGGGAATCGGCGCGCACGGCATCTTCGCTGTTGTGTTCTTTCAGCAGATTTTCCGTTTTCAGCGCACGATCGAGAATCTCCGGATACGTTCGCAGGATCTCCGCGTCCGCTACGGCAGGTTCGGTAGTTTCCAGCGATTTGATCTCAAACAACGCGCAAAGCTCGGGGCTCAACCGTTCTCCGTACCGCGTCAAAAGGGCTTGATAATCGATCTTTGGCTGCGCTTCTTCGGAAGATGCCGGAATCACAAACCAGTCGGAAACCGGGGCTTCCGGATCCGGGGCTTCGCCGGCGTCCAGAAAGCGCAGCAGATAGTCCTCGTAGGCCAGCACGAGCCGGCTGGCGCCCTCTTCGGACACTTCGACGATGTATTTGTCCATAAAAGAAACCGCTTCCGTAAGTCCCCGAGCGGTGGGCGTCGTTTCCGTCATGCTTTTGAATTCGGACAGCAGAGCGCTTTCCGTCTTTCGGCAGCCGCCGGAAAAAAGGGCCAGCGCCGCCAGCAGGACGATCCCCGCAGCCAGTGTAATCGATGAGCGTGTTTTCATGGTCGTTTCTCCCTTCTCTTACAATACCCTTGCGTAGTATATCACAAAGAACCGATCATTGACAACGCTGTATCATCAAGGTAAAATCGTAGTGCACTCTAGAGAGGGGGATGCTTCATGAAATACCTGATCGCAACCGATTCGTTCAAAGGAAGTCTGACATCCATGGAAGCCGCCGAATGCGTACGGGAGGGAATTCGCCGCGTGTTCCCCGATGCGGACATCCGCATGATGCCCGCAGCCGACGGCGGGGAGGGCACCGTCACCACGGTCCTTGCCGGGATGGGCGGAACAGCCGTTACAGAGACGGTTCAAGATCCGCTGGGACGTCCGACGCAGGCTACGTTTGCCATCTTGGATACCGGAGAAGCCGTGATCGAAATGGCCCAGGCATCGGGTCTCCTTCTCATCGATCCTGCGGAAAGAAACGTGCTTTCGGCTTCCACGTACGGCACCGGCCAGCTGATCCGAAAAGCGCTGGATATGAATTGCCGGAAAATCTGTATCGGAATCGGCGGGTCGGCCACAAACGACGGAGGCGCGGGCATGGCACAGGCTTTGGGCGCTCGCTTTTTTGCGGAAGACGGCAGCGAACTGCCGCCCGGAGGCGGCGCGTTGGGCGATTTGGCCCGCATCGACTGTGCGCAACTGGATCCCCGGCTTCGAGAGAGCGAGATCCTGGTGATGTGCGATGTGAACAATCCCCTCTGCGGACCGGAAGGAGCTTCTCACATCTACGGCCCGCAAAAAGGGGCTTCCCCCGACATGATTCTCCGGCTGGATCGCAATCTGAGACACTATGCGGATATCGTGGAAAAAGAACTGAGCATCAGCGCCAGAGATTTCCCCGGCGCAGGAGCCGCCGGCGGCCTGGGCATGGGCCTCATGTGTTTCACCGGCGCGCGGCTGGTGCGAGGAATCGACGCGATCCTGGACCTGGCCGCCTTCGATGAAAAGCTGAACGGCATCGATGTGGTCATCACCGGCGAAGGAAAGCTGGACCACCAGACCATGCGGGGAAAAGTGATCTTCGGTGTTTTGGAACGGTGCGAAAAACAGAACATTCCGGTCATCGCCATCTGCGGCCGCGTCACCGATCCCGGCCGTCAGGCTTTCGGCAAGCGGTTCCGGGCTATTGTGGCCACCGCCGATGAAACGGTTCCTCTGGAACTGGCCATGAAAAACGCCAAAACCCTGCTCACGGGAACGACGGAAAGAATCATTCGAAAGCTGTACGTACAGTAGATCATGGACGATTGAAAAAGCCGAATCAACGATTCGGCTTTTTTTACGTTCTTCGGCGCACTGTCAGCGGGCAAAATCTTCCTCCACCTTTTTGAGCATATCCATGATCGGCAAGTCGTAGGGACAGCGCTCTTCGCAGACACCGCACTGGATGCAGTCCGAGGCGTTCACTTTAAGAGAGGCGTAGCGATCTTTGGCCCAGTCGGCCAATCCATACTTCCGCAGATAGTTTGCAAACACGAAGTTTGTGGGAATGTCGATACCGACGGTGCAGGGGGCACAATACCCGCAACGGCGGCAAAACTGGTTCCCAAGCTCTTTGCGAAGCCGTTCGATCTCGGTCCGTTCCTCTTCGGTGAGAGGTGACAGATCACAGCACACAGAGGCGTTTTTCTCCACTTCCTCCACGTCGCCCATGCCGGGGATGGAAATGTCGCAAGTACCCGAAAGCGCCACAAACCGCAGTGCCAAGCGCCAGTCTTCCAGATTTCCTCCGGCCAAAGGTTTCATGGCAATGGTGCCGATGTCTTTGGCCTTGGCTTCTTTGAGCGCTGCTTCTCCCTGAATTTCCACCAGATTGAACGGAAACATGATGGTCTCGATTTGATCTGCGTGTTCGCTGAGAATGGTTTTCAGATCGTCGATGCTGTGCGCCGTAATGCCGATATGGCCGATCTTCCCTTCGTGCCTCGCTTCCAAGAGGGCTTTATAGGCGCCTTCTTCTCCGAAGACTTGTTCGAAATCGGCAGTCTTGATGTTGTGTATCTGATAGAGATCGATGTAGTCGGTCCGCAACTTTTCCAGGCTGACATCCACTTCCTTTTTCATTCCGCTGCAGTCCCGCACCATGCTCTTGGTCGCCAAGATGAATCGCTCTCGCCGGCCCTGCAGCGCTGCACCCAGATACTCTTCCGACACGGTGTAGCCTCGGGCGGTGTCGATGTAGTTCATCCCCAGCTCTTCCATCTTGTCCACAATGGCTTTCGTATCTTCCGCTGTGCCCCGCTGGATGGGGATGCCGCCGAAAGCGACCGGAGACACATTCAAACCGGTTTTTCCCAAACGCACATATTGCATATAGACTCTCCTTTTCTCTACGGTTACGGATTGCACTCTCATTTTACGACAGAATCCCTTTGTTTGCAAACGAAATGCACCCGTGATATAATCCAGGCAAAAGTCGAAAGGAACTGCCATGGAACTTCAGGAAGTCATGAAACAGCGCTCCTTTGCCATCGTGGGAGATACGCTGAACGAAGAAAAATACGCCTACAAAATCAAGCACAAAATGTTGGCCAACGGGTACAACGTCCACAGTGTGGGCAAAGAACTCGAAACCATCGACGAGATTCCCGGGGAACTGGACATCATCGATCTTTGCATTCATCCGGTCAAAGGGCTCAAGCTGATGAAAGCGTGCACGAAACCCTTCAAGAGCATCGTCATCCAGCCCGGCGCCGAGAGCGAAGAACTGATGGCCTATTTGGATGAAATGGGGTATCCCTACATTCAAGGTTGCCTGCTGGTCGGACTCAGTCTGTTCGTGGAGACCGAATGAGTCCGGCGAAAACGTCCTGCAGGCGGTAAGCATCTATGAAGACACACGAAAAAAGCGGTCGGGATCGTCCCGACCGCTCTGCTGGCTGTCGCAGTCCAGGGCCCGGGCCTTGCCCGACCGCTGTCTGTCAGATACTACACCAGTTCTAAAAATACAGCTTCTGCCGCATCGCCCCTGCGGGGACCCAGCTTCAGAATTCTCGTATAGCCGCCGTTGCGTTCTTCGTAGCGGGGTGCGATCTCGTCGAAGAGTTTTGTCACCACATCTTCGTCCGTAACGTAGGCCAGCACCTGGCGTCTGGCGTGTAAGTCGCCGCGTTTTGCCAATGTAATCATCTTTTCGGCTTCTCTTCTGGCTTCTTTGGCTCTGCATTCGGTGGTTTGGATGCGGCCTTCACGTAAAAGATCCGTTACGAGATTTCTCAGCATGGATTTTCTGTGGGCTGTCTTTACCCCCAGCTTTCTGTATCCGGGCATTTCGAATCCTCCTTCTTGCGCTATTCATCGCTCGGCTTTAAACCGAGACCCAATTCTTCCAGTTTGTTCTTTACTTCGTCCAAAGACTTCTTGCCGAGATTCCGGACCTTCATCATGTCGTCTTCTGTCTTGCGGGTCAGTTCTTCGACCGTATTGATCGCCGCCCGCTTGAGGCAGTTGAAGGAGCGAACGGACAGTTCCAGTTCCTCGATGCTCATCTCCAGCGCTTTTTCTTTCTGATCTTCTTCCTTTTCCACCATGATTTCCATGGAGTGCATGCTTTCCGTAAGGTCGATGAACAGTTTCAGATGCTCCTGCATGATCTTGGCGCCGATGGATACACTCTCCTCGGGAGAGATGCTGCTGTCGGTCCAGATCTCCAGGATCAGCCGATCGTAGTCGGTCACTTGGCCCACACGCGTATTCTCCACCGTAAAGTTGACCTTTTTGACCGGTGTGTAGATGCTGTCGATGGGAATCACCGCAATGGGTGTGCTCTCGCTCTTGTTCTGGTCCGCCGGGACGTATCCTCTTCCGGTGGAAATATTGATTTCCATCACGAGGCTTGCGTTGTCCTCCAGCGTTGCGATATGCAGATCCGGATTGAATATTTCCAGCTCACTGTCCGCCACGATATCCGCAGCGGTCACTTCCATAGGCCCCTGGGCATTGATGAGCGCCCGTTTCGTATCTTCCCCGTGGAGTGCGATCGCCAGATGTTTTAAATTCAATATGATCTCCGTAACGTCTTCCTTGACGCCTGGAATGGTGGAAAACTCGTGGAGGATTCCATCAATTTTAACGGAGGTGACGGCGGCTCCGGGCAGCGAGTTGAGGAGAATTCTCCGCAGGCTGTTGCCCAGAGTGGTGCCATATCCTCTTTCGAGGGGTTCTACGATAAACTTTCCGTAGCTGGGATCATCATCGGAATATACACATTCGATGGTTGGCTTTTCAATTTCGATCACTCAAAATCCCTCCTTTTCTATCGATTTATCAGATATATTCTCATGGTCAGGGATTGATTACTTCGAGTACAACTCGACGATCAGTTGCTCTTCCACCGGCGTGTCGATCATGCTCCTGTCCGGCATGGACAGGATCTTGCCTTCCAGTTTTTCTGTGTCGATACTCAACCATGCGGGTGTGCTGATGGTCATTTCCTTGATTTCTTTGAATTTGGGAGAAGATACGCTCTTCTCTTTCACTTTGACGATGTCGCCGGCTTTGACGTTGTAGGAAGGAATATCCACTTTCTTTCCGTTCACCGTAAAGTGTCCGTGACAGACCAGCTGCCGGGCTTCTTTCCTGGAAGAGGCAAAGCCCATGCGGAATACCGTATTGTCCAGGCGGGTCTCCAGCATGACGAGCAGCGTTTCGCCCGTGATGCCCCGCTTGCTGGCGGCTTTGACAAAGTAGTTTCTGAATTGGGTTTCCTGAAGACCGTAAAACCGCTTGGCCTTTTGCTTTTCGCGGAGTTGAAGCCCGTAGTTGGAGACTTTCTTTCTCCCCTGGCCGTGCTGGCCGGGTGCGTAGTTTCTCTTTTCGAGGGCGCATTTCCCGCTGTAGCAGCGTTCGCCCTTCAGGAAGAGTTTCTGTCCTTCTCGTCTGCAGAGTCTGCAGGAAGGTCCTGTATATCTTGCCATATTTCTGTACCTCCCTCCCTAAACTCTTCTTCTCTTCGGCGGTCTGCAGCCGTTGTGAGGAATCGGTGTGATATCTTTGATCAACGTGATATTCAGGCCGGCGGTCTGCAGTGCCCGAATGGCGGCTTCTCTGCCGGATCCGGGACCCTTTACGTAGACCTCCACGGTCTTGAGCCCGTGTTCCATGGCGCCTTTTGCCGCTTCTTCGGCAGCCATCTGGGCCGCGAAGGGCGTGGATTTTCTGGAACCTCTGAACCCCAGGGATCCTGCGCTGGACCAAGCCAGAGCATTCCCGCTCAGGTCTGTGAGAGTCACAAGCGTGTTGTTGAAGGAAGCCTGGATGTGAGCCTGACCGCTTTCAATGTTCTTGCGTTCTCTTCTCTTCTTGCGTACAGTTTTCTTTACTGTTGCCATTAAAGCTTACCTCCTTATTTCGTCGCTTTCTTTTTGCGGCCCACGGTCTTCTTGGGACCTTTTCTGGTTCGACTGTTGTTTTTCGTGTTCTGTCCGCGGACGGGCAGTCCTCTTCTGTGTCTGATACCCCTGTAGCATCCGATTTCCATCAGGCGCTTGATGTTCATGGAAACGTCTCTTCTGAGATCGCCTTCCACATCATAATCCGAATCGATGATCTTTCTGATCGCACCGATTTCGTCCTCGGAAAGATCTTTTACCCGTGTGTCGGGGTTCACGCCGGATTTTTTCAAAATCTCGGCAGCTGTGGTATTCCCGATCCCGTAAATGTAGGTGAGTCCGATCTCTACTCGTTTTTCTCTGGGTAAATCGACACCGGCTATACGAGCCATAATTCTACCTCCTATGTTGCTGTTGCTGTTTTATCTGCCGGACGCATGATCCGCATCCGGAATTCGGTGAAATGGCTGACGGGTTGTCCCCTGCCGTTGCCGGAAGGAACCAGCCGCACCCGATGGCCTATTCAATCACTGCTATCCTTGTGTCTGCTTGTGCTTCGGATTTTCACAGATGACCATGACTTTGCCGTTTCTTCTGATCACCTTGCACTTTTCACACATCGGCTTTACTGAAGCTCTTACTTTCATTTCTCTTCTCCTCCCATCGTAGGACTATTTGTCTCTCCACGTGATTCTGCCCCTCGACAGGTCGTAGGGCGAGAGTTCGATCCTGACCCTGTCGCCGGGAAGAATACGGATAAAGTGCATCCTCATCTTGCCGGATATATGCGCCAGAACGACGTAATCGTTTTCCAATTTTACCTTGAACATGGCATTCGGCAGCGCTTCCTGCACCGTACCGAATACTTCTATGCTGTCTTTTTTAGACATGAACAGCGTTCCTCCTTTGTCCGGTCGTGTCAGCGATACCTGTCGGCGGGCGATCCCGTTTCGGGCAGGTGAGCAGACAGGGTTCATCCTGCGTGATCACAACGGTGTTTTCATAGTGGGCCGCCAGAGAGCCGTCCGCCGTCACAGCAGTCCAGTTGTCCAACAGCACATCCACTTCGAAATCGCCTGCAGCGATCATGGGTTCGATGGCCAAAACCATTCCGGGTTCCAGTTTGGGCCCCCGGTCCGGCCTTCCGTAATTTGGGATCTGCGGATCTTCGTGCAGATTACGGCCGATCCCGTGGCCCACGTAATCCCGTATCACCGAAAATCCGGCTTCTTCCGCATGTTTCTGGATCGCATGGGAGATATCTCCCAGCCGATAGCCTGTTCTGCAGAATTCCAGTCCGCAAAAGAAACTCTCCTCCGTAACACGGATCAGCCTCTGTGCTTCGGCATCAATACGGCCCACCGGATACGTACGTGCCGCATCGGAGTAGTACTCCTTGTAAACGGTCCCCAGATCCACGCTCACGATGTCGCCTTCCCGCAGGATTTTTTTTGCGGAAGGGATCCCGTGAACGATCTCTTCGTTGACCGAAACGCACGCCGAGGCGGGGAATCCGCCATAGCCCTTGAATGCGGGAATCATATCGTTTTTCAGCGTATACGCTTCCACGTACGCGTCGATATCCTTCGTGGAGATCCCCGGCTTGATGATTTCGGAAAGGTCCCGAAGCATGTCGGCTGTCACCGAAGCCGCTTTGGCCATGAGTTCCAGTTCTTCGGCAGTTTTGATCACGATCATCGGTCAGTCTCCCAAAAGATCGGTGATCTGTCCGAAGACGATGTCCGGCGCCAGTGCGCCGTCCAGCGTAACCAGTTTGCCGGCGTTCCGATAGTATTCCGTCAGAGGATGGGTCTGTTCCATGTACACTTTGAATCGGTTCCGAACCGTGGCCTCGGTGTCGTCGATTCGCTGGTAGATTTCTCCTCCGCAGACATCGCAGACACCTTCTTGTTTGGGCGGCATCGTCTTGACATGGTACGTCTTTCCGCAATTTTTGCAGACTCTGCGTCCCGCCATCCGGGGGATCAGTACCTCCTGTCCGACCTGCATATCCAGCACCACCGTCAACTCCCGGCCGCTGCGTTCCAGATAGTCATCGAAATGTCTGGCCTGGAACAGCGTCCGGGGAAAGCCGTCCAGTAAAAAACCGTTTTGGCAATCGTCTTTGGACACACGGTCTTCCACAAGTTCGCAGACCAGCTCGTCGGGCACCAAATGCCCCTGATTCATGTACTCTTCGGCCTTCCGCCCAAGAGGCGTGCCCTCTTTGACATTGCTTCGGAAGATATCCCCGGTGGAAATGTGGGGAATGCCGTACTTGTGAGAAATCCGGACTGCCTGAGTGCCTTTTCCGGCACCCGGCGGACCCAGCAATACGATTATTCTCATGCCATGCTCTCCTATTTCAAGAATCCGCTGTAGTTGCGCATGATCATCTGGGTTTCAAGTTGTTTCATCGTATCCAATGCGACACCCACGGCGATGATGACCGAGGTCCCGCCAAATCCGATCTGCAGCGCAGACCAGTGCTGGATCAGCGTGGGAATGGACGCGATGATCGCCAGGAAAACAGCGCTGACGAACGTGAGCCTGCTCATGACTTTGGTAATATAGTCCACAGTGGATCGGCCGGGACGGATCCCGGGGATGAATCCTCCGTTGGATTTCATGTTGTCGGCGATTTCTCCCGGATTGAACGAAACCGAACTGTAGAAAAAGGTGAAGAACATGATCAGTACGATGTTCAGCACAAAGTACACCCATACGCCGGGGTACCCCGACGGCGACAGATATTTTGTGACAAATCCGGAGAAGCCGGATTCCGGCCACATGTAAGCTACTGTCATGGGCAGTTGCAGCAACGAGATCGCGAAAATCACGGGAATGACGCCCGACTGATTGACCTTCATGGGGATGTGGCTGCTCTGGCCGCCGTACATCTTCCTGCCGACCACTCTCTTTGCGTACTGGACCGGAATTTTCCGGTTGCCTTCCTGGACCATGATGATCCCAACGACCACCAACACCGCGAAGACACAGAACAGGAGTACGGATATCACGGAGATGTCTCCGGCCGAAATGCCTCTGAACGTTGACGTAATGGCGGTGGGGATCCTTGAAATGATGCCGGCAAAAATAATCAGGGAAATGCCGTTGCCGATTCCTTTTTCGTTGATCCGCTCGCCGAGCCACATCAGAAACGCGGTACCTGCCACCAGTGTCAGGACGATCACGCCCTTGGCAAAGAGGCTGTCATCCGACAGCACACTGCGAAACAAGCCGAACGTATAACCGATGGCCTGCACCAATGCCAGCACGACAGTCAGATACCGGGTGTACTGGGCGATCTTTCTTCTGCCGGCTTCCCCTTCCTTTGCCAGCTGCTCCAGGCGAGGGATTGCGATGGTCAGCAGCTGCAGGATGATGGATGCAGTGATGTAGGGCGTAATACTCAGTGCAAAGATGGTAAAATTACTGAACGAGCCGCCGGAGAACAGGTCGAACAATCCGAACAAGCCGGATGTGTTGGCATCAAACATGGCAGCCAGCTGCATGCGGTCGATGCCCGGCACCGGGATGTTGGATCCCAGTCGAAACACCACCAGCATCATGAACGTAAACAGCAGTTTACGCTTCATTTCCGGGATCTTCCAGGCTGAGATCAGTGTTTGAAGCATACCCATTCTAGATCACCTCAGCCTTTCCGCCCGCCGCTTCGATCTTTTCGATCGCAGCCTTGCTGAACTTCTGGGCCTGAACGGTGATCTTCTTTTCCAGGGTTCCGTTTCCGAGGATCTTGACGCCATGGGTGATGCCGTTGGCAAGCCCCTTTTCTTCCATCATGTCCACGGTCACGGTCGTGCCGTCTTCGAATATGTTGAGCGACGATACGTTGACGCCGATCATTTCTTTTTTCCAGATGTTGGTGAACCCTCTCTTGGGAATCCTCCGGTACAAAGGCATTTGTCCGCCTTCGAAGCCCAGACGAACGCCGCCGCCGCTTCTGGAATTCTGGCCGTTCATACCTCTGCCCGCCGTCGTTCCGTTACCGGTCCCCGTGCCCCGTCCTTTTCTCTTGGGCGCCCGGGTCGCTCCCTCGGGTGCTTTTAAGTTATGCAGTTTCATTTCTGTCACCTCCCCCTTAGCATTCTTCGACTTGCAGCAGATGACTCACTTTGGTGACGGCGCCGCGGGTCTGCGGGCTGTCGGGAAGTTCCACTGTCTGCCGGATCTTGCGAAGACCCAGCGCCTCGACGACCTTCTTTTGATAAGGAGTTGCGCCGATGGTGCTTTTGATCAATGTTACTTTCAGCATGGCCATATGACCGTCCCTCCTATCCTAAGATCTCTTCTTTCGTCTTGCCTCTGAGCTTGGAAACCTGATCGACGGTTTTCAGGGCTCTGAGTCCTTCAATGGTTGCATATGCTACGTTTCCCGGATTGCTGGATCCGAGGGATTTTGCTTTGACGTCTTTCAGTCCCGCATATTCCAGCACAGTCCGTGCGGAACCGCCGGCGATAACGCCGGTACCGGGTGCTGCAGGCATGATCAGTACTCTGCCGGCACCAAATACACCAAGAGTCTGATGCGGGATCGTCGTTCCGACCATGGGGACGAAAATCAGATCCTTCTTGGCGTCCTCCACGGCTTTTCTGACGGCTTCGGGAATTTCCTGGGATTTCCCCAGTCCCAGACCCACGTGACCCTCGCCGTCTCCGACGACCACCGTCACGCTGAATCTGAAATTCTTACCGCCCTTGACGACCTTCGTAACTCTTCGAATGTTCACGATGGATTCTTTTAAGTCAAGGTTGGATGGATCTATTCTTTTCTGCATTCTTTTCCTCCTCCTCTAGAATTCCAGACCGCTCGCTCTGGCGCCGTCGGCGAGTTCTTTGACTCTTCCGTGGTACAGATAGCCGCCCCGGTCAAAGCAGACTGCTTTGATTCCTGCATTTTTGGCAACTTCTCCGATTTTTTCGCCCACCAGCTTCGCTGCCGCTTTGTTGCCGCCATAGGCTGCTTGTTCCTTGATGTCTTTATCCAAGGTGGATGCGGCTGCCAGCGTTTTTCCGCTCACGTCGTCGATGACTTGTGCGAAAATATTTTTCGAGCTTCTGAATACGCAGAGTCTGGGTCTTTCAGGAGTACCGAAAACGTCTTTTCTGACTCGCTCATGTCTTTTGAGGCGGTTGTCGTTTCTACTATCTTTTTTAGCCATTTCGCTCACTCCTTTCTCTACTTGCCGGTCTTTCCTTCTTTTCTGCGGATGCGCTCGTTCTCGTAGCAAATTCCTTTGCCGCCGTAGGGTTCGGGCTTTCTCCACTGCCGGATGACGGCGGCATAATTGCCCACCGCTGCTTTGCTGGCACCCCGGACCACCAGTTCCGTAGGGGTGTTCACCTCGGTGGTGATGCCTTCGGGATCCGTCATCTCCACAGGGTGGGAGTAGCCGAGCTGCAAGACCAGAACATTCCCCTTCTTTTCGGCCTTGTATCCCACGCCTTTGATGAGAAGCTTCTTCTGATAGCCATCCGTGACGCCAACGACCATGTTCTGCACCAGGCTTCTGGCCAGACCGTGCTGGGCGCCGGTATACTTCGAATCATCTTTCACGGAGAGGACCGCAGTCCCTTCCTTCATTTCGACTTTGATTTTATCGCTGATCTGCTCGCTCAATGTTCCCTTGGGTCCTTTTACGGTAACCAGGTTCTTCTCACTCACCGTGATTTCGACCCCGGAAGGAACAGTCACAGGCAGTTTTCCAATTCTGGACATCCTATTGCTCCTTTCTCGTTACCACACGTAGCAGATGACTTCTCCGCCCACTCCCAGAGAGCGGGCTTCCTTGTCGGTAATCAATCCGTTGGAAGTGGAGATGATGGCTACACCCAATCCGCCCAATACCTTCGGAACGTCGCTGCTCTTGGCATAGACCTTCAATCCGGGCTTGGAAATCTTCTTGATTCCGCTAATGACCTTTTGTTTATCAGCACCGTACTTCATCTGAACTTTGATGATACCCTGCTTATCGTCTTCGACCAGTTCGTACCCTTTGATGTATCCCTCTTTCACGAGGATCTCAGCGATGTTCTTCTTCATCTTCGATGCGGGAATCTCAACGCTTGCATGACCGGCCGTGTTGGCATTTCTGATTCTTGTCAGCATATCCGCTACAGGATCTGTCATTGTCATAGATAAGTACCTCCTTCCTTCGTTGAATTACCAGCTGGCTTTTTTGACGCCGGGGATCTCACCCTTATAAGCCAACTCTCTGAAACAGATACGGCAAATACCGTATTTTCTTAAATAAGCATGGGGCCGCCCGCAGAGCTTGCAACGATTGTAAGCCTGGGTGGAATGCTTCGGTTTTCTCTGTTGCTTGACTTTGAGAGATGTTTTAGCCATAATTCCCTCCTACTTCTCAAACGGCATGCCGAGGAGTTCCAAAAGCGCTTTGGCTTCCTCGTCGGTTTTGGCCGTGGTGGTGAATACGATGTCCATTCCTCTGATTTTTTCCACGTTATCGTAGACGATTTCGGGGAATATCAGCTGCTCCTTGACGCCCATGGAAAAGTTTCCTCTTCCGTCGAAGGAATTCTTGCTGACGCCCTTAAAGTCTCTCACTCTGGGAAGTGCGATCGTAAAGAATTTATCTGCAAATTCGTACATGCGGTCGCCGCGAAGCGTCACTTTTGCCCCGACGGCCATGCCTTCGCGAAGTTTGAAGTTCGCAATGGATTTGCGGGCTTTGGTGACGACCGGGGCCTGGCCCGCGATGATCGCCAACTCTTTCACGGCTGTCTCCAGCAGTTTGGGATTGTCCTTTGTGTCTCCGAGACCCATGTTCAGCGTGATCTTTTCGAGTTTGGGAACCTCCATTACATTTGCATATTGAAATTTTTCTTTTAATGCGGGAAATACTTCGTTGGTGTATTTCTCTTTCAGTCTTGCTGCCAAGATGGTTTCCTCCTTTCGAATTAGTCAATCACCTGACCGGTTTTCTTGGATACTCTCTTTTTATGTCCGTTCACTACCTTGTATCCGATACGGGTAGGCGCCTTCGCTTTTGAATCGAAGTACATGACGTTCGAAACGTGGATCGGACCTTCCTGTTTTCTGATCTCCGCCGGCATTTTCTGCTTGGCTTTGGCGTGTTTGGTCTGGATGTTGACGCCCTCTACGATGACCATTTCCTTCTTGGGCATCGCCAGGAGGACTTTGCCTTTTTTCCCTTTGTCTTTCCCGGTAATCACGAGTACCGTGTCGTTCTTTTTAATGTTCATATTTCGACCTCCTACAGTACTTCCGGTGCCAAAGAAACGATCTTCATGAACCCTTTTTCCCGGAGTTCCCTGGCGACAGGTCCGAAAATACGGGTTCCGATGGGTGTCTTGTCTTCTTTGATGATGACGGCGGCATTCTGGTCGAACTTGACGTAGCTGCCGTCCACTCTGCGTTCGCCTGTGGCGGTGCGCACGACGACGGCTCTCACGACTTCGCCTTTTTTAACGACTCCGCCGGGAGTCGCTTCCTTGACGGCACACACAATGATGTCGCCAACGTTTGCGTACTTGCGGCGGGTGCCGCCGAGCACGCGGATGCACAACAATTCCTTTGCCCCGGAATTGTCGGCAACTTTCAACCTGGTTTCCGGCTGTATCATTTTGGTGCCTCCTATTTGACCTTCTCGAGTATCTCGACCAATCTCCATCTTTTGTCCTTGGAAAGGGGCCGGGTCTCCATGATTTTTACTTTATCTCCGATTTGGCACTCGTTGTTTTCATCGTGCGCCTTGAATTTCTTTGTTCTCTTTACCGACTTACCGTAAAGAGAATGGCGAAGGGACTCTTCCACACCGACGGTGATCGTCTTGTCCATTTTATCGCTGGTGACAATGCCAATTCTTGTCTTCCTGTTATTTCTGTCTTCTGACATGTTGCATCCTCCTTTCGGTTATTTTTCGGCCTTCTTGAGTTCCTGTTCTCTCATGACGGTCTTCACTCTTGCGATATCTCTCTTGAGATCTTTCATTTTCAAAGGACTTTCCAGCTGACCGGTCACGTGTTGAAATCTCAGATTGAACAGTTCTTTCTTCAGTTTCAGTTCTTCGGCAGCGAGCTCCGTATGGCTCATGTTCCTGACTTTTTCGATCTTCATTACGCTTCACCACCCTTTGCCGTGTCGCTCTTGGCGACGAACTTACATTTGACGGGGAGCTTGTGCATCGCAAGGCGCATGGCCTCTCTGGCCGCATCTTCGTTGACACCGCCGATCTCGAACATCACTCTGCCCGGCTTCACCACGGCGACCCAGTATTCGGGTGCGCCTTTTCCGGAACCCATGCGGACTTCGGCAGGCTTCTTGGTGACCGGCTTGTGGGGAAAGATCTTGATGAAGACCTGTCCGCCTCTCTTGATGGAACGGGTCATGGCAATACGAGCGGCTTCTATCTGATTGGAGGTGATCCAGCCACACTCTTGGGCAACGATCCCGTACGAACCGTAGGTGATCGTGTTGCCTTTCGTGGCGACACCTTTCATTCTTCCTCTGTGGACTCTTCTGCGTTTAACGCGCTTTGGCATTAACATCGCTGACTCCTCCTTTCTTCGTGCTTATTCTTCCGAGGGAGTGGATGTTTGCTTTGCATCTGCCGCTGCGGCATCTGTGGCTGCTTTGGTATCCACTGCTTCTACCGGTGATTGTTCCTTGGGTGCGGCAGCTTTGGCCGGACGCTTTCTGGGATTCTCATAACGCTTGACTTCCCTGTCGTCTGTCCTTCCCCGTCCGCCGCGATCGTTGCGGTCTCTTCTGGGACGATCGTCTCTTCTGCCGCGGTCGTTTCTCCTGTTGCGGTCGTTCCGGTCGCCTCTCTTGCTTTCCTTCTCTTCGGGAACAGCCGGGACCAGATCTTTTCCGAGAATCTCACCGTTGTTGATCCACACCTTGACGCCCAGTTTTCCGTACTGGGTATCGGCTTCGATAAAGCCGTAGGAGATATCTGCACGAAGCGTGTGAAGAGGAACGTTGCCCTCGCTGTATTTTTCGCTTCTGGCGATTTCCGCTCCGCCGACACGGCCGGATACTACGATCTTGATCCCCTTGCCGCCGGCTTTCATCGTTCTCTGGATGGCCTGCTTCATGGCACGCCGGAACGAGACGCGCTTTTCCAGCGCCTGAGCAACGCTTTCGGCTGTGAGTTGAGCATCCAGCTCGGGCCGGCGTACTTCGACGATGTTTACCGACACCGCCTTGCCCGTCATTTTTTCCAGATCTCTCTTCAATTGATCGATGCCGTCTCCGCCGCGTCCGATGACCATGCCGGGTTTTGCCGTAAGAACGCTGATCCGCATCTGGTTCTCTGCGGCTCTTTCGATGACGATTTTGGATACTCCGGCGATATACAATTTCTTCTTGATGAAGTCTCTGACCTTCTTATCTTCTATAAGATAATCCGAGAAGCTCTTCTTGTTTGCATACCATTTGGAATCCCAGTCTTTGATTACGCCCACTCTCAATCCATGTGGACTAACTTTCTGACCCATTCATAAACCTCCTCGCTGATTATCTTTCTTTTAAGGTGACGCCGATGTGGCTGCTTCTCTTGAGAATCCTGCCTGCGCGTCCCTGGGCTCCGGCTCTCCACCGCTTCATGGTGGGGCCTTGATTTGCATAGATCTCTGCCACATACAGCTTGGAAACATCCATTTCATGATTGTTTTCCGCATTGGCTGCCGCAGACTGCACGACTTTTTCAATCAATTCCGCGCCCTTGCCGGGAGTAAACTTCAAAATGGTCAGGGCCTCCGTAAGATCCTTGCCGCGTACCAGATCGGTGACGGGCTTGATTTTGGACGGAGACATCTTAACGTATTTTGCAACTGCTCTTGCTTCCATTGTCTGATCTCCTTCCTATTTTCTCACTTTGGAGGATCTGTCGGATGCGTGACCTCTGTAGGTTCTGGTGGGGGCGAATTCGCCCAGCCGGTGTCCGACCATATCTTCCGTTATATAGACGGGGATGTGTTTTTTACCGTCGTATACTGCTATGGTATGCCCGACCATCTGGGGAAAAATCGTTGACGGTCTGGACCAGGTTTTGATGACTTTTTTCTGGTTGGCCTCGTTCATCGCATCGATTGCTTTCAGCAATTTCTCGTTTACGAAGGGGCCTTTTTTTAATGATCTGCTCATGGACTGTTGTATCCTCCCTTCAACTACTTTTCGCTTCTCTTCTTAACGATGTACTGGTCCGACGGTTTGTTCTTCTTTCTCGTCTTGTATCCCAGTGCCGGCTTGCCCCAGGGAGTCACAGGACCCGGACGGCCGATCCCTGTTTTTCCTTCGCCGCCGCCGTGGGGATGGTCGTTGGGGTTCATGACCGATCCTCTGACCGTAGGCCGGATGCCCATGTGGCGCTTGCGGCCGGCTTTGCCGATGGAGATGTTTCCGTGGTCGATGTTGCCCACTTCTCCGATGGTGGCCCGGCACTCCATGCGGATCTTCCGGACTTCACCGGAAGGCAGACGCACCTGAGCGTAATGTCCTTCCTTTGCCATCAGCTGCGCACCGTTTCCGGCGCTTCTGACCAGCTGGGCGCCTTTGCCCTTTTTCAACTCCACATTGTGGATCATGGTACCCACGGGAATGTTGGCCAGAGGCAGCGCATTGCCGATCTTGATGTCGGATTCGGGACCCGAGAAGAGCACGTCGCCTACCTTCAGTTCGTGGGGGGCGATGATGTATCTTTTCTCTCCGTCCGCATAGGAAAGCAGTGCGATGTTGGCGCTTCGGTTGGGATCGTATTCGATGGTCTTGACCGTCGCGGGGATCCCGTCCTTGTTTCTCTTGAAGTCGATGATCCTGTATTTGGGCCGGGTGCCGCCGCCGCGGTGCCGGACCGTGATCTTGCCTCTGGAATTTCTGCCGGCGTTGTTCTTTAACGTCACCGTCAGAGATTTTTCGGGGGTGCTGCAGGTGATCTCTTCGAATGTGGAGACGGTCATGCCTCTCAACCCCGGAGTAGTCGGTTTGTATTTTCTGATTCCCATATTGTTTCCTCCTACCTTAGAGCCCTTCGAAGAACTCGATGGCTTTACTCTTTTCGGAGAGCGTGACGATCGCCTTCTTGTAAGAAGCGGTGCGACCCACGTACTTTCCCTGTCTCTTCACTTTACCGTCGTTGTTCATGACGTTCACTTTAACGACCTCAACGCCGAAAGCTTCTTCGACGGCGGATTTGATTTCTGTTTTGTTGGCGTCGACAGCCACCTTGAAGGTGTACTTCTTGGCCTGGGCATCGTCCATGCTCCGCTCGGAGATGACCGGTTTGATCAATACATCATAGGGGGTTCTCATTTTGCGTACACCTCCTGAATCTTTTCCACTGCGTCCTTCGTGACGACGAAGCTGGTGTGATTGACGATTTCGTATACGTTCATCTGAGAGACCATCGTCGCTTTGATGCCGGGGATATTGGCAGCGCTCTTGATCACCGCCTCATCCTTGTCGGCCATGACGATCAGCGTCTTCTTCGCCGCTTTGATGTTTTCCAGGACTTTGATCATTTCTTTGGTCTTCGGAGCGTCAAAGTGCAGACTGTCCAGCACGATGATCTCCTGATCGGATACTTTCGCGGAGAGGGCGGATTTCAGCGCCAGTCTCCGGAGCTTCCTGGGAAGCGTATATCTGTAATCCCGGGGTTTGGGGGCAAATGCCACGCCGCCGCCCACCTGGGTGGGGTCGGTGGTGCTGCCCTGTCTGTGGCGTCCTGTTCCCTTCTGTCTGAACGGTTTTCTGCCGCCGCCCCGGACTTCTCCCCGGGTCTTGGCAGACTGCGTGCCTTGTCTCTGATTCGCCAGATAATTTTTGACCACTGCGTGGACCGCATATTCATTGGGCTCGATTCCGAAGATCTCATCGCTCAGATCCAGCGTTCCCGCTTCGGCGCCGGCCATTGTCAGCATAGTAATTTTTGCCATTGGACTTCCTCCTTCCTACTTCGTTATTTGGCGTCCTGTCCCTTGACTGCATACCGGATGCGGAGTATTCCGCCCTTGCCTCCGGGAACAGCGCCCTTTACGAGCATCAGGTTTCTGTCTGCAATCACTTTTACGAGTTCGACGTTCTGTACGGTAACGGTTTCTCTTCCCATTCTTCCGGGACCGGCATTGCCCTTGAACACTCTGGACGGATAGGTACCCGCGGCCAGGGCGCCGGGCAGTCTCTTGTGCTTGGATCCGTGGGTCATGGGTCCCCGGTGGTGGCCGTGTCTCTTGATGTTGCCCTGGGTTCCTTTCCCCTTGGATATCCCGGTGATATCCAGCTTTTTCCCCTCCTCGAAGTCGGCGGCAGTGATGACCTGTCCGGTTTCGTAGGATTCGGCTTCTTCGTTCTTGAACTCGGCCAAATGCTTTTTGTAAGGCGCTCCGGCTTTGTCGAAGTGTCCTTTGTCGGGTTTGTTGACTCTCTGTTCCTTCTTGTCTTCGAAACCGATCTGTACGCCGTTATAGCCGTCGGTCTCCGTGGTCTTGACCTGGGTGACCACCACGGGTCCGGCTTCGATCACCGTGACGGGGATCACGACACCCGACTCGGAAAAAATCTGGGTCATGTCGATCTTTTTTCCCAAAATGGTTTTCATGCTTGTTTCCTCCTAAGTTCTTACAGCGGATTACAACGTGTAATCATACTAAGTCCATTGGTAATCTATCGTTACTTTCTGTACTTACAGTTTGATCTCGATGTCTACACCGGCAGGCATGTCCAGCTTCATAAGCGCATCGATGGTCTTGGGGGTGGGGCTCAGGATGTCGATGAGACGCTTGTGGGTCCGCTGCTCGAACTGCTCCCGGCTGTCCTTGTACTTGTGGACGGCTCTCAAAATGGTAACGACCTGCTTCTCCGTGGGGAGAGGGATGGGGCCGGATACTTCCGCGCCGGTTTTTTTCGCGGTATCCACGATGCGCTCCGCAGACTGATCCAAAGATTTGTGATCGTACGCTTTGAGCCTGATCCTGATTTTCTGACTGCTCATTGATTTTCCTCCTCGTTTGCTTGGCGGAATTTTCTTCCGCATTTACTTTCGTACATTTTCGCTATTCTGTACGAGGTGTTTTCCCTGCGGCTGTCTCGAGCGACAAGCCCGATCGACCTGCAGCGCCCTGTTACACGCTACCGTGCGTTCGGTGATTGTTTACTCAAAACAAAACAGCGAGAACTCCTTCGCCTGCCTCGAAGGGCAGACAATTCTCGGCAGAAATTACCTGATAGCTCAGCAACTTTCTGCTTCTTCGCCGGGCATTTCCACGCATTTCACGCATTTCCGTGCCGTAAGCAAGCTTTATTAGAATACTACAGAGGTTTTTGGAATGCAAGAACTTTTTGAAAATTTTTGTGTTTTTTTTTCACATTTGAGCTTATCCGCAAATGGCTCACATTTCAATGGTTCTACGCTTTTTCCTTCGCCTTTCGACGCCGTTGCGTCCGGCGATTTCGTGTAAACCCTTCCGTGCGTTTCATTTTTGACCCGAATGCGGGGAGCCTTTTGCGCAGGCTCCCCGCATTCGGTCGATTCTTCTATCATGCCCTTCGCGCTGCTCCGGATCCTTCCTCGTCCTGCCGGGGTCGTTTCACCAGCCCCATGTCGTATCGATTCAAAACCGGCATCATCGCCTCGAAGATCTCCTCTTCCCGGCAGGGCAAGGGTCCTGCGATGTACAGCGTGAGCCCTGCGGTCTCCGGTGACATCTCGATCGCCCCCGCCTGCACAAAAGGCACCTCCCTTGACGGGGCAAACGTCCCGATGCCCAGCGCGTCGCCGTCTGTGGAAAACCCGATGTGGCGGTTGTAAAAATCAAAAAATTCCCGAATATCGTCTCCGGCAAAGGGCAGCCTACCCGCCAGATCCATCAGGATCGAAACAGCATTGCGTTCTTTCCCCGGCATACCGCTTCGGGCAAAGATCTCCAGACTCTTCCCCCGGGCCCGATGACCCACATCCCAGCCGGTCTCTCTTTGAAACACAGCGATCTTTCGTTGGACATCCGTGTAGTCCGGCGCAAGAACCAGCAGCTTCGCTTCGGCCGGGATCTCGTCGAGAGCCTGTCCGCCCTTCATGCTGCGGAATCGGATGCCGGGAGTCCCGGCGGGAACGGGGATGAACTTCTTTGCCACGTCCAGTACCAGGCCTTCTTTGGGCGTTGTACGTATCACATCATTCATTCGGATCCGTACTCGTACCGGTACAAGTACTTTCCTCCTATCAGGTCGATCATGTCGGTGAGCGCCTGCTCCGCCCGGGCGCCGTGGCCGGAAGCCAAAAGTTCCGGGTTTTCGGGATAATCACCCACCAGGGGGATCACCGCATACCGGGTTCGTCCGGCTGAACTGTATTTTTCCACCCAGGTTGGGATGAATTCCGTATCGACTGTTTCAATGTATCCGTTGTCCAAATCGTAGGTAAGCCGCACCGAGGCGATCATCCCCTGCTCCGTGTAGCGGTTGTCCAGGGTCTCCTGCCTCTGGTTGGAGATGAAGTTTCCCATGGAGTAGAACACGGGGACGACCCGGGTGCGGATCCGCGGTCCCTCTTCCACGATGACTTCTTCCTCGGGCTCGGGAAGTCCGATGCCGAATGCCCGGCGGAGCTGAATGATCCAGCTTGGTTCCGGTTCGGGCAAATCTTCGGCGGGAGGCGGGGGAGGAATTTCCTCTTCCAGTCGGATCTCATCGATCTCCTGGACCACGTGAGGATGAGACGCGAAGATGATGTCCGCACCGGATTCGGCGATCCGAAGCGCCATATCTTTTTCGGTCTGCCCTGCCCTGCGTTGGTATTCGTTGCCCCAGTGGAAATAAGCAACGACGATATCCGCACCGCGCGTCCGCACCGATGCGATGTCGTCGGCAATACGCAAAAGATCCTCTTCCAGCGCATAATAGCGGAACGAGTTGATCCGCTCCACGGCGCCTTCCGGCATGATGCTGCCGTTGAGCGTGCGGTGGCCGTTGTACAAGGCTGTTTCATAGGTATACGACACGATGCCGACGTTCAGTTCGCCCGCAGGAACGATCAATGTGCGTTCCGCGCCGGGGCTGTAGGCGCCTGCCGTGGCCAGTCCCGCATCGCCCAGCACCTGAAGACTGCGCTCCAGCCCGGCCAGCTTCGTATCCAGAATGTGGTTGTTGGAAAACAAAGCCACATCAAAACCGGCCTCCGCAATGTCGAAGGCAAGCCGGTCC
>Ga0116152_10000118_pt1 | contig 60331 bp, 44 predicted proteins | sample AD_UKC119_MetaG_FD_89894 | JGI IMG/M metagenome (GOLD analysis project Ga0116152, IMG submission 89894) | Active sludge microbial communities of municipal wastewater-treating anaerobic digesters from Hong Kong - AD_UKC119_MetaG | ecosystem: Engineered > Bioreactor > Anaerobic > Digestate...
CTTACCTGGACCAAAAGCGACCCTGAATTCTGGGGTGTAATTGGCGAATGGTTATCATGGTCAGAAGATATTGATCTGGAATGGTTCCATGATGCAGCAAATGATCTGCAATACCTTACGGTTACTGTTGCTGATATTCCGGCAGCCGATAACCAGAGGTTTAAATACCGTGCGAATGATGCATGGGATATCAACCTCGGTGATGATGACCTGGACGGATTTATGAACCCCGGTGGAGCGGATATTCCAATCCCTGATGGAGGAACCATTACGTTCTACCTGGATTATACCAAAGGTCCCGATCCTTTTTACTGGATCGAAACGAAATAGAACATTTCACATCAATATAAAAGGGTTGCTTTTGTGCAGCCCTTTTTTATTTCAATTATTGCCATTTTTAACGTAAACTTCACAGTAATATCAAGGTGAAAAAGCCGTTATTTGTTAACTTTGTAGCATATTATTCTGAAAAAACAACATCATGAAATATTTTTTATTTTCCCTTATTTTCCTGCTTCCTGTTTTTGGTGGATTGAAAAGTCAAACCATCACTACCACCCCTGAATATCCAACTGCTGACGATGAAATTTCGCTGGTATTTAATGCCACCGGAACGCCGCTGGAAGGTTACACCGGCCAAATGTTTACCCATACCGGTGTAGGCATCGATGGCGGAAGTAACTGGCAATATGTTATCGGTGACTGGGGTAATAATACCAATCAACCCGAGCTTACAAGTTTAGGTAACAATAAATGGGAACTATTAATTACTCCATCCCTGTATCAATTTTATGGCGTAAATCCCTCAGTGGATGTAGTAAATTTATCCTTTGTTTTCAGAAGCACTGATGCAAATACCCAAACCGGCGACTTGTTTATTCCTATTTTCAGTAATGAACTGATGATAACTTTATATGAAGGTGAAGTCAATGCCAACATCCTGGTAGGCAACACTTACACGTTAAATGCCGCCAGCCCGCTTGCCGACTCAATGTTTTTGTATATCAATGATGAATTGGTTTATAGTACCGATCAAACTGAAATATTATTTGAAACTATTGTGACAGATGTGTATGGTTACTGGAATACAGTTCCGGTTTTATTAAAGGCTGTAAATGCAACGGATATGGTAAGCGAATCTGGCACCCTCACGGTTTTTCCTGAACCTGCTGTGGCTGAACGGCCTGCCGGGGTGAAAGATGGTATCAATTATATGGATAACAATACAGTGATCCTGTCATTATTTGCACCCATGAAGGAATATGTATTTGCGGTTGGTGATTTCAATGACTGGACAACAGTTGAAGAACATTATATGAATATTACGCCCGATGGCGACAGGTTTTGGGTTCAACTGAACGGTCTGGCCGAAGGGCAGGAGTATATTTATCAGTACCTGGTGGATGGCTATATTTACATTGGTGATCCCTATGCCGAAAAGGTGAGTGATCCCTGGAACGACCAATATATCAGCGAGGCCACTTATCCCGGTATGCTTGATTATCCTGATGGACTGGCAGATGGAATAGCAACTGTTTTGCAAACAGCCCAGGATGAATACCAGTGGCAGAATACCAATTTTACACCGCCTGCTGTGGATGACCTCGTGGTGTATGAATTACTCGTTCGTGATTTTACCGAAGCGCATACCTATCTGTCATTGATCGATACGCTTGATTATTTTAAAAGGCTTGGTATTAATGCAATCGAATTGATGCCTGTAAATGAGTTTGAAGGCAACCTGAGTTGGGGATACAACCCCAATTATTATTTCGCAGTTGATAAATATTATGGCCCGAAAAACACCCTCAAACAATTTATTGATGCCTGTCATGCCGAGGGCATTGCAGTGATCCTTGATGTGGTTTATAATCACTCTTTCGGTACTTCGCCTTACGTAAAGTTATACTGGAACAGCGATGCCAATACACCCGCTGATAACTCCCCGTTTTATAATGTGGTGGCCAAACACGATTTTAACGTGGGCTTCGATTTTAATCATGAAAGTGAAGCAACCAAACAATATATCAGCCGTGCTTTAAAGTTTTGGCTTGAGGAGTTTCATGTGGATGGATATCGATTTGATTTATCCAAAGGATTTACCCAGAAGAATACACTCGGCAATGTGGGTGCCTGGGGGCAATATGATCAAACCAGGATTGATATCTTAAATCAGTATGCCGACTCCATTTATGCTGTAAAAGACAATGCATTTGTTATCCTGGAGCATTTTGCAGATAATTCCGAAGAAAAAGTTTTATCGAATGACGGCTTCCTGTTATGGGGAAATTTAAATCATAATTACACAGAGGCAAGCATGGGCTGGACTGATAATTCCAATCTTGATTGGATTTCGTACCAACAACGTGGTTGGGACGATCCTCATGTGGTTGGTTATATGGAAAGTCATGATGAGGAGCGAATGATGTTTAAAAACCTTGAATATGGTAACTCAGGTAATGCATCACATGATGTTAAGGATCTTAACATAGCGCTTAAGCGTGTACCCCTAGCAGCTTCCTGTTTTTTTAGTATTCCTGGGCCAAAAATGATTTGGCAATTTGGTGAGCTGGGTTATGATTACACTATTGAATATAATGGGCGTACTGGTGAAAAACCTATCCGCTGGGATTATTATGATGATTACAGGCGAAAATTGGTTTACAATCTTTTTGCTTCAATGATCCATTTAAAAACAACTTACGCTGCTTTTCGCACTACCGATTTTGATCTCAATGTTGGTGGAGCACAAAAACAGGTTCATCTAAATAATTCGGAAATGAACGTGACTGTGGTGGCAAATTTTGATGTTAATGACGTATCAGTGGGTGTTAATTTCCAGCATGCAGGAATGTGGTATGATTATTTTGCCGGTGATTCACTCAATGCTGCTTCCACCAATCACACCGTGGATTTAGGGCCGGGCGAATGGCGGATTTATACCGATGAAAAGCTTGATCGCCCTCAAATCGGACTTGGTGTTTCGGATCAGACAACTGTTTCCGGAGGTTTTGACCTGGTTTATCCCAATCCGTCGCAGGCTGATTTTAACCTCGTATTTACCCTGAATAAACCGTCCAGTGTTGAAATTGAAATTTATAACACAACAGGACAAAAAATTAAAACGGTAGTTGCCGAAAAACTTCAAACAGGAGAGTATACCGTGAAATGGAACGGAACCAATGATGCAGGCCGGAAAGTTGAAAAGGGGATCTATGTTGCACATTTGCTGATTGATGGAGTTGCCAGCATACAAAAGCTGAGCCTGTTTTAGCATGAAATTCGGGGAGGTTATCGGCCAGGATCTGGTAAAAAAACATCTTATCAATACCGTTAGAAACAGTCGGGTGAGTCACGCCCAGTTGTTTCTCGGGCCGCCGGCTTCCGGAAAACTATCCATGGCCATTGCCTATGCACAGTATATCAATTGCCGCAACAGAACCGAGACCGATTCGTGTGGTGAATGTCCGTCATGTGTAAAATTTGGCAAAATGGCACATCCTGATTTACATTTTATTTACCCCACTGCCAAAACGCGGGATATTGATAAACCCACAAGTAAAGATTTTATCAGGGACTGGAGAGAACTGCTTCTCGATAAAAATGCCTATATCCAGTTGCCGGATTGGTATGAAAAAATTGGTATTGAAAAAAAACAGGCCATAATCAATGCACGCGATTGCAGCGATATTATCAGTACTCTCAACTACAAATCGTATGAAGCGGAGTATAAGGTGATGATCATCTGGATGGTGGAAAAATTATTTCATGCTGCAGCTCCTAAGATACTCAAAGTGCTTGAAGAACCACCCGAGAAAACCCTGTTTATACTGGTTGCTGAATCACAGGAAAATATCATCAATACTATTTTATCACGAACGCAGCTTGTTAAGTTTAATCCCATCGAAAGTGATGCTTTGCAGGAAAGCCTTGAATCGTTAGGGTATGATCCGGTAAATGTGCGGGATGCCATCAGGGTTGCCGGCGGAAATTATGCCCTTGCTCTCAACCTCACATCTCAACCAGAAGCCGAAGGTCAGAATTTTACCTGGTTTACCAATTGGATGCGCGTTTGTTATCGGGGTAAGTTTGCTGAAATGCTGGAGTTTGTAAATGAAATTTCCGGTGTAAACCGCGATGCTCAAAAGGGTATGCTGCGTTATGGACTGAGGATCATCCGTGAATCATTGCTTGAGGGCTTTGAGCAATCCAAATTGTCGCGGCTGAATAATCGTGAAAGTGAATTTACAGCGCGTTTTCACAAGTTCATCCATCCCGGAAATATTGCCCTGATCAATAAAGAATTGAATCAATCCATTGCACATATCGACCGCAATGCCAATCCAAATGTGCTTTTTTTTGATGCTTCTATCAAAATGGCACAATATCTTAAAAAGAAATAGCAAAATAAATGCTGCTATTGCAATCCATTAATTTTTGATAACTTAGCAAAATCTTGTTAGACTATAATGTTGAGAAGCCTCGTGTGAATTACAGGTTTCAGTTGCGTTAATTATCAATGAATTATGGAGTCAAACGACAAAACTGTTATATATTCCAATCCTTTTTTTACCCGTGGATTTAAAGAAAATCCCGACCCGGAAACACCCAGTACAAATTTTGCACACGGATGTGTAAAGCTGGATGCAGCCGACTGGTTGAGTGACATCGAACAGCCCATTGATCCAAACAGGATTGATTATGTGGAAGTTCGGTTTAAAAACAGTAAAAAGGATTTTTTCAGGGTTCCCCAGGGAGTAAGTTTTGAGGTGGGCGATGTGGTTGCTGTGGAATCTTCTCCTGGCCATGATATCGGAGTTATTGCCCTTACTGGCAAGGCTGTGCAGATCCAGATGAAAAAGAAGAAATTCAAAACGTCACCCGAAGAGGTAAAAAAGGTATATCGCCGTGCCCGCCCTTCTGATATTGAAAAATGGGTAAATTCAGTGGTTTTGGAAGAAGATGCAATGTTTCGCACCCGTAAAATTACAGGCGATCTTAACCTCGATATGAAGATTAATGATGTGGAATACCAGGGCGACGGAACCAAAGCCATTTTTTATTATACTGCTGAAGATCGTGTTGATTTCAGGGAGTTGATCAAGATTTTAGCCGAACAGTTTCGTATCCGCATTGAAATGAAGCAGATCGGAGCACGGCAGGAAGCAGCCCGGCTTGGAGGCATCGGCTCATGTGGCCGCGAAATTTGCTGCAGCACCTGGCTCACCAATTTTAAATCGGTTTCAACAAATAATGCCCGGACTCAGCAGCTTAGTTTAAATCCTTCGAAACTGGCCGGCCAGTGTGGTAAACTCAAATGCTGCCTGAGGTATGAAAACGATACTTACCTTGAAACATTAAAAGACTTTCCGGCTGAAACACTCGTCCTGGAAACTAACAATGGCGATGCAGAATTCCAAAAAGCGGATGTTTTTAAGCGCATCCTCTGGTACTCCTATAAATATGATTTTGCAAGTATGATGGCCATCCCCCTTGATAAGGTATGGGAGATCATGGATTTGAATAAACGGGGCAAAAAGCCTGATAAACTTGAGGATTTTGCCATTACTACCGGGCAAAAAACAGGCATGGAAAATGAAATGGAAAACGACGATTTCTACAAATTTGATGAAGATAACATCCTTTAAAATCAAAGCTTCGTGTGCTTCCTTATGGAGATTGTTTAATCTTTTCCTGGTTTTACCCGGAATCTTAGTGGTATTATCAGCCTGTGATCCGGGCCTGGTATTTGAGAAAAATGAAACGGTAAATGCCAATGCCTGGAAACCTGAAGAACCAGTTACCATTGATTTTAATATTGACGATACCATCAGCCCGGTGAACCTGTATGTAAATATCAGGCACAACACCAATTACGATAAAAGCAATTTATACCTCTTTGTGTCAACCTTGTATCCCAATCAATTTACAACCGTTGATACCCTCGAATTTATTTTGGCTGAACCGGACGGCAAATGGATCGGAAGTGGGTTTGGTAAGATCAGGTCGCTGCAGATACCGATTGCCAGGGGCGTGCGTTTCCCTCTGTCAGGTGAATACCAGATGCGGTTTGAGCAAGCCATGCGAACCGATGAACTTGCAGGAATAGAAGATATCGGCCTGCGGATAGAAAAAATGCAGGACAACTGATCGCCATCCTGCATTTACATATCAATAAATAAAACTTTTATTCAGCTACCGGAGCTAGCTCAAGATTAACAGCAGCTTTTGCAGCATTACGGCTGGTTACCGCCGGATCTACTTCCACTACGTCGCCATTAGGTTTGATCAGGTCAACGGTTTTATTGTTCATATTAAATTTGGCAAATTTTTCTGAGATACCTTTGGCTTCAATATACCAGGATGCCTCAGTGTCATTATAAACAAGATTGTACTCCTGTCCTGCTTTTTCACCATCCAGTTGAACCACATGGAATTTGTTTTTCGTTGCGGTGATCTGGTAGGTATTTCCTCCATTTTCCACAATCTGCATTTCGCTGTCGCCATCGTTCATACTCATTGGGCTCGATCCGGTCCAGTATTCGATGGTGTTCAGGATAAGTCCGTCGATAAATAAGGTAACTCCATAAACCGGAATGATAACAAAAGCCAGAAATACCACTTCTTTTCCGGCATCACTGCCCAGGCTCATGTTCCAGTCGTAGAGGCTGTTAGTTAATTTAAATGATCCAAAACAACCGGTTTGGACAAGCGTAATTGATAAAAACAATACGCCCAGGATTAATGATTTGATTTTTCTCATAGGTGTAAGATTTAGTTTAAAGGATTAATAATTACAAAATTATTGAATTTCATTTTCCGAATCTATTTCCGCTTTTTAATCTTTCCATTTTATATTGCATCCGATGCTCGGTTTCTGAATCGCACTAACCGGATTCCCTGATAATATTGCATCCAAAGCATTTCGTATGTCATTACCAGTAAGCGGCTTTCCGTTCGATGGCCTTGAATCATCGAGTTGGCCGCGATAAACACAATTCATGGTATCATTAAAAATAAAAAAATCAGGTGTGCAAGCTGCGTCATAAGCTTTGGCTACTTCCTGTGTTTCGTCGTACAAATAAGGAAACGGATAACCCAAAAGTAGGGCGTATTCTTTCATCTTTGCTGGGCTGTCTTCCGGATAGTTTACCGCATCATTCGAACTAATGGCGATAAACGATACCCCCAACGCAAGGTAATCGTTGGACAACTTAACAAGTTCCGTGTTCACATGTTTAACAAACGGGCAATGATTGCAAATAAACATGATCACAGTTGCCTTATCCGATTTCAGATCCTCCAGCTTTTTAAATTTTCCGGTAACCGTTTCAAAAAGTTCAAAATCAGGAGCAATAAAGCCCAGCTCGTTCATTTTACTCGGAGTTTCTGCCATTTTTCTGAAAATATTTTAAATGTAACAGATGAACTGACCTATTGTTGCCGAAATATTTTTATTTCGTTCACATTATTTTATTCCTTTTATTGCTGATCACGAAATAGGGTAAAAAAAAGAGCCCTTCCGTGAGGGAAAGGCTCCAAAGAAGATTAACTATAATGTGAAGGTTATTTTACAATAACCTTTTCATTCACGGTTCCAATTTCATTTGATAAGCTTAAAAAGTAAACACCTTTAGCATAAGCCGAAAGGTCGATGGTGTTTACATAAGTGCCTTCAAATTTATTATTGTTTTCTGTATAAACAACCTCGCCGGTAACGCTGATCAATTTTACACTGTAAGCTGAAGCTACATTTTGTGTAAATGTTACATTCAGCCTGTTGGTGGCAGGATTGGGGTAAATTTGCAGTCCTTTAAAGGCATCTGCTTCATCAATACCAACATTGTCAGCCTCATATTCCACTGTAAAGCCACCATGGTTCATAGCGCCATCTGATTGGAATACCAGGAATATCTGACCGCTTGCCATACTGATCGGTTCCGGAATTTCACTTCCTGAAAGTTCAGTGATCAACTGATTGTTGTTTGCATCATAAACTTTTAAAATATCAACACCTTCTTCCGTATCAAACTGGGTGAATGTCATGGTTACACCATTGGCATATTCAGGTGCAATTTTGTACATACAGTTGGTATTGTTTTTATAATAGAAACTTCCGCTGCCATCATCAAACGATCCTGCAGGAGCTGTGTGAAGGGCCATACCGCTACAGAAAGTAGGAAGAACAGATTCATATTCAAGTTTAAATCCTGCGCCGTTGTTGGCATCGCCATCAGCTTCAAAAACAACAAGCGCCTGGTTGCCTGATGTGGTGATTGTGGAAGGAACGGTAGATCCCGAATAAGTTCCCAGCAAAGCTGCATCCATCGAAGCTCCATCATAAATACTGATCATGTCTTCGTCTTCCGTATCAATATATGCAAAGTTCAGTTTCAGGTATTTTACTGAATCCTGGGCTGTTTGTGGATTGATCAGCCACGTGCAGCTTGCACTTCCGTCATAATCTTCTTGCGGACCACTGCCATCTTCAAAGGAGCCATCCAGGGTATTTCTTTCGTAATCAGGGGTACAACCATAAGGGTAAGATGCGTCAGAAGGATGAATGTACCGCACCATACCTTGCCAATACATCCATTCATAGCCATCGGGATCAGTAATATCATACCATCCATTATCATATCCACTCCACCCAAAATTGAAATGAAACATGTCATCACTTTGGTATCCATCTAATACAAATGCATGTCCTGAATTACCACTGTTTACTCCTGAATAATACAGAGGGCGGTTAATGTCCAGCTCATTTTTAATGTAGTTTTTCCATGCTGTACTTGGGACCTGGGTTTCATTAAGCTGTAAAAATTCAATTTCATCATCATACCTGAAATAATATGACATTGCAAATGGCACATATGAGCTCTGTGTGCCGGAGCCATTAGGACCCCAGTGCATATTTACAGAAACTGCTGCATGTAAACCGATGAGCGCCATGGGCATATTCACTTTTGAGTCGGAATTATCCAGCATACCATCCCAGTCGTAGGTTGTTTCCCCAAAATTAGCAGTTACAGATGGGTATCCACCATAAGTATGGGTTTTTGAATGATCTCCCACTTCAGGATAACGCCAGTAATGCATGATCTGCGCCATAGCGGTTGCAACACACCCAACATAGCAACGATTACCAGCTTGAGGAGGCCCAGATGAATCGATGGGCATTAAATAATTGTATGGGAAATCCTGGTTCCATGTAGCCGTCAAAAGTGGTTCAACACTTTTGCCACCTTCAGGTACACTCCAGCTCGAAGTGTTTTCGAGTTCAGCCCATTTACTTTTTACCGAGGCATCGGCTTCAATGCCATTTGCCCGTGCAAAAGCTACGGCGCCCGAACGCCCTTCAATCCAGGGTTTGGAATTGTCGGTTATTATATTGGGGTCGTACTGTCCTTCAAATGAATAAGCAAAAACCGGATTCACAACATCATCTGCCGAAAAAATGATGAATCCATGGTTTTTTATATTGAATACATACAAGGTTGTTTCTCCATCTTTTTTTAAGGTAAAAGACTCTTCAATTTGTATGTCACTTAAAACTGCCGGATGTTTGTGCAAAAGCAATTTTTGATAATAGGCATTTACAGCCAGGGTTTTGGCCTGCTCCTGGGGTACAAAAGCCGCAAAAATAGAACCTGTAAAGGCAAGTAATAAAAGTGTAAGTAATTGTTTTTTCATGATATTACGTAATTTGAATATTAGCTTATCGAATGCTGCAAATATATATAAAGATTAAAAAATTAACGAATAATGAGTCGATAAGTTGTAAACGACAGCATGCTGATTTATCAGGACTTATCCATATATTGATTGATACATAATACTTTTACTGACAATATTTTTTTGCAAAACGTTTGATTAAAAATAAGTTTTTTTACTTTTGCACCTCGTTTTGGCGAGGTATCAGCCAGTGGGCTGACAGGGCATAGCAGATTGGGGGACAGAGGCACAAAAAAAGAAAGAACGTTATTTAAAATATATTTGGCGAGGTAGCTCAGTTGGTACTGACGAAGCAAAGCTTGTCAGTATGCTGAAATGCAAAGCATCTTCAGCATTAGAGCGTGGGATTCATCAGCCAGGGGGCTGAAAGGTTTCCTTCATGTGGCTGACACAAGTTCAAGTTCTTGCAGGAAAGAAAGAACGTTATTTAAAATATATTTGGCGAGGTAGCTCAGTTGGTTAGAGCGTCGGATTCATAACCCGGAGGTCATGGGTTCAATTCCCATCCTCGCTACTAAAAAAGGGCCCCGCATTGTGCGGGGTTTTTTTGTGTCCATATGTCTGAGCACTGAGCGGAGTCGAAGTGTACATTTGGTCAGAAATTCGTAATAGACACTTCGACTCCGCTCAGTGTTCGGCATTTGTTGATTTTAGGTTTTATAAAGACAATTCGGTTCCACCTGCCTGTATCGGCAGACTGGCTCAGTGTGCGGCTTAGGTAATTAAAAATTAGCTTAAGTTGAAATTAATTCGCCGTTAGGTTTAATTATGAATATCCACTTCCCATTCGCCTTCCTGATCAATCACGAAATTGAAAATAACATCGTGTTCGGCAGTGTGCAGTTTGTTCCATGTTTTGTATCGGAGGATACATTCAACGGGAAAGCTTACTTCTTCAAATATGTAGGTGTTGCTTCGCTTCGATTGTATGCCGCTGGAAGTATTGATGGTAAAGTTAGTTGCACTTGTATTTGGCATCCCGTTCATATAAATATTTACCAGCAGTCGGTTGCCTTCAGCCACCCGGTTGAAACTATAGCGGTCGACTCCTACATTTTGCCTGATTTGTGGTTTTTTAACTTCCGGGCCCTCATACTCATCCTGATTCCAAACGCCGGTATAGGTGGTATCTCTGTCACCCGAAACAATGTGCATGGTTCCCTTTCCACTCATCTCTCCTTTTTTCCAGCCACCGGTATAAGTGTCGCCTGATTTCCAAACATAGGTACCCTGTCCGTGTGGAAATCCCTTTTTAAATTCTCCCTCATATTGATCAATCCCACTCGCTTTTCCTTCACCATCGGCCAGCCCTTTTTTACAATCACCCTCATAGGTTCCTGAGATTTCTTCCTTCAGTACTGCACAGCCTTCCTGTGCCTGAATAGTATTCAGAGAAATGATGATCGTTGAAATTAATAAAAGCGTGAAAATGTAATTTGTTTTCATGTTGTTTCTGTTATTGGTTAGTGTTTAACCACAAATTTACTTAATTTCAGCTATTTGAATAAATTTTAATTGTTGCGAAAAAGTTAAAATATACTTTCACAGAAATATGGTTATTTTGCATACATGTTAATACCCCGATTAATATTACTTGCAATTCTATTGATTACAAAGGCTGAAATGTGTTTTTCGCAGGAAAATCAAAACAATATTTTTCTTCCTGGGGAAACCATATATTATGAAGTAGCCTACAATTGGGGAATGTTATGGGTAAATGCGGGGGAGGTTTATTTTAAAGCGGATACCATTACATTTAATGATCAACCGGCTTATGCATTTGATAGTTTTGGAAGATCATATAGTTTTTATGATTGGATATTCAAGGTGCGTGATCGATTTCAATCAAGGGCAACAAGGGATCATTTAAAGCCCCTGTGGTTCAAAAGAGAAACCTATGAAGGAGGGTTTGAGGTGAATAATCAATATGATTTTCTAGAAGATCCTGAGCGTATTATTATGCAACTCGAACATTCTGATAAGCCCAAAACCATTGATACGTTGGAGATGCCTGCTGAAACCTTCGATGTGTTAACCGCAATTTATCATGCCCGGACCATAAACTTTGATACGCTGCAGGCAGGTGAAAAGGTCCCGGTGCATTTTATTATTGATGGCGAATTTTATGAGCTGTTCATTCGGTATCAGGGTAAGGAAGTTAAAAAAAACAGGGACGGAAAAAGTTATTCCTGCATCAAGTTCAGCGCACTGTTAGTGGAAGGAACCATATTTGAAGGAGGGGAGGACCTGGTAGTTTGGGTAACCGATGATGAAAATAAAATACCTATCATGGCTGAAGCCAAAATTTTAGTTGGAAGTATAAAAGCATATCTTACCGGCTATGAAAACCTGAAACAGGAATTAAAGGTACTCGGCGAAAATTAAATTACTACTTCACTTATCTCGCTTCTTCATGGTTCCCGAAGGAAAATATCTTAATTTCGTGCGGTCATATCTTACAAGATGAAAAAGCTATTTTCATATCTCAGAAATCATTATGCAGAAATCACCCGAATTACGCTATTCCTGACGAGTGTGGTGATTTTGGTTTTGGTTTTCCCAAAGGAAGGAAAGTTCAAATATGAATTTTCGAAAGGTAAACCATGGATGCATGATGACCTGATTGCACCTTTTGATTTTGCGATACTTAAATCGCCTGAAGAAATGGACCAGGAAAAGGCCGGGTTACTTAAAGATTTAAAGCCTTTTTTCAGGTTTGACAGGGAGTTTACAAAAACACAGCGAGAGGAACTCATCAATTATTTTGACACAAAATGGAAAACAAAATATGTGGGTAACGATAAACTGGAAAATAAAAGGGCCAGGAATCTTCATGCCGTTCTTTCCATTTTTGATAGTGTTATGAATACCGGCGTTATTGAGAACCACTCAACAATCGAAGGAAAATCAAAAAACTTTGAAATAAATATTGTAAATGATAATGTTTTGCGAGTAGAGCCTTTGGGGGACCTGTTTACCATTCAGCAAGCCGATAAATACATCCGCAAGGTGTTGCCCGCTTATGAAAATATTGATGAACCGCTAATGCTCAATGTGCTGGAGCATGTTTTATCACAAAATGTAAAATACGATGCAGCAACTTCTGAAAAGGAAAAGCTTGGCATAATTTCAAAGGTATCACCAAGTCGGGGACTTGTACAAACCAATGAAAGGATTATTTCGAGAGGGGAGCTGGTTTCTGCTGAGAAATTCCAGGTACTCGAATCATTGCGAATTGATTATGAAAACCGGCTTGGATCATCCTTTAAGCTTACCGGCATCGTTATTGGCCAAATCATTTTGCTCGCCATCAGCATGGCTGCTTTATTCCTTTTCCTGATGTTTTTCAGGGCCGAGTTATTTGGCGAAACCCGTCAAATCGTGTTTCTTCTTTTGCTCATTCAAACCATGGTGATCATTACCAGCCTGGTGGTGCGGTTTAATCCGCAATATGTTTACCTGATCCCTGTTTGTTTGATCCCGATCATTGTGAGTGTTTTCAACGATTCGCGACTCGCACTCTTTTCGCACCTGATTACCATTATCATCACCGGATTTCTTGTCCCGAATAGTTATGAGTATGTGTTTTTACAGTTATTTGCCGGTATTGTAACCATTTTGAGTACGGTAAGGCTTGAACGCCGTTCACAATTCTTTTTTACCTCACTGGTGATATTTCTTACCTATTCGTTGATTTACACCGGAATGACCCTGATCAAGGAGGGAAGTCTGGAAGATTTAAATTACACCAATTACCTGCTTTTTGCCGGAAGCGCTTTCCTTACCATGTTTTCATATCCCTTGATTTTTATCTTCGAAAAGATTTTTGGAATGATCACCAATGTTACGCTGCTGGAGCTTTCCAATACCAATAATAAACTTTTGCGTGAACTGGCGCTTAAGGCACCTGGTACTTTTCAGCATTCCATGCAAATGGCCAACCTTGCTGAGGAGGCGATTCATGAAATTGGCGGAAATCCGCTATTGGTGAGAACCGGGGCCTGGTATCATGATATTGGCAAGATAGATGATCCGCTTTATTTTGTTGAAAACCAATCTACAGGGGTAAATCCCCACGACGACCTGACCTATGAAGAGAGTGCCGAAATAATTGTTGATCATGTTTTGAGAGGTGTTGAAAAGGCAAAAAAATACAATTTGCCCGAACAGATTATCGACTTTATCAGGACCCATCATGGAACCCGCAAAGCGGAATATTTTTATAAGATGGCCCAAAAGGATAATCCTGATGAGGAGGTTGATATCGATACTTATAGTTATCCCGGACCGGCGCCGTTTTCGAAAGAAACAGCGGTGCTTATGATGGCCGACACGGTGGAGGCTGCATCCCGAAGTTTGAAAAAACCTGATGAAGAAGCCATAGATAAACTGGTGGAAAGTGTTATTAATAACCAGATTGCAAGTCATCAGTTTGATAATGCCGATGTTACCCTGCGCGATATCAGGAAGATTAAAAGTGTTTTCAAGAAAAAACTGATGAACATTTACCACTTGCGGATTGAATACCCGAAATAAGGATCCGTGGATCAGTATTGGTGAATTTGACCTAATACGAAGAAAGTAATTCCAATTAATTTGTTTTGATGATCCTTTGAGTGTAAACACCCAGGTTTGTTGTGATTTCAATCAAATATGAGCCTGCCTGCATTTTCTGACCATCATTATCCATTCCGTTCCAAAAGAAAATGATTGCCCTTTCATTGTTGTTTTTAATCTCTTGCCTAAAAACAATTTTACCCGAAAAATCAATAACAGAAAGCTTTTTGGCTACTTCATCAGCCCTTCTGAATTCAATTTTGATTTCATTGGAAAAAGGATTTGGAAAACAGGAAATCGCCGGGCCAGTCTCAGTTTCACTGATGCTTACCGGTAGCTGTGGCTGGAAAAATGCTTTGCGAAGAATCCATTTGTCGGGGTCAAGTTCAACCGATTCAACCGTTTTGCCGAATTCGAACCAAAATGTCTGCTCCTGCTGATCATTCCATACTGTGATGGTGGTATCGGAATTATCTGTGAAATCAAACCGTACTTGCACCGGCATAGTAAAAACAGGCCGGTAGCCAAACAACGCTTCCTGCTGTTGTTTGATCAGGAGATTTACATCGAGGTTGGTGTTTTGTGCAAAATTATACGCATATTGTGGCCAGTATGCATCGTAAACCCATTGCTCAAAAAAGTAATCAAGGTTAAGTCCGGAGCTATTTTCAAAACTTTGCTTCAGATCCTCAGTGGATGCATTTTTATATTTAAAGTTTGGATTTTGAGCGTAATCCATCAGCGCTCCAAAAAAGGCCTCATCCCCTAAAACACCGCGCAGCATGTGTACTGTGTATGCTCCTTTTGAATAAAAAATCGACTGGAAGGTATTGAAGGTATCTGCGGCATTTTGCAGGTAAAGGGTGCCACCGTTCCAGAATTCATTGGTGGCCATATTGTTTTTGTAGGCTTCAAAACCATATTTATACTTATCCCAAAGCGCTTCGGAATAGGTGGCAAATCCTTCGTTGAGCCAGCAATGGTGCCAATCGGCAAGGGTGATCATATCCCCAAACCACATATGTCCCAATTCATGAATGCTGGTGTAAAACCAGCTTGCCGACAGGTTATTCTGGATGGTATTGGTTTGATTTTCGATGGCTCCATAAAATCCGAGTTGGGTCATGCCATATTTCTCATTACTGAATGGATAAGTCCCGAAAACATCCGAATAAAACTGTATCACTTCCGGAAGGTCGGCAACACCGGACTGGGCCTGGTTAAAATGCTCTTCAAAAACATAATAATCCAGCGGAAATGATTCGCCTCCGGTTCCGTTAAACTCCTCCTGAAAATGGACATAATTGCTGACTGCCGCCATCACGTAATAGGTAACAATGGGGTAGCGATGCCGCCACTGAAATGTATTCGAGTCGCCATTGTCAATGATATTTTCGAGTACACCGTTCGACACCCCCATGATCTCAACGCCGCTGTAAGATATTTTTGGGAGCGTAATATCCATGTAAACTGAATCGGGCTTGTCCTGTGGCCCGTCCTTGCAAGGATACCAGTAGTGAGCAAGATAAGGTGTGGAAAGTGTAGCAATGATGGGCTCACCTCCATTATGGCTTTCGTAGCGCAATCCTTTATAGCCTCCTGCCATCACAGGTGTACCCTGGTATGAAATGGTCAAGTCGATCGGGTCGCCGGGATTGTATACATCGTCGAGGGTGACCATGATCACATCATTGTCCTGGTAAAATGATTCACAGGGAGCACTTATGGCATCCACTGTGAGCGAACTGTTCAGACTGAACATTACGTTGTTCAAATTGCTGCTCAAAGGTTCAAACCGAATGGTAACATCCCCCGAGATATACGGATCAGGAACACCAATGGCGATATCGATGTAATAAAACTTCACGTCGATGTTGGTATCACCTTTTACGATCTGGCTGTATTTGATCATTTCCTTGAAGCTTTGATATTCGTTTTGGTAATGCTCCAGTAAAACCTGCGATTTTTGAGCACTTGCTGAAAATAGAACGAAAGCCAGGAAAGTAATGAGTGAAAAGTTCTTTTTCATGATTCATACTGATTTATAAAAATTAACGAGTTTTATGGCCTGAACAGCTTCTTTCACATCATGCACGCGCAAAATGGATGCCCCATTGAGCAAAGCAAGCACATTCAAAGCTGTGGTTCCGTTGAGCGCATTTTCAGGCATTGTGCCAATAATCTTATTCACCATTGATTTGCGGCTAAGGCCGGCCAGCACAGGAAATCCTGTTTCAGAAAAGCGCTGAAGCGACTTTAATATTTGAAAATTGTGTTCAACGGTTTTACCAAAGCCAAATCCCGGATCAAGCACGATGTTATCCGTTACCCCCAGGCTTTTAAGTTTATTGATTTGAACTTTGAAAAAATCCAGGATATCCGCCACCACATCGGTATATTGCGGATTTTGCTGCATGGTGGCTGGCGTTCCCTGCATGTGCATCATGATATAAGGCACTTTCAGGGTTGCAATGGTTTCAAACATTTTCGGATCCAGGTTTCCACCTGAAATATCATTGATAATATGCGCCCCGGTTTCGATGGCTCTTTTTGCAATATTGCTACGATAGGTATCAATGGAAAGAATCGTACCCGGAATTTTTTTTGAGATAAGATCAATTACGGGCGTCAGGCGGTTTAATTCTTCTGATTCGCTTACTTCGTTGGCCCCGGGCCGGGTTGAAATGGCTCCAATGTCGATGATGGCGGCGCCTTCCGAAAGCATTTTTTCAACCCGAAACAGAATATCGGTATCTGTTTTCAGGGAGCCACCGTCGTAAAAGGAATCGGGGGTAATGTTGAGGATTCCCATCACAATAGGATTGTTCACTGGTAACACCTCACAAGCCTTATTGATTACCGGTTTTTGCAATACTGAATTTATTGTTATTCTAAAAGTTGACAGCGAATTTAATACAAATGATGCACTTAACTGATCATTTGGTGGTAATTAAGCACTGTGAATAAACCTTAACAAATATTTACAAATCGCGTCCTGCCTGATTTGGAAATAAATTTATTTTTGTTGCATAAAAATCAGTTTATGTCAAAAACCAGTGCTCAATACGATCAGGTCATCGACGAATGTCGCGAAGTTTTCCTCAATAAAATGAAGGACTATGGGAGCGCCTGGCGGATTTTACGCACCTCGTCACTTACTGATCAAATTTACATCAAGGCCAACCGGATTCGCAGTATTCAGGAAAAAGGGACTTCCAAAGTTGATGAAGGGATCAAGCCCGAATTTATAGGAATTGTCAATTATTCGGTGATGGCGCTGATTCAGTTGGAACTGGGTGTAGACGAAGAGCTGGAAATGGATTCGGGCAAAGCATTGAACCTGTTTAATACACACTTTTTGAATGCCAAAAATCTCATGATGGATAAAAATCATGATTACGATGAGGCCTGGCGCAATATGCGGGTGAGTTCGCTTACCGATATTATTTTAATGAAATTGCTGCGTGTAAAACAAATTGAGGACAATGAAGGGAAAACTACCGTGTCCGAAGGTGTGGATGCCAATTACAATGACATCATCAATTATTCGGTTTTTGCACTTATTAAACTAAACGAAGGGATCGAAAAATAGGCGCTATGCAGGATTCCGGATTAAAAAGAAAAATAGCAGCCTGGGGAATCTTTATCATGGTCATCATGACCGGATTTATGATTGCCACTTATCCCGCGTTCGATTCTGTTTTCCTTACGTTACTTTCAGCTTTAGCCATCATGGTTGTCGTTTTAAGAAAAAACTTTAACGCTTTTCATGTTACAGTTTCGCGAAGCCTTTTGGGTCTGTTGTTTTTATTTTCCGGTTTTGTAAAAGGAGTTGACCCTGTTGGCACCCAATACCGGATTGAAGATTATTTTATTGCGTTCGGAACGGAATGGGCCATGCCCCTCGCCCTGCCAATGTCGGTAATTTTAAATGGAGTGGAGTTTGTTTTGGGTGGTATGTTGTTGCTCAATATCCGGGTCAAATCCACCATTTTACTGGTGTTGTTTGTGATGTTTGGTTTTACAATAGTCACTATCAACGATGCCATGAACAACCCTGTGCCAGATTGCGGATGTTTTGGCGATGCACTTACTATTACCAACTGGCAAACCTTTTATAAAAACCTGGTGATAGATGCTTTGTTACTGATCGTTTTGTTTGGTCACAAACGAACAGCCCGTTGGTTTTCAAATAAAACCGAATGGATAATAACAGTGCTCATTATAGTTGGGTTCACATATTTTCAGGTGTATAATATCCGGCATTTGCCGATGCTTGACTTTCGCAACTGGAAAGTTGGCAAAAAGATGATCAATGAAAACCCTTTGCCTCAGGAGTTTTACCTTACCTACCGCAATACCGAAACCGGCGAAGAGAAAGAGTATCTGTCTCCAAATTACCCGTACGATGATTCTGTTTGGATGTCGAAGTGGGAGTTTGTTGGGCAGCGCTATTATGACCCTAATCCGAAGCTTCATCAGTTAAGTGTGGAGGGTGCAGAAGGCGGAGATTACACTGCCAACCTGATTGAAAACCCCGATTACCAGTTTTTGATCGTGATGGAGAATATAGATCATTCGAACACAAAAAAGATGGATGAGATCAAAACCTTTATTGATCAAGCCTACGAACAGGGCATTTCGGTGGCTCTCCTAACCAGCAGTTTACCCGAAACAGTTTTACCCTTCCTCGAAAAGTATAACCTCACGGTGGAAGCTTATTATGCCGATGATGTTACGCTGAAAGCAATGATACGCGCTAATCCGGGTCTGCTCCTGCTTAAAGACGGGGTGATTTTGGGTAAATGGCATTACAATGACTGGCCCACCCTGGATAATGCCCTTAACGCCCAACCTTAACCAGCCCCCAGCCCACATCTGTTAATAAAACATTTGAAAGTTTTCAGGATAGTAAATCTGCCGCTTTTTCATAAATCATAATTTTGAATTAAAATTTGAGTTTTAAATACCAAAAAATAAATATTAACATGAGAACAAATATTGTTGCAGGAAATTGGAAAATGAACCTCAATTTTGAGGAAGCCGATGAATTGATTAATAACATTGTTGAATTTTTAGAAAATGAAACCTTGGAGAATGTTGGGGTGATCGTTTGTCCTCCAGCCGTGTATTTGGAACTTGCAACAGACCAGGCGCAGGATAATGATCTTTATGTTGGGGCCCAAAATATGAGCAATCACGAAAGTGGAGCCTATACCGGTGAGATTTCAGGGAGAATGCTGGCCAGTATGGGTGTTAATTATTGCATTATCGGCCATTCGGAGCGCAGGAAATATTTCAATGAAAACCATGAGATGCTCGCTGAAAAGGTGAATATGGCACTCAAAAATGATATTTCTCCTATATTTTGTTGTGGCGAAGTATTGCCTGAAAGGGAGGCCGGTAAGCATTTTGAGGTTGTTAAAAAGCAGCTTGAAGAATCGTTGTTTCATCTTCAGCCCGGTGATTTTTCAAATGTTGTGATCGCCTATGAACCGGTATGGGCCATTGGGACCGGAGTAACTGCTTCGCCTGAACAAGCGCAGGAAATGCACGCTTTCATCCGCAAATTGTTAGTGGATAAATATGGTCATGACCTGGCTGATGAAACCACCATCCTTTACGGCGGAAGTTGCAATGCTAAAAATGCAAAAGAATTGTTTGCAAATCCTGATGTCGACGGAGGATTGATTGGCGGTGCTTCTTTAAAATCCGATGAGTTTATCAGTATCATCCAGTCATTTTAAAAAGTAACCATAAAGCATGACCTGGACCGAAGTCAGAATAAAAATTAAACCGTCCTCTCCGGGATCGGAAATCATGATGGCCTTGTTATCGGAAATTGGATACGAAAGTTTTGAGGAAACGGAAGAAGGTCTGAAAGCATACATTAATTCTGCGAATTTTTCAACAGGCAACCTGCTTGATATTATTAAAGGTATAGCAGAAAACTTTGATATTTCATTTGAATATTCCGAGATCCCGAATCAAAACTGGAACGAAGTTTGGGAAAGTACATATGAGCCTGTAACCATCCGTAATGATATTTATATACGGGCTCCTTTTCACAAAGAAAAGCCTGAATTTCGTTATCAACTGCTAATTGAACCTAAGATGTCGTTCGGAACAGCACACCATGAAACCACTTACCTCATGATGGAGTTAATGCTTGATGAGCAGCTCGGTGGAAAGCGCTTGCTGGATATGGGTTGCGGAACAGGTATATTAGCTATTCTGGGGGAGATGCTGGGTGCCGGAAATATTGTGGCCATTGATAACGATGAAAATGCCTATGAAAATGCCCTTGAAAATGTAAGAAAGAATAAATGCAAAAACATTCTCGTTCTTCATGGTGATTCGGGACTTATCAATGATCAGTATGATGTGATCCTGGCAAATATCAATAAAAATATTTTGTTGGATGACATGGATATTTATGCCGATCATTTGTCGCCAAGTGGGTTGATCTTTTTGAGTGGCTTTTATGAATCAGATTTAGAAGATTTAAAACGGCAGGCTGGCGGGCTTGGGCTGGAATACGATCGCTCAATGGTGAAAAATAATTGGATGGCTGCCCGATTTACAAAAACCAAATGAACCAGTAGCAATGGGTAAACTGAAAATCAGTTTAATATTTTTAATACTTGCATTTTCCTTTGGAAATGTTCTGCTTGCGCAGAACTTCTCCGAATTTTCAACTGACTCAGAAGAATATCTCAAGCAAATGGGGTCCCTCTTTAGCAAAGTGAATGTGAAAGAGGATAAGGACCAATGTGAAGATATGTTTGAGAAGTTTGTGGAATATTGGAATATGGGTTCATTTTCCAAAGAAATGAAGGAAAATATTAAGACTGTTTCAAATTTAATGCTCAAACGCCGGTTAAAAGCATTTCCTGATTTTTATTATTTCCTTTCATCCAACATGGCACTGGTTGAATTTGACCATTCCAAAAAGAGCTATGAAGCCTGGCACAACAGCGTAATGGACCTGGTCCAGGATAAGCGCAGTTCAAAGCCTGTGCGGACTTTTCTGGAAACAAGCTTTTATATTTTAAACGAAAATGTGCTTTATTCCTCCAGGGCCACTTCCTGGCGAACCAATAGTTATAAGTTTGAATTTGATTACGATAGCGTTCCTTTTATTCAGTTCGATAGTATTAACCTTATTTGTCGTGCTTATGAGGATAGTTCGGTTATTTTCAATACCAGTGGTATTTATTATCCCATCGAAAATAAGTTCTACGGGCATGGCGGAAAAGTAACCTGGACCCGCGCCGGATATGATGATTACACGGTTTATGCTAAGTTAAGCCATTACGATATATACCTTGGATTTTCGAGATTTGACGCTGATTCGGTAGAGTTTTATCACAAGGACTACTGGGAAAAACCCTTATTAGGGCGATTGGAAGAAAAAGTATTGGCCAATGTTTCGCCCGAAAAAGCAACTTATCCCCAATTTCAATCTTATTTTCAGCACATTGAAATTAAAGAAGTTTTTAAAGATATTAACTATTCAGGAGGTATTGAGATACGGGGGCGCAAATTGATCGGGATCAGTGTTGGCGACCAGTATGCCACGCTTACCATCAGTAAAAAAGATGATGTTTTCATTCGTATTCTTTCGGATAACTATGTTATTTATCCTGATCGAATCAGTTCTGCCTTCAGTGTGATTTCCATTTACTACGATCAGGATTCCATTTTTCATCCGGGTCTCAGGTTTAACTATGTGGACGAAAACCGGGAGTTGTCATTTGTCAGGAGTGGAGAAGGTACTTCCCAAAGTCCGTTTTTCGATTCTTTCCATAACCTTGATATTTATTCAGAAGCTATTTATTGGAAGCTTGATGACCCAACGCTGAGTTTTGAGGCAATTAAAGGTTCGCTTGGGGTTAGCAGGGCCACTTTTGAATCAAGCGCTTATTTCTCCGAACCCCGATATCAGCGATTGCAGGGAATTGACCTTAATAACCCGCTTAACCTGGTTAAGACTTATGCCGATAAATACAATGTAAGTGAAGTTACGGTGCAGGGAATGTCAGAAGAATATCTGATTCCGCAGGATCAGGTGATCGCCATGCTCGTTAATCTCTCAAATAAAGGATTCTTAATTTATGAACGTGAAGAACGAAAAGCAAGGATCAAGGATAAATTATATAATTATATCGCTGCCGTGGCCCGAAAAATCGACTACGACGTTATTCAGTTTAATTCGGAAACCCTGGGAGGTAGAAATGCTTCGCTTGAACTGGATAGTTTTGGGTTGAAATTATACGGTGTTCCTTTTGCCTTTTTAAGTGATTCGCAACAGGTGTTTATTTATCCTACGGATCAACAACTGGTGATCAAAGAGGGAATGGATTTTACATTTGCCGGTCGTGTGCACGCCGGAACCTTTGATTTCTATTCGCGGGATGTAGACTTTAATTATGATCAGTTTAAACTGGATATGCCGGCTATTGATTCGATGAGTTTTCATGTACCCAGTTTTGAAACAGATGAGTTTGGGCGAAGAAAACAAAAGAAAGTTCAAAACGTGGTTTCGGATTTGGGAGGGAATCTTTTTATCGATGATCCATTGAATAAATCCGGATTGAAAAATTATCCGCAATATCCTATTTTTTCGAGTACCAAAGATGCTTACGTTTATTATGATGACCATAAGATATTTGATGGAGTTTACTCCCGGGATAAGTTTTATTTTTATGTTTATCCGTTTACCATTGATAGTTTGGATAATTTTAAAACCGAGCTGCTCGAATTTGGGGGATACCTTGCCTCCGCAGGAATTTTTCCGGATATAGAAGATACCTTGCGCGTTCAACCTGATTATTCGCTTGGTTTCCAGACTAAATCACCTGAGTCGGGATTTCCGGTGTACGGAGCCCGTGGTTATTATTATGCTGATCTTAATTTAAGTAACGACGGGTTGCGGGGCAATGGCTACCTGAAGTATTTAACTTCCACTTCCTGGTCGGAAGATTATATGTTTTTCCCGGATTCAACCAATACATTTGCCAGTAAATTTATCATTGAGGAGCAATTAACCCCTGTGGAATATCCCGCCGTTACGGCCAATCATGTGTTTCAGCATTGGGTGCCCTATGAGGATTATATGGTGGTATCATACACTGATTATCCCATCGATATGTTCAGCGGGCAGTCGGAGTTGCTTGGTAAACTGGTGCTTACACCTGAAATTTTGAAAGGAGCCGGAAATATGAGTTTTGAGGATGCCGATATGCATTCAAAGCTTTACACTTTCGGACAGCATGAGATTTTTGCTGATTCGGCAGATTTTAATCTTAAATCGGCAGAGTATATTCAGTCGGCATTTTCTACTACCAACTACAAGTCGCACATCGATTTTTATGAAAGGGTAGGATCTTTTGTTTCCAATGGTGGTGCCTCATTTGTTGACTTTCCAATCAACCAGTATATCTGTTTGATTGATGAATTTAGCTGGTATATGGATTCGTATGAAATTGCCATTGGGAGCATTGAAAAGGAGGTGGAAATGTCGCAATATGATAATCTAACCATACGGGAGTTAATCGATATACCGCTTCAGGGATCGGAGTTTATTTCGATACACCCCGATCAGGACTCCCTGCGATTTATTTCCACAACAGCTACTTATAATTTGCGCGAATATACCCTTTATGCGGAAGATGTAAAATATTTGCGAGTTGCGGATGCTACCATTTTCCCGTCCGACAGAAAAGTTATTATAAAGCCGGAAGCTGTAATGAGCACAATCAGTGATGCTAAAATACTTACCAACTCGGTGACCCGTTACCACGAAATATACGATGTAGTGGTGGATATTAAAGGTCGAAAAAATTACATTGGGATTGGTAATTATGATTATCTGGATGAGAATGGCGACAGGCAACAGGTTTTCCTGAAAAAGATCGGTGTTGATCAAACCTTTCAATCAATTGGTACAGGTACCGTGGGTGATACAACAGGCTTTAAATTGAGCAAGGATTTTTACTTTACCGGTGATGTTAATCTGTTTGCAAATAAGGAATTTTTAAGCTTTGATGGCGGATTTAAAATTAAAGATCCTTGTGTCAGGGGGAAACAACATTGGGTGAAATTTAACAGTGAAATCAATCCAAAAGATATTTACATTGATGTAGTTGAAGATTTGACTAATATCCAAAATGAGCCGCTGGAAGCTGCAATTATGTTCAGTATGGAGCGGAATCAGTTTTACTCCGGATTTCTTACTACAAAACGTGCCCCAACCGATTACCCTGTTTTAAAATCATTTGGTCATATCAGGTATGATAAAGCGCTGGATGAATATTCAATAGGAAATCTTGAATACCTTAAAGGACTCACCGCCGAAGGCAATATGCTTACCCTTTCGAAAAAGCAATGTATATTAACCGGAGAGGGTAAAGTAAATATCGGAGCTGAACTTGGACGGGTAAATATAGAAACCTATGGTTCGGTAATTCATTATGTTATTCCGGATTCTACCCGTTTCGACCTGGTTATGTTAGTAGATTTTCCATTTGACGACACGCCGCTGGGCATGATGGCCGAAGAAATTGCAGGAAAAAATCTGCAGGGTGTAAACGTAACGCGGCCAGAGTTTACCAAAGCGCTTACAGATATCATGGGAGAGGAAGATGCCGAGAAGATACTTTCTGATGTAAGGTTGTTTGGGAAGTTCCGTAAATATCCTTCCGAACTTGAACGAACCATCGTTTTTTCAGATTTAAAAATGCGCTGGAATTATGCAACAAGATCCTATGTGTCTTACGGTCAGATTGGAATTAGCAGTATCGGTAAAACGCAGATTAACAAGTATGTTAACGGTATCATTGAAATTGAGAAAAAGAGAACAGGAGATGTAATAACCGTTTACCTGGAGTTTGATAAAGGGCAAAACTGGTATTTTTTCAATAGCCGAAATAACTTGATGCAAACAATTAGTTCCAATACAGAATATAATAACTACATTCGCGAATTGAAAGACGATAAGCGCACGGTTAAGAAAGATAAGAATGGTGAAGAGTATAGCTTCATTATCAGTAATCTCCGGAAAAAGACCGACTTCCTGCGCAGAATTGGTCAATAATTAAATCTATGATTTTTCAAATTACTGTTGCCATAGTACTTGCATATTTAATTGGCTCAATCCCGACTTCCGTATGGATAGGTAGGATTTTTTACAATGTAGATGTAAGGACCCAGGGCAGTGGAAATGCCGGTGCTACTAATACGATTCGGGTGCTGGGCTGGAAAGCCGGATTGCCGGTATTGATCCTTGATGTGTTTAAAGGTTGGTTGGCAGTGTTTATTGCGCATTTTTTTTACGATCCACTTTGGATATCGCCCGATTTAGTTGATCTTAAAATTATGCTGGCTGCGGCTGCTGTGGTGGGGCATGTTTTCCCTGTTTATGTTGGATTCAAAGGCGGTAAAGGCATTGCCACCTTGCTTGGAGTTGGGCTGGCCTTGTTTCCTACAGCATCACTCATTGCCATAATTGTTTTTGTTATGGTTTTGTTAGTTTCAGGATATGTTTCCCTTGGATCCATTATCGCTGCGGTTACTTTTCCCCTTTCCGAGCTGGTGATTTTGGGGCATACTGAATATATTTCACTCACGATTTTATCAATAAGTGTGGCAGTTTTTGTTCCTTTAACTCACCGGAAAAATATTCAAAGATTGCTAAAAGGTGAAGAAACTAAATTTACACTCAAAAAGAAAAAAGCAGACTAGCACGTAATTACTTCCTTTATTCATTTAACAATCCCTTTCCGAATTCGGATAAATATTAACCCTGACTTTTTTGTCTGATTTTTTAAGTTACTGTAAATCAGTGGCTAAGTGTTTTGTTGTGATTCCAGGTATTTTGTGATATGTAAAAAATGCGATTGTAAGTATTTGGTATGTAGTTAGTTATGTTGTTTGGTATGAGCATTGCAAAACATGTAAATGTATTTTGCAAGATATGATTAAAAACACTCTTAAAATAGAACCATCAACATCAAAAAACCGCATTCACATGCATACCCGCGCGCTAATAAAATCACTCGCCATACTATCCTTGTTGCTCTTATTAATAATAAGTTATGAGCCAACGTATGGCCAAACTGAAGACGATGTAATTAAAAAAGCACAGTCGTTTTTCGATAAACAAAGTTACCAGGAAGCACTTCCTCTTTTTGCACAATTGGTGAGCGTTCACCCTGAGAATCCGGAGTATAATTACAAATTCGGAGTGTGCACACTTTATGGTGACAGAAGCGACCGTCGTCGTCCGATCAGATATCTTACCATTGCCTTAAGATCAATAAAAGATGATCCTAAACTGCATTATTACCTGGGTCTTGCTTACTATCAAAACCAGGAATTTGCGGATGCCATGAAATACCTGAACCTCTACCTTGCAAAACTTGGTTCCGACTCACCCGAAAGACCTGCCATACTCGAAAAAGTTAATGCATGTTTAAACGGGATGAACCTCGAGCATAAAAATATTATTTCTGAAATCATTTCCACTTCTGAGTTTCAAATGGACAACTTCCACCGTGCATACAAAGCCAATGAATTTGATGGTATGTTGATTTTAAAACCAGATATGTTCATTACCTCTCAGGAAAAGAAAAAGGGAGAAAATTCATTCGTTTTTATACCTCAGCTTCGCAAATATTTATATTATTCGGGTTATGATGCCAATAGCAATCAACGTGATTTGTATGTTGTGGAAATGACTCCCGAAGGTGATTGGAGCGACCCATCGAAACTTCCCGAAACCATTAATACCAGTTTTGACGAAGATTATCCCATTGCTGTGAATGGAGGATTAACACTTTATTTTTGTTCAAAAGGACACAACAGCCTGGGTGGTTATGATATTTATAAAACAACATACGATACGATTAACAAAGCTTTCAGTGATCCTGAAAACCTGGGTGTGGGCATTAACTCTCCTTTTGATGACTTAATGTTTATTCCGGATAAAACCGGGAAATTTGCCTATTTCTCAACCAACCGCGACAATCTGAACGGTACCATTAATGTATATAAAATCAGGCTTATCGAAAATTCATTGCAACAGGATCAATTCCTTGCTGAAAATGTAATAAAATCGAACCTCGGACAACAATACCAGGCGCAGCCCCAACAAACTGTTCAGCCTGTAAATGTTCAACCCGCTTCATCTCAAACGCAGTCAAAAGCAGTTGCCTCAACTGCAAAATCAACAGAGCTTTCACCCTCGGAGCGGGCCGCTAAAATGAAAAATGAACGTTCAATCATGACTCAGTATGCCGATACTTCGTACAGATTGATCACTGAAACAAAAGCACTGGTAAGGGATCTGACCAATAAACGCGACAGAGCTAATGCTGTGGTTCAGAAAAAAGAAGAAGCAGCTAAAACCCTCGAGGTGAAATTTGCTGAGATGACCACTTCGATGGCCTCCGTTGAATCGGAAGTTGAATTTGAGAAAATGCTTGAGAACGCGATCGTGTTGAAAAAGGAAATCTATCAATATCGTCAGCGGGCTAAACAGGCAAATTTGGTGGCCTGGAATTTAGGCAAACAAATCAAAATTAAAAACCAGGAACTTGAAAAAATCAAAGCAGGCGCTGGATCTGTTCAATCCCATTCCATTGGCGGAGATATGGAGCAAACCCGCATTGCTTATCTCGATTTGAAAACGGGTTTTAACCTGGCAGATACTCTTACAGATTATACCGACGCATTATTTGCACTTACCAGCGATGAGGTGAAATTTGATGTACCTGCTACCGAGTTGGCATTTGCAGATAATTTGCGCAAGGGATATCAGAGCAACACTTTGCTGGCAGCAGCCAATAAAAAGCCCGTACAGGAAGATATCCCAATAGTAATTGTTGATAAAAGAACTGCTACTGTAGCCCAGACTCCGGCAAAACCAAAAATAACAGCCAAACCTGTTGTGGAGGCCATTGCAATTTCTTCGTTGGCATTTGCTGATCCGCAAATTGATGAGGAAGCACTGGAGTTGAATTTTACTGTGGACGCCATTGATGCCCTTAAACTTGTGGAAATTGTAAATCCTCAATTCCTGGCTCAAAATATTGAAATAGACGAAACCGAGCTTGAAATAAACCTTCGGATGGATTTGCCTGAAGTATTGCCTTTGGTTGAATCAATACAATATGTATTCAATGATATTTTACCTGAAGATGAGGCATTAGAGATCAGTTCGTTTATTGATGCGATCGAACCTTTAAATTTGGTTGAAACTGTTTCAGCAGAAGGACTATTTGCAGAATTTGTAATTGAAGATGAATCCCTTGAAATCAATTCTTGGGTGGATGCTATTACGCCGGAAGGTGTGGTTGAACCGGTTTATGTTCTGGCTCAGAATTCTATCATGGTGGATGAAACGGAACTTGAGATAAATAGCAGTATCGATGCCATTGAGCCAACTATGCTTGTTGAAACAGTAAATAGCGGAATTTTCGCTTTTAATTTTGATCTTGAAGAGGAAGAACTTGAGATACGAAATAGTGTTGATGCAATATTACCCGAAGGTGTAGTTGAACCCGTTTATGCAATGCTTAGCGATCCTTTAAATTTGGATAATGAGGAACTCAATATTGATTTCAGTGTGGATGCCATCAATGCCATTCCCCAGGTTGAGTTTGTAGATGTTGATTTAACTCAAATGGAATTTGCAATAGAGGATGAGCCTCTGGAGATGGATATGAAAATGGAAGCCATTCAGGCGCTTGAACTGATCAAGCAGGTTACTTTTGATGAACAGGCTTATGCAAGCACTGAACCCGAGGAAGAATCACTGGATATTTCCATCGAAGAGGAGTATATAAAAGTAACAAATGTTCCTGAGCCAATTATTGTAGCTTCATTTGCAAGCACATTCCCTGAAGAAGAAACGCTCGAAATAAATATTGAAGAAAATCCGGTAGATGTTTACAATGTGGTGGAACCAATTCACACTTCATTTGCAGCAAATGAAATTCCCGATGAGGTTTTGGAAATGGGTGATGTTACTCCTGATATAAAAGCAACTGTAGTTGTTGAACCGGTTATTGCAGATGCATTGGCATTTGAAGAAATAAACATCAGTGATGAGGAATTGGAGATTAGTACGGATGGCGTTCAGACAATGAACCTTGTATCTCCAGTTTATGCAAGTACATTTGTTCCTGCCCAGCCGGATGAAGAAGAGTTAGAGATCCGTTTCGACCGTTATGAACAAATTTTAGTTACCATGCCTAAACAGGTTCAGCCTGTGACTTTTGCATACCGTTTACCTGCTGAAATTGACCTTGATGAAGAAGATGTGGTGATCAATTTTGGTATTGATCAGAGCAAGGATCAGGTTTTAATGGCATCAGCGGATAACTCCGGCAATGTTGGCGATCATATCGAAAAACTACCCGAAATGCCATCGAGCAGCTCAGAAGTACTATACTTAAGGGAGTCAGTGTCATTATCTCACGAAATTGAAACTTCAAAAAGTGATATGGAAATGCTGCGTACAGCGATGGTTAATCCTGAAGATTTGGAATATGAGGAGTTATTGTTTGCTGCAAGTTTAACAAGTAATCCTCAGGATCAGATGCGCATTTACCGCACTGCTTTTGTTCATCTTGATCGCGATTGGCGAGCTTTCAATAATGCCGCAGTTAGTTCGATGAATGTTCGTGAACTCAACCAGGCCGAAGTATTTCTTTATCAGGCTTCATTACTCTCGCAAGACAATGGAAAAATTTACAATAACATGGGAATACTGGCTTGCTACAAAAATGATTATGAAAAAGCACGTGATTATTTTGTAACAGCTCTTCAATTTGGAGTAAATTCCGAGTATAACCTTTCTGTACTAAAAACAATGACGGAATCCAATAGCTTTACCTCGGAGCAATTGCACCAGGAAATTGGGGAGCACAGGTATTTTGAAGTACTTGGTGATGCTATTAACTACAATACTAGCAGATAATATATCCTTCTTCATGTTTATCGATTTAACCGGCTGTAATTACAGCCGGTTTTTTTTTGGAAGCAGCTTCTTTTCTGTGTTTGAAAATTGTTAAGAAATCAATGGGTGCGAAAGATAATGAATTGAAAAAATTAATAATTTTACCCCTTTAAATACATCAACCAGAAAATAGAAAACTATGAAGTTTATTGTGTCGAGTACGGTCCTGTTAAAAAACCTTCAACTGATTAGCGGGGTTATTAATCCAAGCAATACCCTGCCAATTCTTGATGATTTCCTTTTTGAACTCGATGATAAAACGTTGACCATTACGGCGTCTGACCTGGAAACCACCATGTCAGTTAGAGTTGCTCTTGATATGGCAGAAAATCCGGGTGAGGTTACCATTCCTGCCAAGCTTTTGCTTGATACCCTCAAAACCTTTGCTGATGTGCCAATTACGGTAACCATCGACAAAGCAACAATGGGTATTGAGATTTCAGCCGGTGATGGAAAATTTAAACTTACCGGTCATAAAAGTGATGAGTTTCCACAAAAGCCCGGAGTTGAAGATCCGACAACGATCAAGGTGAATTCTGAAGTACTTCGAAGCGCCTTCCTCAAAACTTTGTTTGCCACCGGCAATGATGAACTTCGTCCGGTTATGTCAGGAGTTTTTTGCGAATTGTCATCTGATGACCTAACCTTTGTTGCTACCGATGCACATAAGCTTGTAAGATACAAAAGAACAGATGCCTCTGCTGATTCGGTATCCTCATTTATTTTGCCTAAAAAGCCACTGAATCAATTGAAAAATGTTTTACCCGATGATGCTGATGTTGTGATTAAATATGATCAAACCAATGCATTTTTCGAATTTGAAAATATGAACCTGATTTGCCGGCTAATTGATGGAAAATATCCTAATTATGATGCGGTTATTCCCAAAGACAACCCGAATAAACTGGTTATTGAAAAATCACCCTTTATCAGTGCTATTCGCAGGGTTGCACTCTATGCCAATCAGTCAACCAACCAGGTACGTTTAAAAATAAGTGGGAAGGAACTTACCCTTTCAGCCGAAGATATCGACTATGCCAATGAGGCAAAAGAACGATTGACTTGTTCGTATGAGGGTGACGATATGGAGATTGGATTCAATTCCAAGTTTTTACTGGACATGCTTAACAACATCGACTCGAAAAATATAAAACTGGAGATGTCGGCACCTAACAGGGCAGGTATTCTTTTACCTGTTGATCCTGAAAACGAAAGTGAAGACATCCTGATGTTGGTAATGCCGGTGATGTTAAATCAATAGAAATTAAGTTGAACTCAAAATATAAGCAAGTCGATGACTTGCTTTTTTTTACCTCCTGCCAGTTGGTAAATTAAAAAACCATTCCTTACTTATGAAGATTATAATATTCGGTGGAACCGGTTTTATTGGAAGTTCATTGTTGGAATTGCCATATTTTCAGCAGCATGAGGTTTTTATTGTCACCCGCCATCCTGAAAAAAGGGAACTGCCGCTTCATGAAAACTTTCATTTTGTGAAGACGGATGAGCAATTGGAGACCAATCTTGCTGCACTTTTCAGCGATCAGTATGCCATCATCAATCTCGCAGGAGAATCGCTGGTGCACTGGCCATGGAGCAAAATTCAAAAGCAAAGAATTTTACTTAGCCGGGTGCATTTCACCAGCCTGATTAGTAAACTGGTAAATAAAGCTGATAAAGGTCCTGAGTATATTATCCAGGCTTCAGCAGTTGGTTATTATGGCTTTGAGCATAAAAACCCGATAACGGAAGGTAGCTCAGCCGGAAATAATTTTCTGGCTCAAGTTTGCAAAAACTGGGAAGAATCCCTACGGATTGAAAATCATAATTCGCGGGTGGTTTTCATACGGACAGGGCTTGTTTTGGGCCGTGACAATGGCATTCTTGAGTTATTAAGATTGCCTTTTTATTTATTTGCAGGCGGGCCACTTGGACCAGGAAATCAAATGATGCCCTGGATTCATCTGGATGATGAACTTAAAGCCATTGAATTTTTGATGAAAAATGAACAGGCAGTAGGTGCATTTAACCTTGTAGCGCCTGAGCCGGTTTCCATGAAAAAAATGATGAAAACCATCGGCAAAAAAATGAATAGGCCTTCCTGGTTTCCTGTGCCTGCTTTTTTACTTCGTATTGTCCTTGGAAAAACCTTTGCAGATGAATTGGTAATCGGGAGTCAGGAGGTGGTGCCCGAAAAACTGCTGAAGGCCGGCTATATATTCAAATATCAGAATATTGAAGAGGCGCTTTCAGATTTAATCGAAACAAAATGAGCGACGCAATAGGGAATGTGCTTTTATTTAACGGGAAATCTGAGCCCATCAGCAGGTTGGATGAGCTGAATCCTAAAATAGAAACTGAAAAAATTATTTATGAAGTCATCCGGGTTGTTGACCTGGTTCCCCTGTTTATTAACGATTATTTTGAACGCCTGTCAAATAGTTTCGGCTTGCTGCAAAAACAATTGCCATTTTCCAAAACGGAAATTATTGAATTGGTCATGCAATTGTTTTCATTGAACAAAATACAAGAAGGGCCGGTCAAACTTGTTTTTGGGGTTGGCGAATCTCCGTTTAATCTGCTTTATATTATGAAAGCACATGTGCCTGATAAAGGAGGTTATGAAAACGGGGTTAAAACCATCCTTTTGTTTGCCGAACGAGATAATCCCAATGCCAAGGTTTGGAATGCAGAACTGCGATACAGGTCCATTTATGAGCTTGAAAAATCAGCCGCTTATGAAGCCATTTTAGTTAATAAGGATGGCTATTTGACCGAAGGTTCCAGATCAAATCTGTTTTTTGTAAAGGACCGTAAATTATATACCTGCCCTGATAATTTTGTACTTCCGGGTATAACCCGTAAAAAAGTCCTTGAAATTGCCGGTCTTGCAGGAATTGAAGTTGTATTTGAACCGATTCATGAGCGTGAAATCAGCCGTTTTGATGCTGCTTTTCTTTCGGGTACCTCTCGTAAAATTGTCCCGGTACGGCAAATTGGCGAAACCACGTTCTCAACCCAAAACGAAGTCCTTAAAATCCTGATGGATCGCTTCGATCTTTATGTTGCAAACTATATTGCCGAAATTAAAAAGCGTGTTAATTATCGTTCATAATTCCCTCTAGCAGCCAGTTGGCAACAGCCTGCCGGTTATCTTCTATGATAAAACGCTTTTGATCCTTAAAATTCCTGATATTCCCGAGCTCAGCATACACGGCCACCGGGTAGGTTTCACGAAGCATGTGCAGATTCCGGGCCTTAACGGTGCCGCTGTAACCGCGCCCTTTTTGGTGTTGCTCGTATTTTTTTGCGATGGTATTTTGAATGCTTGTGGCGAGTTTTTTACCCTCTTTACTTTTTGGATTGTGATAAAAAAACATATCAATGCGTTCGCCCTGCGAACGCGAATCAACATGGATAATAATCGCTCTTTGTTTTTTAACGCCTTCCTTTTTATGTTGGTTGTAAAGGCTGTTGATTGCATCCACCCGCTGGTTCAGCCGTCGGATCTGGTTAAGCGGGATTTCCTGGTTTGGATAACAAACTTCATCTTTATCAGGATCCAAAAAGGCCCCTGCTCTGATTCCATCGTTTGGATCGCGGTTGATGATGTAAACAGTTGCATTTTGTTCAAGCAGGTTTTTAGCAAGCCGAAGCGCAATATCATACGCATATTCATCCTCGCAAAGTGTATGATTTTCAAAAGTGACCATTGCTCCCGGATCGGGGCCACCATGACCTGATACAATATAATAAACCTGCCCGGTGAGCGCTGTTGATTTTATTTCAACCTTTTCGTTCTCTTTCCCGAATATCGGGAAAATCCTGAATGATGGTGTTTCTTCTTCAACCGCTACCTGCTGCTCTTCCGGCGGAATGGTTTCGGGCACCCAAAGTATATTGTCTTCCCGATAATCTTTTTCTCTTACACCCAGTTTGAGCAAAAGCTCATTGTATTTTTGAATTGCAAGCGCATTGTCATAATCGTAATTACCAATGGTGGACCGAATACTCGTGCCATTATATTTGTAAACCTTTATTGGGAGTTTATAGGCTTTGCCCACATAAAGATTTAAATCCTTAAGATTATTAATTTCCTTAAACCTGTTGAGATTATAATTGCTGCGTTCGAGCCCATACCGCTCAAGCAATGAATATGCACCTTCGCCTTTTTGCACCTTTGCCTGCAGATAGGTGAAGTCCTGCGCCTGCAAGTGCACCATCGAAAAAATGAAAAGTATTATCTGAATTTTTAATTTCATACTATTTGCTTAACATATCACTATACGATTCGGAAATCAAATCCGCTGTTTTAATGCCGAGCAATGACATAAAGTCCTCGCATTGTTTATGGAGTGCATCCCGGTTGCCTTCGCCTTTTTGATCAATCGCTTCAATTTCCATAAAACTACCCAGGCTCAAAACCTGATCGATGTGAAATTTAACGTTCCCTATAAAAAATATCTTGCGTCGTTTGTCCACCAAAACTTTAATCCCTGAGGATTCTGCCAGGATTTGTTTGAGATTGGATCCGGGAGAGGCTTTATATAAAATAACATTGGAAACTTTCGGGCCCTCCTGGTTTTCGCGACGGTAAAAGATCAGCGCATTTTCTATGTTGCCTTCCCGCAATTTGAGCCTGCCATTGCTGGTGTTAAAATAGGTGTCCAACTGGTGATCTTCACCTTTATAATCGGCTCCTGCCTTTAATAAAAGTTCCTCCACCTTTTGCGGATCGCTACAAAAAGCCTTTATTTCAACATTAATGAACCCCATTCCTTACTTTTACTTCTGAAGCAAATTTACAGGGTTAAAAGGTGTGAATTGGATTGGCTTTTCTTAAAATATTAAAAGAATTATGAACAAGGGTTGTGATATTATTTAGAAAGAATGATTTCAATGGCTTTTTCCATGATATCATCCTGCCCGGCCAGAGCATTTTCCGGATCCATCCAAACCGTAACATCGGGAGGGATGCCGTTTTCAAGATTTTCCCCATCCGGACTAAAGGTGCGGGAAGTTGAAAACCGATAGCCCCAGCCGTTGGGCAACTCAAATCCGGCAGGTGCTCCAAGACCGCCACCTGTAGTATCACCTACCTGAACGACATGCGGAAAGGCTTTCATGGCAAGTGTAAAAAATGAGGTGGCACTGAAACAACCACGATTGGTCAATAAAATTACCGGTTTGGTGTATTGGTACTGACCACCTTTTTCCATATACACTTCGGCTGCATCCGAAAAATCATTGTGTCCAGGTCCGTTTTTCAGAATGGAGGAATAAATAAATCTCTTTTTGTCGGCAAACCGGGAACCCAGCCGGTAAATATTATTTACATTTCCACCCCCGTTACTTCTCAAATCAAGAATGATCCCTTTGGTATGCCACAGACTTGCAACCACAAAATCGATGTCAGCACTTTGTACGGTGTTCGAAAAGCTGCCATAATAAATATATCCAATCGGCTGGCCCTGCCTTTCAAATGTAGTGTTTATAAGCGAACCGGTAATGCGGTAATCCCAACCAATATAGTTGTCTTTTAACAACCTGAAATCAAAATTCTCCGGTGCATTCTTTTTAAAGTCATACCTTGAAATATCAAATGGAGCAGTTAGGTTTACATGGCCGTCTTTCAGTTCATTCATCATGGCTGCCATAACTTCAAATAATTCGTAGGAGCGCATATCATTGCTGACTTGCGGACGGTATTTGTCGTAAATTTCGTTCCAGTTGATGTTTTTATATTCAAAAAATGAATATTTCTGATCGATGGTGGTCCACATGTTTTCAAAGTTATTTACAGGATCGTCCACGGGATCTTTCTCCATCAGGATCTTTTCGCATGAACTAAAAAGCAATGCGATGATGCTGGTATATATGATAATTCTTAATTTCATGCTATTGGTTTGGATTTAGTTTGTAAAGCAAGCTGAGTGTAATGCCATGGTAAGCCGATTGAACCTTATTGTATCCCGGATCATGATGGAAAAAGTTCCACACATAACTTAACCTGATCTCATTCCTGTTGTGCAAAATATAATGTAAGTCGGTTTGCGACCGGAGATTAAATGGGATAAAAAGCCCGCCGCTTGTGTGGTCGGGTGTAATTTTTGTTTGCAAATCAGGATCAATAAAGTTGGTGATGGTAACATAAGATGGCCGGATCATGAAACTTAGAACCGGTGCTGATAGTTGCCAGCTCAATCTTAAATCCCGGTCGCGGCGATTAAAATTTATAAACCACATTTTCACCTGCTTTGCTTTGTAAGAAAATGGCAATTCAAATCGGGTGGCAATACCAATACCATTATAATTATCAAAGGTGAAAGCCGAGTTATCGTATTTGTAATTTACCCTGAAATGGCCATTGATGTTCAATTCAGGGCCCAGGTACCAGTTTATCTTATCATAGGCAAATTTCCGGACATTATAAAGCCAGTTATACCTTATCGAAATGTAATAAGAGGTATTCACAGGGTTGTACCAGGGAAGCTCTGTATTTGTGTGTAAAAACCCAAAGCTAAAATCCACATCAAGTGATTTGATCACCCTTTCAGAATGTACCAGGTAATTAAATACCGCAGGGATCGTTGGCCCTTTGTAAAGCAACGGGGAGGTGGTTTCATCCCTGACTTTTACATAAGAAAAACCGGAGCCTAAACCGAGATAGCGATCCCTGGCTTTTCTTTCTGCCTTTTTGGTGTTTTCGTTTTCCTGGGCGAAAACACCCGGAATGATCAAAAGGGAAATGAATAATAGTATGAGTGGACGCATATTTAAAAAAGCTATAATTCAGCAACATTAAAAGGGCAATATTGTTTTTCCAGCTAAAGATTTAGCAGTCCGGCTTCGAAATCAAAATAACTTTTTAAAGCAGAGCGACTAAAGTTGGTCAAGCGTTTGGTATCGCGAATGGTACTGAACGATCTGTTCACTATTTTATGGATTTCATCCACAAGGTATTCCTTGAAATTTTCCTTTGGAAAAATCTTGTTAAGCAAACCATACTCAAGTGCTTCTTCAGCAGTAATCTTATCCTGCAATTGCAACTCAAGTGCCTTGGAGTGATGAACCGTGTGCGACAGGAAATAGGGAAGCCCGCCAGCTGGGTGCAAGCCATATTTATTGTGTATCATCGAAAGCACAGTGCCTTCAGCTGCATATCGAAAATCAGCTACCATGGCTGCACCCACAAAAGAAGTTACCACGGAGCCTTGTAAAGCTGAAAATACGATCTTTTGCACATCTGATATTCTTAAGATCAGTGTGTTGAGAATATTGATCTCTCTGAACCTGACATTTCTTTCGGCAATATGCGGCCGTCCGTTTTGTTCGAGGCCTCCCTGGTCAAGCACCCGCGACATGAAACGATCATATTGTTCGTCGCTGAAACTATCCGGATGATTGTAAAACAGCAATGCCTTGGTTTCATTGTCGTGATCAATCTCATTGATCAGCTTCAGCAACCGGTCGCTCAATTGTACATCAGTAATGAGGTCAAACACTTTTTCTTTAATTTCAATAAATCCAATTTCCTGGTTATTGTAAACTTCGTAAAAATCGTTGGAGGCAAGTACTTTCATTTTTTAAAAAATTTGGTGAGATAAATTTATAAAATAATCCGAAAGGCTGGTAAATGAATTCATTTTTTAAACAAAAATTCATATTAAATTGCGCCTATCTCATTGTCCCAATTGTCCTTTGTAGTAAAAATCCATTTGATGGGAATTAAATACCTTGCTTTGGTTGAAATTTATTGTGTAGTTTTTAAAACCCATTCTATTTTTGCAAAAAAATAATTAATGTTTAAACGATCATTTTATAATGTGTTGATCCTTGTTATGTTGGGAACTACTTTGTTTGCACAACAGCCGCAAGGACAGGGGCAGGGAGGCAATATGCCGGCCAATGGTGTACTCACAGGTAAAGTGTTGGACAAATTGACTGATGTTCCTATGGAGTATGCCAATGTGGTTTTATTTTCGATGCGCGACTCGTCCGTTGTGGCTGGAACGGTAACCGGGGTGGATGGCACCTTTAAGATGGAGCAACTCAAACCGGGTAGTTTTTATGTGATCGCGAATTTTATCGGGTACGAAAAAACATATATCAATGATGTTAAGATCAACCCGAAACAATGGACCGTAGATCTGGGAACTATCTTGCTAAACCCAGCCAGTACCAACCTGGATGGCGTTGAAGTGGTGGCTGACAAAGCCCGTATTGAATACAAAATTGACAAAAAGATTGTGAATGTAAGCCAGGATATCATGTCGGCTGGAAGCTCGGCTGTATCAGTTCTGGAAAATACACCAAGTGTTCAGGTTGATATTGAGGGTAATGTGAGTTTGCGCGGAACCTCCAATTTTACGGTCTTGATTGACGGCCGACCCAGCGTACTTGAAGGCAGCGATGCTTTGCAGCAAATACCTGCAAGTTCCATCGAACATATCGAAATCATTACCAACCCTTCAGCAAAATATGATCCGGATGGAGTAGGGGGGATCATCAATGTGGTGATGAAAAAACAGAAAAGTCCCGGGGTAAACGGTGTTATAAACACTTCGATAGCCGCCAATAACAAATATAAGCTGGATGCCTTGCTAAACTACCGGACTAAAAATTTTAACATTTTTGGGGGTATTGATTTTAATTATCGTGATTTTAGCATGAACGGCGAAACCCGTTATAAAACCTATCTCGTTGATACCACAAACTATAGAAATTCCCTGATGGAAGGCAATATGAACAGAAGTGGTTTTGGTGCGAAAGCCGGTTTTGATTATTTTGTTTCAGATAAATCAACACTTACAGTTTCGGGCCGTTATGGCGGTTATCGTTTCAGCCATGAAAGGGATACCCGTAGACACATTTATACTGAACCTTTTACACAGGATGATTATTCACGCTCGGAAAGCGTTTCCGACAGGGAGGGTACTTATTATGAGGGGAATGTTAATTACATTACCAAATTTGATGACAAAGGGCATCAACTGGAAATATCAGGTTTCTACAGCAGTCGCAATGGCGATGATATGGAGGATCAATCAGATTATACAACCACATCGGATTGGGTGGTAAATGATGATCAACCAGATGCCATCCGCACCACAGAAGATGATTATGATTATGATATCAGGATCAAAGCCGATTATACCAAACCCATTGGTGAAGATGGAAAACTGGAGGCCGGTTATCAAAGCCGGATTGAGTTTGAAAACGAAAAATATGTGTATAATGATTTTGATTACGATCAAAATACCTGGGTCGAAAATCCATTGTATACTAGCGAAATGGATTTCTCCAGGAACATTCATTCTATTTATGGAATTTACAGTAATACCTGGAGAAGTTTTGGGTATCAACTTGGCCTGAGAGGGGAATATACCGATCGTAGTATCGAAAATGCCCAGGCCACGGAACCTTATATCATCGACAGGTTTGATTATTTCCCAACCATTCACATTTCTAAACAATTCAATAAGGACCACCAGGTGCTGATGAGTTATGGGCGTCGGATCGACCGGCCAGGTGGCAGAGAACTTGATCCTTTTGTCAACTATTTTGACCCGTATAACATGAGGCAGGGAAATCCGGCCCTTGAGCCTGAATACATTGATTCCTACGAATTATCATATCAAAAAAGGCTGAACGATGCTTTCATTTCGCTGGAGACCTATTATCGGATCAATAAAAACAAGATCACCCGAATAAAAACCTTGCAGGATGATGGGATTATTTTACATACGTTTCAGAATATGAACAAGGATTACTCTTTGGGTGCGGAGCTTATGCTGAATGCTGATTTTACCAAATGGTTCAATTTTAATGGAAGCGTAAATGTGTATGATTACAGGCTCGAGGGCACTGTAGAAGGATTAGATGTTTCCACTAGCAGTACCAACTGGGACAGTCGAATGAATTTAACCTTTAAAATCAAAGGAGGAGTTCGTACCCAGGTAACCGGAATGTATCATGGGCCATCGGTAACTGCACAGGGTGAGCAAGAGGGATTTTTTATGGCTAATTTAGCTGTTCGTAAAGATTTCTTCGACGGCAGATTTACCTCAACACTTTCGGTGAGAGACTTGTTTGCCACCGGTAAACGGGAAACAATTACCCGGGGAGCCGGATTTTACTCCTGGGATTATTTTGAACGTGAAGCCCCCATTATCATGCTTAATTTTAGTTATATCATCAATAATTACAAGCGTCAGCGAAATAATAATTCGGGGGATGATGGAAGTAGTGAAGGTGAAATGGATATGGGTATGTAGCTGGTTTTATTTTACCAAATAGGGAAGGATCAATTGCGCCCAGTGAGCATATGCCTGATTTGTTAAATGAACTCCGTCATAGGTAAATGCTGCCGCAAGTTGCCCGGTATTATTCAAAAAATCAGCATGCAAGTCGGCAAAAAGAATGTCATGTTTTTTACATAACCTTCTGATACCATCGTTCAAATCAAAAATCAAGGTATTGATATTCGCATCCATCAGCATTTTGGATTCATTAATGGGTAAAACCGATTGAATACAGAAATTGGTGGCCGGACTGCCTGCAACCAAACTATCCGCAATTTTTCGCATATTGCCAATGATCTCCGCATTGGAAGCCCCCTGGAAAAGATCATTTATTCCGGCCATTAACAACACTTGTTTGGGTTTACCCAGAATGATCGATTCCAGCCTGTAATTGATATGATCCGTAGTGTTTCCACTGATCCCGCGGTTTCTAAAATGAGCGTCATTGAAATATTTCGGCAGATCAAACCCTTCCGTCAGACTATCGCCAAGGAAAACAATATCATTAGAGGATATGGGAATGTTATCGTACATATTTGTTACAGCAATATTACGAAAATAGAAAATGCAGAAATCAAAAAACCCCCACCTATTGATGAGGGCTTTATTAACTAAACTTTTATGCTATGATTATTTTTTTTCTTCGATAAATTCTGAGGGCTGAACAAATACTCGTTCGAATAATTTGTTTTTACCACCACTGAATTTTGTATCAGGAAGCAACGAACTTGTTACAACAAATTGATTCACCGAATCAGCCGGTATTGCACGAAGTTCGATCGGGATGAAGTTATTACCTTCCAAAGTAACGATATAGGGTTTAGCCCCATCCTCACCCTGAACTTCATCAATGAAATTATTGCTGGTAAGTTTCCGGAATTTATTTATAAAACGAGCTGTTTTAGCCGAATCAGCCGGTGTGCCGTTGATCATCCAATGGTTATTTTCATTGGCCACTGTAAAACTCATATCCGGATAATTGAATGATACCTTTGTTATATCAGCCGGGTCGACAGCGGCAAGATCCTTGGCCCGATAGGTTTTAAGATTAGGTTGAATGGTCATTTTAATCATGCCTTCCACCACGTATACCTTATCATCTCCGTTCGGTCGCACATGTGTAAACATTTTGGGTTGCTGGCGCTGGTATTGATTCTGTTGCGGCGACTGGGTATAACTGAATTTGCCAAGATACAGATCTGCCATCACATCATCCCCGTCATACACTTTCAGGCGTGTGGCCGTTGAGTCGGTTACCTCAAACTGCGTCCATTTGCTTGCATCAGTGGCAGCCACTCTTTCGGTACGCAAATTCACCAGTTCATTTAATATACTTTGAATGGATGATTCATCCGGTTTGTATGATTTGCCATTCGATTCGAGGTTCCAGTCGTTACCAGACCGGGTAATACTTATCTCATCACCACCATTTATTTTGGGGATGATCTGGATTTTAGTAATTTTCGCTGTATCCACTTCCACAATTTGACTTTGGAAGGTGCGGTCCTCTTTTTTTGTTAGGGTTGCGATAAAATAAATCCCTACTAAAACTACAAGCAATATGAGTAATGTTCTTGTATTTAAAAATTTTGACAACATTTTCTAAAATCTTTAAGTCATTAAATTTTAAATATGTCCTTTTTCCATACGTTTCATGCGAAGATTCCGCCTGCGCTGCATCCTGAAGATTCCGTAAACAATGATCAGGAAAATAGGCAACAGGAAGTTGAGGTATTTGATCAGATTTTTTCTGCCTTCTTCAACCTGATCAAGCGGACGAGCAGTAACCCCTTTGGTACGCAGATCAATCAGCCCTGTATCATCCGATAGCCAGTCGATAGCATTGGCCAGCAAACTTACATTGTCCATTGAAACCTGCCTTGCATTCTGGCCTTCGCCATTGACCACAAATTGTCCATCGGTTACCAAAACGATCTTTGAAGGAATACTGCCCACTATATTTCCTTCCAGGATTGCTCCCACAGTAATTCCACTCTTGGGGAAATCTGTTTCATTCCACCTTTTTTGAACCTCAAAATAGAGCGGAACTGGAATGGTTGCTGCCTTGTCTGATGATTTCAGGAGGGGAATAAAAGTGAGCGAAGTATCACCGGTAAAATCGATGGAACTTGTAAACTGAAACAAAATTTGCTCAATCCCTTCAGTGATTGGGTGTTCGGTAAAGTTTTGAATTTTTGGGATGTAAGGAAAAGGAATTTGTATCGGGAAGGGGAAGTTTTGTTGTTGCATACTTACTGTTCCACAATTTGCGTCGACTACAAAATTACTTCCCACATTCAGGCCTTTCTGTGCCAGCCAGGTTTCGAGTCCGGTATTAATGGCTGTTCCCTGTGCTGTTTGAAAATCGCCTTTAACCCGGTCGATACCGATAAACATGCGGCCGCCACCGGCGAGATAATTATCCAGTTTTTGCAACTGTACAGCAGGGATGGTATCGGTTGGCCCCAGTAAGATAAGGGAATTAAATCTACCCAATTCATCTGCATTCGAAAGGTCAACAGGTTCCACATTATAAAGCACATCCAGTTCCTGTAATAATTGACCCACACTGCCGAGCGAAGGCTCACCATTTCCCTGTATAAAACCCACCGACGGTTTATTTTTTATAGCTAGTTTTTTGATGGCAGTTGTCAAATCATATTCCATGGCAGAACCAGGCTGAATTGAAGGTATTGCTTCCGATTTATCACCCAACTGAACCACTGCACCCATATAGATCTTTTTAACAACGATCTCATCTTTTTCACGCATGTTCATCCGCAAAGGAGCTACTCCGGCTTGAAACGCTTTGGATTCAATTTGCTGATTATTTTTCGGATCGACGAATTCGTACAAAACTTTTCCACCTGAACGGTTATCATACTCCACGAGCAAATCTTTAAAATCGTCTCTTACTGCCGCGTAATCGGGTGGGAGGTCTTCTGAAAAATAAGCTGTAACCGTTACCGGTTCATCCATTGATTTAAGGATGTTTTTTGTTGCTTCACTCAGGGTATACCTTTGGTCGGCTGTAAAATCAAGACGGAAGAAGAATCGCTCCGATAAAATATTTATGATCACCAGCACGGCCACAACCAATAAAACCTGTGTTAATATCGATTTTCTGTTTTTCATTTTATTGAATTCCTAATTAGGTTCGTCAATTAATTTCTTTTTCCGGCCAGATTTGCTTCAGTCATGATCAATCCAAGGAAGATCAATGAAAAGAAGAATAACAGGTCTTTTGTATCTATAACTCCCCGGGAAATTGAGTCAAAATGTGATGACACACTCATAAAATCAAGCACCTGACCGATCAATCCACTAAAATTGGTGGACAACATGCTGAATATGATCTGGAAGAAAATACCTAAAAACAATGCGAGCAAAAAGCTGACAATTTGGTTATTTGATACACTACTTGTAAATATTCCTATACTTATATAAGCAGCACTCATTAATATCAATCCAAGGTATCCTGTAAGTACTGCTCCATGATCAATCGGTCCGAGATTAGCCACTGTAATGTAATAAGGAAGCGTAAGAGCGAGTGCTATCACAATCAACAGGAGGGTGGCCATGAATTTTCCGAGAACTACCTGCCAGTCAGTAATAGGCTTGGTTAGCAAAAGCTCAATGGTTCCCGATTTATTTTCTTCAGCCAGTTGCCGCATGGTAATGGCCGGAATGAAGAAAAAAAGCGTCCAGTATGCGATGCTGAAAAATGCGCCAAGGCTTGCTTGTTTTACAAAGAAAATATCGGAGCCATAAAGCCATGTAAAAAACCCGGTGAATCCGAGGAATGCAATCAGCATAATATAGGCCATCAGCGAATCAAAAAATGATTGCAGCTCTCTTTTTGTAATGGTCCAGATTTGTCTCATTTCTGATTATATTTTTTAAATTTTAATCAAGTTTAATTCAATGTTAAATCACGGAAGATATCTTCAAGTGTAGTTTCTACCGGTGTCATTTCCATAATGGTCCAGCCATTGCTTACACACAATTTGAAAATATCTTTTCTGCAAGTCATTTCAGGTTTGCTTTGTACTTCAAAAGCGTTGTCGTCGGCTTTTATGAAATCAACGGTACTAACAGAGCCAAGTGCCTGCAACGCTTTGAAGATTTCATTTTTTTCTCCGTCTTCAATTTTAACCTTTACAATTTCCTGCCCTTCTGATTTTTTACGAAGCTCCCTGGCGGTGCCATCTGCCACTATTTTACCTTTGTTTATGATGAGGATTCGGTCGCAGGTAGCTTCCACCTCAGCCAGGATATGTGAGCTCAGGATCACAGTTTTTTCGCGTCCGATTTTTTTAATCAGTTCACGTATTTCAACAATCTGGTTCGGGTCAAGTCCGGAAGTAGGCTCATCAAGGATCAGTACCTGTGGATCATGGATCAGTGCCTGTGCGAGTCCCACACGTTGTTTGTATCCTTTTGACAATTCCCCGATCTTTTTATGTTTTTCGTCTTCTAGTCCGCAAACCTGGATCATTTCCCGAATCCGGTCATTCACTTTACTTTTTTCGATTCCCTGTAATTCAGCTACAAATCTCAGGTAATCAATGATGCCCATTTCGGTGTAAAGCGGGTTGTTTTCGGGCAGATAACCGATACTCCTTTTTACCTCATCAGGATTATCATGTATATTAAACTGTCCAACGGAAACTGTTCCTTCTGTTGGATTGAGGTAGGTGGTTATCGCTTTCATGGTGGTGGTTTTTCCAGCACCGTTAGGCCCCAGAAATCCAAGGATCTCCCCGGTTTTGACTCTGAAACTTATGCCGTCAACAGCCCTTTGAGGTCCGTAAAGTTTGGTCAAGTTGTCTACAACTATATCCATAGGTTATAAATTTTTTGCAAAAAAAATAATCCGTGAAAGAAATAGCAAGTTCAGAATAAGGAATTTAACAAACTTTAACAGCGGGTTTGCTGAAGGTTAAAATCCGTGCCTTTCCATATCGCGGTTTGTATCTTTGGTTTTAATGGATTCGCGTTTGTCGTAAAGTTTTTTACCCCTGGCCAGAGCTATTTCAATTTTGGCTAATCCCCTGTCATTTATAAATAAGAAAGTAGGAACGATGGAATATCCACGTTCTTTGATTTTTGTTGTGAGTTTGTTAAGTTCACGGCGGTTTAAAAGGAGTTTACGTTCGCGTTTGGGCTCGTGGTTATTGTAGGTGCCGTAATCGTATTCGGCAATGTGCATATTAACCACAAAAAGTTCATCGCCCCTAAAAGTGCAATATGACTCAACAAGACTTACCTTTCCCATGCGAATGGATTTGATCTCTGTTCCTCGCAATTCAAGCCCTGCCTCAAAACGATCTTCGAGGTAATATTCAAAGGAAGCTTTTTTGTTTTTTATTTTAATCTGACCCTGCATGTTTTTTACTGGTTGCTTGCTACTGGTTGCTTGCTGCTGGATCCTATGCCCTCGATTAATGAAGCTTCAGCAAACGTGGTCATCTGCAAATTCATGGCAAAAGTACATAAAGTAAGCGAACTCTATTCGGAAGGATAGAAAAAGAATCGTGCATAAATCCAGGCAACGAATTCTTTGTTAACTTCTCTGAAACCGCTGCTGCTGCGCCACCAGCGAGTTGCATCATAACTTTGATTCGGGACAGAAATAACACCTATTTCAATTAAATCATCAAAGGCCTGGCTGAAAAGCAACTGGCTTCGGCGGGCATGTGGTCCCAGTGTTACCAGGTTAAAATCAGATAATGTGTTATGTTGTTCCATCCAATTACGCAATGCGAGTGCCGAGATATAAGTCCTGTCCTTCAATATGTCTTCTTCAACTGCAACAACCACAATTTTTGAGCAGTCGAATCCAAGTTTTTCAAGGGTAGCGGCTGTAAATTCACCGTCATTTTCATACATGTCGAGCTGAGCCCCTTTCATCCGTTTTTTCCCGGTAATATAAAGTTTTGAATAATTGCCTGCATTAAAGATGGTCATACATTCTTCAACGGCATAATCAGTGATAAAACCTTCCACAACTAAAATATCGGTTTTGATGGGAGCATTTTTAGCCAGGAAAGGATGAATGGTTTTAATAAAAATAAATGACATGAAGATGAGAATGAGTAAAATAACCAGTTTCCCGAACCGTGTAGTCCCCCAGCGTTCTTTTTTGCTGATTATGTCGAACCTTGACATTGATTTCTTGTTTAATTGTTGTTCAAACCTACGAAAAAATACAGGGTTGAGTTGTTAAATTTTAGAATTATGGATATTGAAGCACTGCGAAGGGAATTTAAACACGATGAGCTAAAGGAAGAAAATCTTAATCCTGATGCGATTAAGCAATTTGAAAAGTGGTTTGAGCAGGCTGTTCATGCGGATATACTGGATGTTAATGCCATGACTCTGGCAACCGCAACAAAAGATGGACACCCTTCGGCAAGGATTGTTTTGTTAAAAGGATTTGATGAGGCTGGTTTTACATTTTTTACCAATTATCAAAGTAAAAAAGGGCAGGAATTGGCGGAGAATCCGAAAGCTGCCCTTTTAATTTACTGGAAAGAGCTTGATCGTCAGGTTCGCATTGTGGGTGAAGTGATAAAAACAAGTGCTGCCGATTCTGACACATATTTCAATTCGCGTTCGATGGAAAGCCGCATAAGTGCAGCTATTTCGCCTCAGAGCCAGGTGGTTGAATCCAGGCGCTGGCTCGAAGAGCAATGGGTGCAATACCTCAAGAAAATTGAAAATGAAGATTTTCAGCGACCATTGCACTGGGGCGGATTTCTGCTACAACCAAAATCCATTGAGTTTTGGCAGGGGCGCCCAAATCGTTTACACGACCGGATCAGGTACACAAGATCAAACCATGACTGGCTGATCGAACGGTTAGCTCCATAATGCTTGATGCTATTCAGACATGTCCCAGAACCCAAAACCCTTCTCCCCCCGTTCCCTGATTAAAACTTACCGTTAACTGATTTTCTTCCTTTGGCGTGAAGCTTTTTACTAATTTTAGGCAACAAATACCCAAAACCCTGTCGGCATGCTGGTTATTTATATTATACCCACATCATTGCTGCTTGTTCTTAACCGGTTGGCAGGGTTTTTTTCTTTAAACCAAAGTCGATGATCAAAATATACAAAATAGTACTTTCGATTTTCCTGATGGTGATCCAGGTCACCTATTTAAGAGCGCAATTTATTGAAAAACAATCGGCTGAAGCAGTTGCACTTCAATTCTATAATGGTCAGGCTTTTCATCATAATCATAAGTTAATCGCATCTGGGGTGAGCAATACCCGGATATTTTTAGTGGATCAAGAGCCAGTGATTTACCAGGTAAATATGGTGGCAGGAGGATTTGTTTTACTTTCTGCCGACGAGCGGGCCTGGCCTGTTTTGGGTTATGACTTCATGGGAATGGATTTTTCCGAAATTCCTCCGGCATTGCAGGATTGGATTGATGGCTGGTCGGAACAGATACAGGAAATCAGGAATAGAAATTTATCCCAGTCTCCTGAAATACAAGCATTTTGGGAAAACCTGAAATCAGGTAATTTCCATACTATTTCTCAAAAATCAAATTATGTTGCACCACTTTTATATTCGGAGTGGGGCCAGCACACCTATTATAATGCCTGGTGTCCGGTTGATCCAGATGGCCCCGGCGGACATGCCCTGGCTGGTTGTGTAGGCATTGCCATTTCGCAAGTTATTTTTTACTACCGTTATCCCGAAACCGGCAATGGATCCCATGGTTACAATTCTGATTATGGTTACGAGTTTGCCGATTTTGGCAATACCACATACCATTGGAACAACATGGTCAATTCTATTTATGGTATGGCAAACCCTGATATTGCTGAGTTGATCTATCATGTGGGGGTGTCGGTGGAGATGGATTATGGCTCATCAGGCTCAGGTGCCAATACCCAGGATGGAGTGGATGCCCTTGTGGATTATTTCAGATATTCACCTGATGCTTCCTATTTGCCCAGGTTTGATGTGCCCGATACCTTTAAAGATTCGCTGATATTGAACCTTGATCAAAACAGGCCCTGTATTTTCAGAGGAGGTGGGCTCTCCAGTTCCCATTCATTTGTATGTGATGGATATCATGATTCACTTTATTTTCACTTTAACTGGGGCTGGAACGGTGATTTCGACGGATTTTTTCATATTAATAATTTAAATCCCTGGGTATATGATTTTACCTTTAATCAAGGGGCAATCATAAATATTTTTCCCAATGAGAATTATCCTGATTATTGTCAGGGAGAAGATACTCTGAACGCCAAACGGGGAACTTTTAATGATGGCAGCGGAACGGAGAATTATCAGGATAATAGTTATTGCAGTTGGTTAATTGGGGACGAAAATACAGAAGGGGAGCAGGTAATGCTTTGGTTTCCATACTTTGAATTGGATGACGGGAATGACTTTGTTTATGTGTATGATGGCGAAAGTGAAGCCGCACCCCTTATAGGACAACTGAGCGGAAATGATCCTGACGTAGATTTTTTGTCCTCCGGCAAAACACTTTTTGTGGTTTTTGAATCGGATAATAATGGTTCCGCCCCCGGGTTTCTCGGAGAATGGGTAACCATCAACGGACCCTGGTGTAATAATCAGATCACCATGACCAATTTGTCAAAAACGTGGTTCAGTGATGCCAGCGGGCCTTATCCTTATACCAATAACAGTGATTGTAACTGGATTATTGAACCGCAGGAAGAAGGTTATGACAGTATTGCAGGGATCTTTGTGTTTTTTCATAGCTTCAGCCTGGCTGATGGTGATACCCTGTTTTTTTATGATGCCAGAAACTCTGAAGAGGAGTTGATAACGGCATTGACAAAGGAATCAGAACCAGATACTGTTTTTACAAACACCAATATATTAAAATTGAATTTTAAAACAGATGATCACCTAACTGGCAGTGGCTGGGGCGCAGGCTATGGTTCTTTGTTTCCAGTTTACTGTTCTGATACGCTTTATTTTACTGACAAAACCGGTGTGGTAAATGATGGTAGCGGCGAAAAAAATTATACCAATAACTCAAATTGTTTTTTTGATATATACAATCAGGATGCATTGGCTATTACCCTCACTTTTACTGAATTTGAAATGGAGTGGGGTTATGATCGATTGCAAATTTATGATCTTCACGACGTAAGCCCGGTTTTATTAAAAACACTTTGGGGAGATGTTTTGCCCGATCCCTTAACTTTTGAAACCAATCATCTGCTTTTAAATTTTGTAACCGATGTGTCATCCGTTTTTAAGGGCTGGACCTGTGAGTACGATGCATTGGCTCCTGGAATCAATGATCCGACTCAGAAATATGTGTTGCATATTTTCCCTAATCCCGCCAGCGAACATATTTTGATTTCACTTGAAACGTTGAACAGTGATCCCATCGAAATTGAAATATTTGATCTTTTTTCGAGGAGCATGTATTCGGAAATTGTAATATTTTCAGAAGGAAAACTTGAAAAAGCAATTTCAGTTGATCATTGGCAGCCGGGAGCTTACCTGTTGCAAATTAAAATGGAGGATGCTGTTTTGTGGCGGAAGTTTTTAAAACAATAGTTATGAAAAAGCAAGTGGTTATTTTTTTATTGTTTGGCTTTACTATCCAACTGGTTGCTCAGGAAAAACCGCCTATTTGTATGGATGATAATATTTCTGTACGGGCAGGCGATTTTAAAGATGTAAACGTATTGGGAAACGACTGGTGGATGACGGGCCATGAAGTAAAGATTATGCATGCAGGGCAATCTCCTGGAGCATATGTTACCTTTTTTAATGATAGAATTCAATACCATTCGAACTACTATTTTGAGGGAACTGATACGGTTTTTTATACTGTAAAAGACATCACCAACGGAATGATCTCCAATACCGGTTATTTGATTGCGACCGTTGATAATCCCGGTAAAGAATATTTGGATGTTAATAATATCAGGGCTATGATCAATTCATATGGCTACCAGTTTTGCGATCTTACTGAATATACTCCCTGGTTTGAGGTTCCAAAAGGATCGGGCAGGTCATCTCTGTTTTCGATGAGTTTATGGATGGGGGGGCTGGCTGGTGATACAAGCTTGCATGTGGCTGCCGAAAATTATCGCCAAACAGGTGAAGATTATTTTAATGGACCGATGGCAGCTATCTATGCTAGTGATCACCTTTTTGAATGGAACAAATTGTGGAAGATTAACCGTGATGAACTCGAGTATCATCAGTTGAATTGGAATCAGACCGGTTATCAAATTCCTTCAGCTATTTTGAACTGGCCTGCTCACGGACAAATTGCTTATGGTCAGGCTCCCCAATTGGCACCTTTTATCGATTGGAATGGTGATGGGAAATATCAACCGGATTGGGGCGATATGCCTGCGGTGAGGGGCGATCAAAATCTGTTTTTTATTTACAATGACGATTTTGCTGATCATTCGGAAACCGACGGTGCAAAAATTGGAGTCGACATTCTTGGGCAGGCTTACGCTTTTGATTGCCCAAATGACTCAGTTTTCAACAATTCAATTTTTATTCATTATGATATTGTAAATCGAAGCGAACAGCCTTACTTTCAATTTCATGTCGGGTTTTTCGCCGATTTCGATCTGGGCAATGCATATGACGATTTTGTTGGTTGTGATACCATTAACCAGGCATTGTATGTATATAATGGTGATTCCTTTGATGATCCCAATTCGATATTCGGGAGTGCAGGTTATGGCAATCATCCGCCGGCGCTGGCAATCTTGCTGCTTAACAGGCCGCTATTCGCTTGCATGTTCCCTTCTGCAAATATCGGCCCTTCTGCACTCGCTCATACCTCCGAAGAAGTTTATAACAATTTGAAAGGTTTAAGAATAGATGGATCGGAGATCGTATACGATGACAAGCCGACTACTTTTATGTATACTGGCGATCCGGTTCAAAATACCGGCTGGACAGAATTACAGGCAGCAAATCAACCTGATGACCGAAGAGCCGTTGCCTCTGTTTCTCCACAAACATTTTTGCCTGGTGATACCATTACACTTGATCTGGGTTTTGTTTGGGCAAGGGATTATGTCGGCGACAATATTTCAAGTTTAGCGCTGCTGCAACAAAGAATCACTGATCTCAGATGGTTTTACGAAAATGATTCTACACCCTGTGGCCTAAAATGGTTGGGGATTCAAAATAAACAGCCTGCTGAGCCAGTATTAAGGATTTATCCAAACCCCGCAAACCAATTTGTAAATATTGAAATAGAAATTTCCGACGTAATAAAATACAAGGTATTTGATATGATGGGCAGGATCCTTATAAATGATGCATTGAATTTAGAAAAACAAATCAATATAGAATCTTTACCGGAAGGTATTTATATTTTAACAATTCAAACGAATTCAAAAAGTATTACGAAAAAATTCATAAAGCGATGAGGAGTCTGATATCAATACTTGGATTTTATATGATCATGATAAATCAGGTTGTTTTTAGCCAGGAAAAAGCACCAATTGCCATCAATGATTCAATGTATTTAGCCACTCAAATTTTTGTAAAAGTACCTGTTTTGGATAATGATTGGGGAATGAGTGGTCATGAACTGGCTATTTTTTCATTGAGCCAGCCTGTTTTTGGTTTCGCTTCTATCGAAGGTGATAGTATAGTTATAATGATATCTGGTTTTGATGGATATGATTCAATTACCTATATAGTAAAAGATTTAACCAATGGATTGTATTCAAATATTGGGAAGGTTTATTTAGTTATTGATGATCCACCTAAGGATTATCTGGATATAAATAACATTAGGGCAATTGTTGATGCAAAAGGTCAATTATTTACCAATGCTGGCGTTATGCCATTTTTTGAAGTTCCAAAGTTTTCAGGTCATATGTCGATTTCATCACATTCAATTTGGATGGGAGGGCTTGATGAAACTGGTAGTGAACATTCTTCAGCAATATTAATTAATGGACCTATTAGCTATGGGTATGGGCCAGTTTCAAATGCTTACAATTCACAAAATGACAGTACCTGGAGGTTTGTATGGGATAACACACGGAGTAAATTAAATTATCATCAGCAGCATTGGGCGGATCCCGATTATAATATTCCGAAGAGTATCATTTCATGGCCGGCAAATGGAGATATAACAAACGGACAGGCAGAATATATTGGACCTTTTATTGACTGGCAAAATGATGGGGTATATAATCCCGATATTGGCGATATTCCAGCAGTTCGGGGTGATCAGAATCTTTACTTTATTTTCAATGACTCAGAAGATTATAGCACTTTTGGCAGAAAAAGAATAGGAGCAGAAATTCAGTCGCAAATATATGCCTTTGATTGTCCTCAAGATTCAGTATTTTGGAATACCATTTTTGCAAGGTTTGATATTATCAATAGGAGTGATACCAATTACTTTAATTTCTATGCCGGTTTATCCTTAAAATTTAATTTAGGTAATAACCAGGATGATTATGCAGGTTGCGATACAATGCTAAATTGCATTTATGAATACAATGCAGATTCTTTTGATGAACCTTCTACATGGGAATATCCTAATATTGGTTATGGTTTAAATCCTCCTGCTTGTGGTGTAGTAATTCTCAATAAAAAAATGAGTTCATGTGTAATTCCAGGTGGAATATCTGGGAATATTGGTTTGGCAATCGACTATTCAGGTGTTTATAATAACTTGCAAGGCTTGTGGGATGATGGAAGTGTAATATATGCCACTGATTCACTGTACCCCCAAAAATTTATGTATCCCGGTGATCCTGCCAATAACCTGGGATGGAATGAGTTTTCTCTTGGGAACCCACCTGGTCAAAGGTCTGGAATTGCATCGCTCGGACCTTATAATTTTAAATCAGGTGATACAATATCTTTAGATGTTGCCTATGTATGGGCACGAGATACTCAACGCGACCATATTTCAAACCTGGCGCTATTAAAAGAGCGTATTCAGCAGTTAAATTGGTATTACGAAAATGATTCCCTTCCATGCGGAGGTGAGTGGTTAAGGGTTGTTGATATGGAAAGCTATGAGCATTCTTTTTCTGTTTACCCAAACCCTGCAAACCAATTTGTAAATATTGAAACAGAAATTTCCGACGTAATAAAATACAAGGTATTTGACATGATGGGCAGGATCGTTATAAATGATGCATTGAATGTAGAAAAACAAATCAATATAGAATCTTTACCGGAAGGTATTTATATTTTAACAATTCAAACGAATTCAACAACCATGACAAAAAAAATTATAAAACGATGAGGATTAGTGGACTTTTATTATTTCTGTTTTTAATTTTGATTCTGAGTTCAACAAGTGCACAGGATCCCAAGCCGCCTGAAGCCTTTGATGATTTTGCCGAAACGGTTGTGGGAGGCAGGGTCCTTATTCAGGTTCTTGCAAATGATTTTTGTGAACAAGGCCACGAAATGACTGTTTTGGCCGCTACCGCTGGAAATACCGGCCATACAATATTGCGGGACAGTGCAATTTTATTTGTTTCGGAACCAAACAGCCCAGCCTATTATTATCCCGGGCAGGATACCTTTTATTACAGGATAAAAGACCTGGAAAACGGCCTGGTTTCTGATTTGGCGGCTGTTTATATCAACCTTCATCCATTTAATTTTGATACGCCGGTCGATTCATTGGACATAAATAATTATAAAGTATCCTTTAATACCTATGGAAATTATTTCGAAGACATATTCCACACACTGCGATCCAAGTTCATTATTCCGCAATCTTCAAATAAGTCAACAATTTTTGACTGCAACCTCTTTTATGGTGGCAAACATGATCAGTATTACAGGGAAGTCGCCGGTGAAAAGCATACATTCTTCTATCTTGAGTCGCCTACTTCAGATTTTTGGCCTGGCCCCATCATGTCGGGTGATCAGTATACATTGGCATCGGATTCAATCTATAATAAGATTTGGAAAGTTAACCGGCAGGATGTTTTGTATCATTTATCAAATTGGCAAAATATCAATTACCAGGCTGATCCATCTATTGCGAACTGGCCCGGGAATCGGTTGATCCAGGATGATTACCCGATGCAACTGGCATCCTATGTTGATAACAATTCAAATGGAATCTACGAGCCAGAGCTGGGAGATGCTCCCTCAATACTTGGTGATCAAGCTGTTTTGGCCATTTATAATGATCAACGAACCACCGGAATTTCAACCGGTAATAAAGGATTAGGCATTGAAGTTCATCAAATGTCGTATGCCTTTAAATGTGAAAATGATTCGGATTTTTATAACACTTTTTTTGTAAGGTATTTATTTATAAACAAATCGGCTAATGTTTATTCGGATTTTCGTGTAGGTTTGGATTGTCATTTCCTGATTGGGCACGAAACGGATGATTACATCGGTTGTGATACCGTATTAAATTGCTTTTTTGGCTACAATGACAGCATTGATGATTTCATTGGTTACAAGCCCAGTTATACCAACCATCCCCCTGCCCAGGCTATTTGTTTTCTAAACCAGGAATTATCTTCCTTTATTGGTCCGATTCAGGATTTTAATGCATGGGGACCTGGTATTTACTGGGACTATTTACATGGAGTTTGGGGATATGAAGGGGAACCAATGACATATGGTGGCAATGGGCACGGAGGTACTGACACTACTACCTTTTTATTTCCGGATGATCCATCTGATCCTTCGGGATGGTCGAATATTCAGACAGTTCCGGGTTTTCATTCCTTTGGTGGTGGAATCGGTTCCGCCGGACCCTTCATTGTGAATCCTGATGATACTCTTCGGCTGGATGTAGCCTACGTCTTCGCCCGCGATTACAACGGGACCAACCTCAGCAGTGTCGACTTGATGAAAGAACGTATCGAACGCATACAGTGGATTTACGACAATGATTCCACGCCTTGCAGTTTGCCCTGGTCGGGATTGGAAAAAATTAAGTCCCTGCCACAAACTATTACAATTAATCCAAACCCGGTGAATAATCTGCTGAATGTAAGTTCGTCAGGACAAACTAAGGAACTTCAATACTTTTTGTTTGATATATCAGGCAGGATGATTCGGTCAGGCTCGATTAAGCCAAATGGATCCATTAATTGCAGCAGTTTAATAAAGGGTATTTACCTGATATGTTTTAGGTCAGAAGGGCAAATTTATAATCTTAAATTTGTAAAACAATAGCTTGTTAGTGAGAAGGATCATTATCATCGGTTTTGTAATTATTTGGAGTTGTCCAATTTTCGCCCAAAAGGAGGGTTTAAACTGGTATTTTGGAGGTAATGCAGGTCTAAACTTTCACACCGGTAATCCTGTGCCCCTTTTTAACGGTGCACTCAGCACGGTGGAAGGGTGCAGCACCATTTCAAGCCCTTCCGGTAAACTGATGTTTTATACTGACGGAATTACCGTATACAATAGTAAGCACAATATCATAGCTAACGGTTTAACAGGCAGTCCTGACGCTACTCAAAGCGGGGTTATTGTGCCCGTGCCCGACGATACTACCAGGTTTTATGTGTTCACTGTGAGTTCGCTTGGTGTCGGGCAGTCGTTTGATGGTTTCAGATATACTTTAATCGACAGCGACCTTAATAATGGCAATGGCGGCATTGTGGAGGATAAAAAGAATGTGATGATCTATCCTTCAACTACCGAGCGGGTTTCAAGCGTACATCATCAGAATGAATATGGCGTTTGGGTAATCATGCATGAATGGGAAAGCGATCGGTTTCGGTCTTATCTGGTAACTGCAGCTGGAATTGATATTGATAATCCGGTACTGAGTAATAGCGGACTATATCACGGTCCGCACGACGGTCATAACCGGGATGGAATAGGGTATATGAAGATTTCACCCGACGGACGAAAACTGGCGGTTGCAGTCATGGGATCGAATGTTGTTGAACTGTTCGATTTTGATGATCTTACAGGTGTTGTTTCAAATCCGGTAATGCTTCCGGTTGATTCTGTTCCTTATGGTGTTGAGTTTTCGGCAGGAGCCGAATATCTGTATGCCAGTGAAAGAAAAGGATACAACATATATCAATGGGATCTTTTGTCGGGATCCGAAGAAGATATCAAGGCTTCGCGGGAGGTGATCGGGGTGCTTGAAAATCCTTTTGGCGGAGCGCTGCAAATGGCTTCAGACGGGAAAATATATATTGCACGTAAATCAAAATTTTATTTGAGTAGAATCAATTATCCCTATTTGCACGGATTCGCCTGTGATTTTGAGGAACATGGGATCGATCTCGGAGGAAGACAATGCAAAGAAGGTTTACCCACGTTTATTCAAAGTTATTTTAATAATTTATGGATATTGAACGAAAATCAATGCATTGATCAGCAAATACAATTTACCATAAACTCTGTAGTTAACATTGATTCAATTCAATGGGACTTTGGGGACCCGGATGCGGGCATTAATAATATAGTATGGTCCGATACAGCCTTTCATTTTTTCACTGCCCCCGGAAAATACAGTGTTCAGGCAACACTTTATCATTTAACAACACAAACGTTATTAACCACTGAGGTAACCATTTTGCCATTGCCCAAGGTGGATCTCGGTGAAGATCAAACCATTTGTTTTGGTGACACGGCTACCTTCGAGGTGGGATCTAATTTTGACACTTATTTATGGCAATCCAGCGCTCAATTTCAAAGCCCGGTTTATAAAACTTCCGAAGAAGGGGAGGTGTGGATCAGGGTAACAAATACCTGCGGTGTTGATTATGATACAACATTTGTGTTTGTTCAACCTCTGCCTGAGGTTGAGCTTGGAATGGATACCGTGATGAAATATGCATCCACCATAACACTTGATGCTGGTTATGGACATGAATCGGTAATTTGGCAGGATGGAAGTACCATGTCAGATTATACCGTGGATTATCCGGGAACGTTTTGGGTAAATGTTTTTGACGAATACAACTGCAAATCATCGGATACCATCACCATTGAACCAATTCCTTTCCAAATTTTTGCCCCTACCGCTTTTACCCCAAACGGAGATGATTTAAACGATACATTTTTTATAAGAACCAGCTACGATATTGAATTCGAGTATGAAATGATGATTTTCAACCGATGGGGTGAGTTGCTTTTCGAATCGGCTGATCCTTTGAAAGCCTGGGATGGAACTTTTGAAGGCAATCAATGCCCGACCGAAGTTTATGTTTGGATTATAAATGCCACTGCTTTCAATGATAATGCGTTTTTCAGCGGGAACAAACTCTTAAAAGGTACAGTTACCTTATTAAGGTAGTGTGAGCTGAAATTGCAATTAAATTTTCCTGCAAAAATCAGCTATCGTCGTGAGTGTAAGCCGTGGAGCTTCAAGGTATCCCATATGACCCACGCCATCCAGCAAAAGTACTTCGCAGTGAGCTGGAGCGATGGCTTGTTCCATTACCTGCGAAATGCTGATCCGTTTGTCTTTTTTACCAATAATAAACAAAACAGGAGACTTTATTTCGTCGAGCAGGGCGGTATTGTCGCTTCTTTCTTTCATGCCCTTCAGGGCGGCAATGATTCCGGCTTTTGGCGTTTGTTCCGCTTGTGCTTTTAAAAGTTCAATTTGATCCTTAAGCGATTCCGTATTTTCCGGTGCAAACAGATCGGGAATAAAATTTTTAATAAATCCAATTCTGTTATCCTCCACCACCTGTATGGTTCTTGAACGATTCATTTTGGCTTCTTCCGTATCGGCAGCGGCATGTGAGTGAAATATCACCAGCCCGTGAACCCTTTCAGGAAATTGTTTTGCAAAGGCAAAGGAAACATACCCACCCATCGAATGCCCCACCAAAATAGCTTTTTCGATATTTTGGGTGTCGAGGATTGATTTTACCATTGCAGCCATAAACTCCATGCTGTGTGTTTCGCCAAACACCTCTGTATCGCCATGACCGGGAAGATCAATGGTAATAACTTTAAACGACTTACAGAGTTGGGCAGCAAAAGGCTCCCATATTTTTTGTGATTCCAGAAACCCATGCAACAAAACAATCGTTTTTCCCGATCCTGCGATGTTATAGCTGATTTTACGGCCGTTATGCTGAAGCTGAACTTTCATTTTTGTCTTTCTTTATTTTCAGGTCTACCCTGTTTTGCTGATCACTTCAAGCTGATCGGGTTTAAGCAGGTTAAAGGTGTGCGAATTGTAATCAATGATTCCATCATCCTTAAATTCTTTTAATATCCGGATTGCACTCTCCTTGGTCATGGCTGAAAGATCGGCGATATCCTGTCGGGTAAGTGTCGTATCAAAATTCCCGTTTTTATAAACATTATTGCACAGATAAAGCAATGTTTCGGCTATTCTGCCATGCATTTGTTTTTGGGTAAGATTTTGAATTTTATCATATATATGAATGGTGGCTTTGTTTAAATGACGAACAAATTCCATCGAAAACTGCCGGTTGGTATTCATCATCTCCTCAAAATCGTGGATATCAATAAAGCATGCCCTTGCTTCGGTGATGGCCTGAACGGAGAAATGATGCCTGTAATCCACCGGAAACCCCGGCCCACCAACCAACTCAGTGGGGCGAAGGATTTTCAGGATCACATTTTTCCCTTTATGCCCTTCAAGGTAAACTTTTGCCATACCCTGAGTGATACAGGCTACATGAGTAAAAGGTCCTCCCTGTTTAAAGATTGTTTCCCCCTTGTTGAAATGAACCTCAAACCTGTTTTTATTAATCTGTGCTAGCTCACTGTCGGTTAAAAACCGAAAAATATTGAGTTTGAGGTTACAACATGAACAATGGGTCTCTTTTTTAAATTCTGCCATTCAGGAATTCTTAAGTCTTTTATATGTCTTCAATTTTAAAGATAGGCAAATTTCTATAAAAAATTGATATATGTCAATATTTTTAAAATTTATATCAATCAAAAATGGTAAATCAATCATCTAATAAATATATTTAGATACGTTGAGAATATCTAATATTGTGAATCGAAAAACAACACTAAAATTTTATACTATGAGAAAAGTTAATTTATTTTATTTATTCAGTGCACTCGTTTTTGGAGCACTGTTAATGGTTACTTCCTGTACTAAAGAGGGACCTGCCGGCCCTGCCGGAAAAGATGGAGTTGACGGCGTTGACGGGACTGATGGAACTCCCGGTGTTGATGCCAATACTCATTGTTTAAACTGCCACACTGCTGTTAAGATGGAAGCCATCGAAACTGCATTCAATGAAACTCCTCATGCTATGGGTGCTTCCTGGGCTCGTGGAACCAGTGCTTCATGCGGTCGTTGTCATTCTAATGATGGCTACGTTGAATTTGTAAGATCAGGTGCTGAAATCGCTGCCGCTGTCTCTACCCCTGTAGTTTGTGGAACTTGTCATGCTGATCACGTTAGTCTTGAGACTGATATGGGAGCTCCAATGAGGGAAGTTGGACCAGTTGTAGCTGTTGTTGATGCAACTGGTGAAACTGTTTTTGATCATGGTGTAGGTAATATTTGTGCTACTTGCCACCAGGCCAGATCAACAGGAGCTACTTATGACAACCAAACTGAACCCACCACATTCACAAGAACTTTCACTGGTGATGATATTGCTGTTTATCAAAACGGAGCTTTAGGCCCCAATGGATCAGCAACATTAAACGGTACTGGTGATACTTTAACCGTTGTTTTTGATGTTCCTTTAACTCACGTATATATTAGCAGTACTCACGCCGGACCACACCACGGACC
>Ga0116152_10000119_pt1 | contig 60258 bp, 52 predicted proteins | sample AD_UKC119_MetaG_FD_89894 | JGI IMG/M metagenome (GOLD analysis project Ga0116152, IMG submission 89894) | Active sludge microbial communities of municipal wastewater-treating anaerobic digesters from Hong Kong - AD_UKC119_MetaG | ecosystem: Engineered > Bioreactor > Anaerobic > Digestate...
ACCGTATTTTTCGGCATCCTCCGTCAGCTCGCGGCGGATCAATGTCTTCATACGCTGCTTCGAACCGAGGGTCTTTTCCAGGTCGTCGCGTTCTTTGCTCAGCGCCTCCTGCTCGGCGCGGATCTTCATCTCCTCCAGTCGTGCCAGCTGGCGCAACTTGGTATCCAGGATGTAGTCGGCCTGCAACTCTGTCAGTGTGAAGCGCGCCATCAGAACCGGCTTTGGCTCATCCTCGCTACGGATGATACGGATCACCTCGTCGAGGTTGAGGAAGGCGACCAGCAGACCTTCCAACAGGTGCAGGCGCTCGAGCACTTTGTCGAGACGAAACTGCAGGCGCCGGCGCACAGTGGCAAACCGGAATTCCAGCCACTCGACGAGGATCCCACGCAGATCCTTGACCTGCGGGCGCCCGTCCAGGCCGATCATATTCAGATTGACGCGGTAGCTGCGCTCGAGATCGGTGGTGGCGAACAGGTGCAGCATCACGCGCTCGATATCGACCCGGTTGGAACGCGGCACTATTACCAGACGGGTCGGATTCTCATGGTCGGATTCGTCGCGCAGGTCCTCGATCCAGGGCAGCTTCTTGGCCTGCATCTGCGCCGCGATCTGCTCCAGCACGCGGGCGCCCGACACCTGGTAAGGCAGTGCGGTCAGCACGATCGCCCCCTGGTCCTTATGCCAGCGTGCGCGCAGGCGCAGCGAGCCGCCGCCGGATGCGTAGATCTTGCGCAGTTCCGCGCGCGGCGTGACGATCTCGGCCTCGGTCGGAAAATCCGGCCCCGGCACGTGCTCACACAGGTCGGCCAGTGTCGCGTCGGGGTCCTCGATCAGGCGGATACAGGCCGCCGCCACCTCTCGCAGGTTGTGCGGCGGTATATCGGTGGCCATACCCACCGCAATGCCGGTCGCACCGTTGAGCAGTACGTTGGGCAGGCGCGCCGGCAGCATCGCCGGCTCTTTCAGCGTCCCGTCGAAATTCGGCAGCCACTCGACAGTCCCCTGGCCGAGTTCGGACAGCAGCACCTGTGCATAAGGTGTCAGCCTGGCCTCGGTATAACGCATCGCGGCGAAGGATTTCGGGTCGTCTGCCGAGCCCCAGTTGCCCTGGCCATCGATCAGCGGATAGCGGTAGGAAAAGTCCTGCGCCATCAACACCATCGCCTCGTAACAGGCGCTGTCGCCATGTGGGTGGAACTTGCCGAGTACGTCACCGACCGTGCGTGCCGACTTCTTGTGCTTGGAAGCCGCCGACAGACCAAGTTCGGACATCGCGTAGACAATGCGCCGCTGCACTGGCTTCAGGCCATCGCCGATATACGGCAGGGCCCGGTCCAGAATCACGTACATGGAATAGTCTAGGTAGGCCTTCTCGGTAAAGCGGTGCAGCGGCAGCTGCTCGATGCCGTCGGCGTTGTACTGCGGTTCCTGGTCCATTGAACTTCATGCTGGTGCTGGGGAAACGCGATTCTACACCGTGCGCCGCAGATTCTGCCGGAGGGGGGAAACGGGCAGGTTTAACCACTTGGTTCCACAAGACCTGGCATCGATCAAATGCCGGATCGTAGACACGCGGGAACGGGCACTCGCGGTTGAAACAGTGAAGATCGCCACCTGGGCTGCCCTGGATTGCCGCGGTTGATGTTTCCTCTTTCTCATGCGCCCAGCCATACCCGCAGCCACAGCGAGGCGCCACTGGCCAACAGCAGCGCGCCGACCGCGACAGCCATCTGGCGAGCACTCAGCCCAACATGGACGCGGTTGCCAGCGATCAAGCCCGCGACCATCAGCGGCAAAGCTCCCAACAGGTACCAGGCCATGTCCGGTTGCCACAACAGGCCCGCGAGCATGATCGCAGCCAGGCGCAAGCCACCGTCGATCAGGAAGATCGCGGACAGCGTCGCGCGCATCGCCCCTTTATCGCGCAGCCGATGCGCCAGGTAGATCACGTAGGGTGGCCCCCCGGTCGAAAACACCGCGCCGATTCCGCCTCCCGCCATGCCGGCGAGTAGTGCCCAGGGCCGCGAAATGATTCGCTCACCCTGCAGCCCGAGCAGGCTGCGCAGGCCGAATATCACGACGAAGAGCCCCAGCGCGGTCAGCAGTGTGTCGGGATCGACATTCACCAGCAGCTGCAACCCAATCACGATTCCCAACAGCGAACCGGGCAGCAACCACCACACCTCTGTCCAACACACCCGGCGGCCACGCAGGCCGTTGCCGGTCAACACCAGTGCGGCGATGACATCCAGCGTGGCAATGAAGGGCACAACGGTCGTCAGCGGCAGCATCTGCACCAGCAGCGGCACTGCAACCAGTGCAGAGCCGAAGCCAGTGACCCCGCGCAGAAAATAGGCGAGGAACACCACGGCGGCGGCGAGCACGAGATCGAGGTTCGACACTGGCTGATCAGCGGTTTCTGGTGCGGCACGGCAGATGGCCGGTCAGCCGTATGCCCCCTGCAGGAAGGGGTTGTGTGCCCGCTCCTCACCCACGGTTGTGGCAGGCCCGTGCCCGGGCAGCAGGGTGACGTCGTCACCGAGCGGCCAGATACGCTCGCGTATCGAACGCAGCAGCGTCGCATGGTCACCCCTCGGAAAGTCCGTGCGCCCGATCGAGCCTTGGAAGATGACGTCACCGACGATCGCTATCCGCGCCTGCCGGTGAAAAAAGATCACATGCCCCGGTGTGTGACCGGGGCAATGGTGGACATCGAGCGTCTGCTCACCGAAGCACACCTGATCGCCCTCATCCAGCCAGCGTCCGGGCACGAAAGACTCGCCCGGCGGAAAACCGAACTGCCGACACCACTGCGGAATCGTGTCGAGCAGAAAGCGGTCATCCCGGTGAGGACCTTCGACCGGCAGTCCGAACTCACGCGCCATGCCACCTACCGCGCCCGCGTGGTCGAAGTGGCCATGCGTGACCAGGATCTTCTCCAGCACCACGCCCGCGTCCTCGGCAGCGGCCAGGATACGCCCGGGCTCTCCGCCGGGATCGACGACCGCGGCCCTGCCGGTCGATTCACAGCACAAAATGGAGCAGTTCTGCTCATAGGCAGTCACGGGGATGATGCGTACTTTCATAAAGGAAAGCGTACCCTGGCCGCTAGCCGATTAGCAAAACGGCCTCACGCTGACGCCTGGACTGCTGCCACGTAACCTGACCGCCCCACCCTGTGTGCGACGGCGGTGCGGCTGCAGGGACGTGCGACCACGGTGGCCGGTCTCTCAGCCAACGGATCGATATACGTGTTTGCACAATGGATTGGCCAAAGCGCAAAGGCGCACCACCTGAACGCGGACCGGCTGTCTGCGCTCGCACCCTATCAATGCATGTCCGCCGCCCAGCTCAAGACCACGCTGCGCCAGGTCGGGCGCATTCGTGTGAAAGAGGGCCTGGTCCGTGACGAACTCCCGCACGACCGACGGGTGTTCCTGGAACGCGGCAGCCTGCAGCTACAGACACAAACCGGATTTGTTCTGGTCTTGAACGCCGACACACCACAGGCCCGCTACCCACTGCCACTAAAGCCGGCGGTGGTCAGCCTGTACGCCGCCGAGCCCTGCACACTCCTCACGATACCCCTGTCGGCAGAGGCGCCGACGGTGCCGACACCTCCGCCTGTCGCCCCGAGACTGGATCCCGCCGAAACCGATGCCCTCTGCCAGCTCGAGGGCAACTTCCGCAAGCAGCGCTGCGAATTGCCCAGCCTGCCCGACCTTGCATGGAAAATCGGCAAGGCCATCGACGACCCCCACAATGACAACGAGGATATCGCACGCCTGATTCAGCTCGATCCTTCCCTCACCGCACGTCTGATGAGCATCGTCAACAGCCCCGCCTTCGGCAGTTACAAGAAGATCTCGACAATCAACCAGGCGGCGACACGCCTGGGACGACAGAAGGTTCGAAGCCTGGTCTACAGTTGCCTGATCAAGAGCATCTTCAAGATCAATTCCAAAGTCCTCACCAGGCGCATGGAGGCGCTGTGGCGGCGATCCGCTCACGTGGCCGCGCTGTCGTTCGTGCTCGGCCGGGAGACACCGGGCGTCGACCCTGAACAGGCGATGCTCGCGGCACTGATTCATGACATCGGGACCGTCGCGGTAATCGGCGGCCTGAAACACTTTCCGCTGCTGGCACGCCGCGAAGAGGTGCTCGATTACGTCATCGCGAGCCTGCGCACCGAAGCGGGTCTGCTTTCCCTGCGGCAGTGGGGGCTGAGAGACGAGTTTGCCGACGTGATCGAGAACGCCGGGAACTGGCAGCGGTTCGGTACGGCGCTACCGGACAACACGGACGTGGTCCAGCTCTCACTGTTGCACGCGTCGATCGGCCAGCCTGGTCAGGCGACACTGCCACGTATCGACAGCGTGCCGGCATTCCACAAATTGGCCCGTGGACAACTGACACCACACCATTCGTTAAGCATCCTGGAGGCGGCCGAGGCCGACGTGCGCGAGGTGAGCTCGCTGCTCGGCGCCGGTTGAGCCACGAGCACGTCGTATCAAGAAGGACCAGCGTCCGCCGCTAAAACGATTACGTCGAGATGCGTTGCCCTGACGGTACGGCAGCGCCTCGGCGCCGGATGGCGACAGCCTCATGACCCGCCTTTGGTCCAACCGGCTGACGCAATCGATCAACCCTGTCCTGACGACCTATCGGGCACATGAACACCCACATGGTCAGTCAGACCAAATGCGGAAAAACCATGTTGTTCGGACTCGGAAAACGTCTTGGCAGACCTGCAAACCGGCTCAGTGCTGAAGCACTCGCCGGCCTGGGTCCATATGCGGACCTGCCGGCAGCGGAACTGCAAGCCGCACTGCAACAGGTCGAAACCACCCAGGTGAATCCCGGCCTGTTGAAAGTTCCTCTGCCGCCGGACCGGCAGACCTTTCTGCAACGCGGCAGCGTGCAGGTCCAGACCCGCAGCGGCACGATGTCGATGTTACGCGCAGGCACGGCGCAGGCGCGTTATCCGATGCCGCGCGCGCAGGACGTGGTCAGCCTGCTCGCCACCGAACCGTGCACCTTCGTCAGTCTGCCACTGTCGTTCGGCAAGGCGCACAAGCTGCCGCGGCAGACGCGCATGGACCCCATGCAACTGACGGTGCAGGAAAACACGGCACTGACGACATTGCGCCACAGCTTCCGCAGCCGGCAACGTGAACTGCCGAGCCTGCCTGATCTCGCGCTCAAGATCGGCAGGGCCATGGACGACCCGGAAACCACCAACGAAGACATCGCGCGCCTGATTCAGCTCGACCCGGCGCTGACGGCTCGTCTCGTCAGCGTGGTCAACAGTGCCGCCTTCGGCGGCCTGAGCAAAATCACCAGCGTCCAGCAGGCCGCAGCACGGCTGGGACGCAAGAAAGTCCGCAGCCTGGTCTACAGCTGCCTGTTGAAAAGCATCTTCAAGGTCCCGTCGCCCACACTGAAGCGGCGCATGGAGGCACTCTGGCAGCACTCCGCGTCGGTGGCCGCACTGTCCTTCGTGTTGGGCCGCGCCACCCCCGGCATCGATCCGGAGCAGGCCCTGCTCGCGGGCCTGATACACGATATCGGCGCAATTTCAGTGATCGGTGGGATCGGCGAGTTTCCGATACTCGCAGAGCGCGAGCAGGTGCTGGATCATGTGATCGCTGATTTGCGGGTCGAGGCAGGTATACAGACGCTCACATGTTGGGGCCTTCAGGATGAATTGCAGGACGTCGTCGAACACGCGGAAGACTGGTTGCGCATGGGTTCGGCGATTCCGGACAACACCGATGTCGTGATCCTCGCACAGTTGCATGCCTTGATCGGTTCACCCAGGCAGGCACGGCTGCCGCGTGTTGATGAGGTGCCGGCATTCTGCAAACTGGTGCAGGGCGAGCTCACACCGTCGCATTCGTTGCGCATCCTCGATGAGGCTGCGGCGGACGTACGCGAAGTACACTCGCTGATCAGTTCGGATTAGCCATTCTGCTTGCACCCTAGGCGCAGGCTGGGACCGCCGAGAGGGCTCGGCTCCTACGACAATACGGCTACCGCCGCCCCAGAGCAGGCAAGGTTCTCAGGCACGCAGTACGCTGCGCATCTCATCCGCCTGGGTCTTGGCATCGTGAAGAACCTGCAGACTCCGCTCCGGCGTGGCGTCCTCACCGAGCACACGCTTGAACGCGGAAATCTTTTCCAGCGGCGGCAGTCCGCTCAACTGGTCCTTGCGCAGACGTTCGTGTACCTGCGCCACCACCAGCAGATCGGTGAAATCCGCCGGACCCTGGTGCTGTCGCAGCCAGTATTCGGCGTCACGTGCACCCGCCACCACCGGCGCCGGCAGCATCCATTTGCGCAGAATCATGGCACCCAGTTCCCCGCGCATGCGCGAGATGGTCTCTTCCAGGCTGGTCTCATCGGAAGCCAAGTCCGGATAATTCTCGATGCAGTTCAGGATGGCGATAGCACCGACATCGTGCAGCAATCCGATCAGCAACGCCTCCTCGGCCAGGATCCCCTTGATCTCACGTGCCAGCACGAAGCACAGCGCGGCAATCTGCGAGCTGTGTTTCCACAGCACCTGCATACGTTTGCGGATCATCGGATTCTTGGTCTGGAACACCTCCTTCAGAGCGAAGGTCAGAACCAGCTGCTTGGTGGTTTGCATGCCGAGACGGACCACCGCCGCCGAGCAAGTCTCCGCGGTCGTCATTCCGCCATACATCGCACTGTTGGCTGCCTTGAGCAGCTTGGCAGCCATCGCCGGATCGGATTCGACCATGCGCGCGACGGTCCGGGCATCGCTGACGTCGTCCTCGATCGCCCGCCGGATGCGCAATGCGAGATCGGGCAGACTCGGCAGTATCGACTTGTTGCTCAGGAGGTCACGATAGATCTGGAAGCTCAACCGCGACTCGGCCTCACGCCGCTCGGCGTCGTCCTCATCTTCGTCGGTGATCATTCCCTGCTTCACGCGCTTGCCGTTGCAGCCCGCGGCCGTCAGGACGATATCGGGAATGCGCAGGCCGCGTACCCGGCTCATGGCCGTCACCCCGAGGATCCGTGGCCGCAGGTTTGCCACAGGCGTGCGCACCGTATCGAGGTTCGATTCGACCTTGGTGGTAACGCCGTCGGCGGCCTCCAGCGACACCTCTCCCTCTGTCAGGAAATAAGTGTAACCGTCATCGCTGCCGCGCTCGACGATGAGTGTGCCTTTTCGGGCCTCGACAGGCTCGACAGCCTCCGCCACCGCCTCGAACTGCCACGGGAGCAGGTCAGCGAGCATCGAAATCCTGTGCAATGCTTCGTTGTTGGAAATCGCCATACCCCTGTATCGGCAACACGCAGCGGGAATTTAGGCCCGAATGTGCAATCACGTCGCCCGGGCATCCCGTCGATTCTACCTGTTCACGACCGCCCCACCGCCACGCCTATCGATACCTCCGAACCGGCGGCCGGCGCCACACTGCCAACCACCGCCGCCGACTCGTAGCCGAGTTCGCGCAGCGCAGCGATACAATCGGCCGCGCGATCGACGGCGATACCGGCGAGCAAACCGCCGGCAGTCTGCGGATCGAACAGCAAGGCGTAGTGCGGATGCCGACCGGCGTCCCCCATGTCACGCACCGCGTGGCGCAGGCGCAGGTTTTCCGGCTGCAGCGACGACACGATGCCCGCTTTGACCGTGGCAGCGGCACCATCGAGCAGCGGCAGCTCGTCGATGAACAACTGCACATCGACCCGGCTGGCGCGCGCCATCTCCAGGACGTGGCCGAGCAGCCCGAAACCGGTAACATCAGTGCACGCGCTTGCACCGAACCGCTGCACGCACGTGGCAGCCGCGCGGTTGGACAACAGCATCGATGCGATCGCACCGTCGATCCAGCGTCCCTTGGCGCGCCCCCGCATATCGGCCGCCAGCAGTGTGCCGGTACCGAGTGGCTTGGTCAGTACCAGCATGTCGCCCGGCCGCAGACCCGCCTTGCGGAGCAGTGCTGTCGGATCGACAAACCCATTGGCGGCAAGGCCGAACGCCAGCTCCGCACCCTCGCTGGAATGCCCGCCGGCCAGTACGGCACCGGCCTCGCCGATAACCTCCACTGCCCCGCTCATCAGCTCGAACAGGGTCCGTTCGACGATCTGCTCACGCCCGAACGGGACGCTGGCGATCGCCAGTGCCGAGTGTGGCTGTGCCCCCATCGCGTACAGATCGCCCAGGGCGTGGTTGGCGGCGATCTTGCCGAACAGATAGGGATCGTCGATGAACGCCCGGAAATAGTCGACGCTCTGCACCAGCAGCTTTCCATCCGGTACTGCCAGCACCGCAGCATCGTCAGGCGTATCGAGACCGAGCATCAAGCCATCGCCCCGCTGTGCCGGCAGGCGGGCCACGACGCGACCGAGCACTGTACTGCCGACCTTGGCCCCGCAGCCGCCGCAGCGCATCGCAGTGGCCGACAGCTGTTCGAGGGTCTGGCGATCGCCTACACCGGATGCCAGCTTCACCGCCGGCCCCTCCATGGGCTCGGGGAGGACGTTGAAACGCTGCATGAACCGGCGATCGATCCAGTCCTTCAGGGTCCACAGCCACGCTCCCTGCGCCGACCAGCCACCGCGAGACGCAATCGCATAGCGGTCACCGGTGCTGATCAACCCCAGAAACCGGCGCTGTGGCCGGTAGCGCCGCAAAGGCCGGCCGCTGCACGCGCGCCGCAGATTCTCTGCCAGCACAGCACCCTGGCGCACCGCGAACACACCGGATTTCGGCCGCGCGTCCGGCAGGGCTGCCACATCGCCAGCTGCAAACACCTGAGGGTGCGACGGCGATTGCAGAAAGTCGTTGACGCGAACGAACCCGTCGCCGTCGACTGCCAGCCCGGCAGCGCCCGGCCATGCCGGTGCCGCGGCCTGAGTGCTCCAGATCACCGCGTCCGTGACTCGCGACGGCTGACCCGCAAAATGCAGCTGGTCCGCGCTCACCGAAACCACCCTGTGTCCACACAACAGCGTGATGCCACGCTGCTGCATTACGCGCTCGAACCGTCGGCGCACACCTGGATTGTGGTTTTGCAGCAGGGTCTCGGCATCATGGAGCAGCTCAATCTGCACCCGGCCCGGATCACCTCCTCGTGCGGCCAGCAGGCTGCGCAGGCGGTGCTGAATGGACAGCGCCATCTCCACCCCGCCTGCCCCGCCACCGACCACGCTGATTCGGAACACGCCAGCGCCGTCGAGCACGCGCCGCTGCAGATCCTGCCAACGCTGCAACCAGGTATCGATGGGCTTTACCGGCATCACGTGCTGCAACGCACCCACCACGTCTGCAGCCTGTGGGCGCGATCCGACGTTGATCGAGAGCAGGTCGAAATTCACCGGCGGTCGCCCGGCGACCAGCACCTGCCGATTATCCAGATCCAGGCCCTCCGCCGAGGCGTGGTAGAGCCGTGCACCGGCGAAACGCGCCAACGGCCCCAGGTCGATATGGCAGTCGTCGTAGCTGTAGTGACCGGCAACCAGGCCCGGAAGCATGCCGGAGTATGGCGTGTGGACATCGCGGGTGATCAGGGTCAGGCGGACACCCGGCAGCGGATCCATACCGAAGCGGCGCAATACCGCAACGTGTGCATGGCCACCACCGACCAGGACCACATCCTTGACGACAGGCACCTGTGAAGACTGCATTTACCAGTACCGTTCGTTCTGGGCACAAAGGCCTGCACAAGCACAGGCCGGACCGTCCGCCGGACCGACCGGCGGCCTGTTCGCGAGACATCACCTGGTGCGCGGCATTTGCCCCATCTGTGACAGGCTCTGTTGCATGAAGTCCCTGAAGCCGACACGTGGCAGCCGGGACAGGTCGAAATCGGGCATGGTTGCGTTGCGCTCCACCCGAGTCACCACGCTGCCACGCGTCTGCTGCCCCGAAGCACCGCCGAGCTGCTGCATGATCTGCGCGCGCTGGGCCTCGGGCAAGAACTGCAGCATCGCCGGATCGATGCCGGGAATAGCCGACACCTTCTGCATGTCGAGCATCGGGAAACCCCGCTCGAACAGCGCAGCCACGGCCTTCGCCTCGGGATCTTCACCGGTCATCTTATCCATCGAATCGCCAAAGCGCTTGAACATCTCGATGAACCGGCCGTCCCCCATCTCCGCCTTGACCTCCTGGAGCAGTTTTTCGCTGATGCAGACCTCGCGACTGTCGCCAATTGCACTGCACTGCGCGCTGTAACCGGCAATCGTCCGGCTGCCGGTGCTGCTCACCGCAGGTGGCTGCGCCGGCTTCCGCATGGCCATCATCTGATCCATCATCGCACGCTGCTGCGGGTCCATCCCCGCCATCGCCTGGTCACGCATACCGCTCATGGCGCCAAACATCTGCTCACAGGGGTCGATCACCAGTCGGCCATCGGCGACGAACCAGCAGTTTCCGGCACGGTCGACACCGAATGCCGGCTGCCCGCCCTGCACAAGGACGAAGGCCCCTTTGTCGAAGTACTGCTCGCTGGCTTCGCCCGCATTGTCGGCGGTGACCTGTACGGCGGCCTGGGCGGCGGAAAACATACCCGCGGCAAGCAGGCTGATGAGCGCGGTCCTGATCATTTGAAAACTCCTCATTCGCTGATTCCCGCGCAGTCGGCCTGCAGCAGGGGCTGAACTGCGGAAACTAAGGGGTTTGCCCCTTCGAGGCAACCGATTGCACTGGCCCATCTCCGACAGGCGGGACACTCACAACATCCGCGGTAACGGGCGCCCGATGTGATAACCCTGCGCAAAATCGACGCCGAATGCCTCCAGCAGCGCCAACGTCTCGGCGTTTTCGACAAACTCGGCGACGGTGACCTTACCAAGCCCCTTGGCCACATCGGTCAGTGCCTTGACGAACAACTGGTCGTCGGCACTTGTCGCAAGGTTCTGGATGAAGGCACCGTCGATCTTCACGATGTCGACAGGCAATTGCTTGAGGTAGGCGAAAGAAGAGAAGCCACTGCCGAAGTCGTCGAGCGCAAACCGGCAACCCAGGGCCTTGATCTCACGCATGAAGGCAATGGCGTCCTGCACGTTGGCCACTGCAGCGGTCTCGGTAATCTCGACGATGAGGTCGGACGGGTCTATCCGGCTGTCCTGCAATTGCTCATGGAACCACGCCAGCAGCGAAGGATCGTCCAGCACACGCCCGGACAGGTTTACCGACAACGACAGGCCAGGATTCTGCTTGACCCGGTCGATAACCTTGCGAATCACCCAGCGGTCTATCTCGTGGATCTGACCTGATTGTTCGGCCACCGGGATGAAGTTGTCCGGAAACACCAGCTGACCCGCGTTGTCGCGCATACGCACCAGCGTTTCGTAACGGGTCACCTTGTGCTGACGGATATCGAAAATGGGCTGGAAATGCAGCTCGAAGGCATCGTCGATCAGCGCCTGGCTGATGCGCTCGCGCCATTTCGCACGCGAGGCGAGAAGTTCCTTTGCCTGCTCATCCGGTGAATACATGTGCCAACGGCCGCTGCCCGCCTCCTTGGCCTGGTACATCGCCATATCGGCGTTCGCGAGCAGGTCGTTCAGATCGCTGCCGTGGTCCGGAAACAAGGTGATCCCGATGCTGCAGCTGACCTTGTGCTCACGCCCATGCGCCGCGAATTCCACCTGTCGCAGTTCGTGCTGCAGCTTGTTGGCCATGTATACCGCTTCGTCGGCCTGCGCCTCGGGCAGTACCAGGGCGAACTCGTCACCGCCGAGGCGCGCCAAAACGTCGGAATGGCGTACGGCGTCACGCAGGCTGCTCGCCACCAGCAGCAAAAGAGCGTCACCGGCCTGGTGACCGCTCAGGTCGTTGACATATTTGAACTGATCGAGGTCGAGGAACAACAGGGCACCGGTTCGCTGATAGCGCACGCTCAGTGCGAGGATGCGGTCGAACACCTCCTGGAAGCGGCGGCGATTGAACAGGTTCGTAAGGGGGTCGTGGTCGGCCAGCCACATCAGGTTCTGCTCCGCCTCGGTTCGCGCCGTGAGCGCGCTTTCCAGGTCGTCTGACAGACGTTTAACCGAATCGACCACGATGTCGATCTCATCGGCAGCGATACCACGGCGGCGCAACGGCAGCGCATTGCGCAACGCGGCAAAGTTGCTGCGCCCGAGGTCGGGCAGCGCGGTTGCCAGTTGGCGGATGCGATTCATCGGTTTCCACAGAAAGACCAGGAGGATGGACCCGGTGACCAGCAGACCGGCGATGCCACCGGCCAGAATCACCCGGTTGGCCTGCGCCAGTTGCGCAAGATCATCGCTTACCGGGCTCATCACGAGAAACGAGGTATCGTCGCCCGCGGCCCTGTCACGCCCCAGCAGACAGGCGAACCACTGCTGCTGATACTCAACAAACACCGCCTCGTCGATGATGTCGGTGAATGCGTACCGATCCTGCAGTGCACCCAGCACCCCGAAGGTGAGGACCGGGTGGCTGAGCGCGGGCACTGCCATGCCCCAGCCCGCCAGGAATCGCTGCCCGGCAAACCCCTTTGCCTCGTTGCTCCCCCCGCGGGCCACCAGGACTGCCACCTCTGAGCCGGACAGCCGCTGAAACTCCAGGACCCCGTCGGCGACCGAACGACTGATCACCAGAACACCACCGCGCAACGAGCCTTCCAGCTGCGGAACCGCAAGCGTCAAGACACAGTCTTCCAGGCAGTCGATACGCCCCGCCGGCGCATCGTTGGCGATCGCCTGCTCCGCCAGCTGCCGGTGGCTTTCGATATCCGGCCCGGCACCGAGGCCGTCGTGCAGCACGCCATCGGAATCAAGAAACGAAAGGGACCCGATCCCCCATTCCAGGCTCAGCATCGCGCTGTGGCGCTCCAGGATCGCCTGCAGTTGCGCGGGGCCCTGGACACCACTTTGTCCACTGTCGAGCAATGGGATGAATCCGGCAAAGCCCGTCAGTTGTTCATAGTCGCGCTGCAGCAGCCCCGAAATCATGCGCTGCTGCTGGTGCAGGAGGTCCAGCTTCTGTTCATTGAACTGGTTGTTCGACTGACGGTAGGCGGCCAGGGTAATCAGTGAGTTGACGACAAAAAGCACCAAGCTGACGATCAGGCCGACTTTCCATTTTAGACTGATGAACCGGGGTGGTTCCTTCGTGCTTTTCCGATTTGCGCCGATCATTTGCGATCCGTTTTCAGAATCTGTATGAGGCCAGCAAGGAAAACATCTCCCAGTCCTTCACCGTCGCGGATGGCACCGGGTTTTCGCGCCGTGGCAGGGTCCAGGTACCGTCATTCCACTGGTACTCCGCCCGCAACATGAAACTCGGGGTGACATCCCAGCGCAGACCGACCATCCAGTCCTTTTGGTAGAAGGCATAAGGCGGCACGAAACCACCGGTCGCAGCGGATTGTTGCGTCCCGCCCCGATCATCTTTGTCGGTAAAGCCCTCGCTGTATCGCACCACCCATTCCAGGTCGTCACGTAACAGGTAGCTGCCCTGCAGGTAGTAGCCCTGGACCGTGCTGTCGCGGCTATCCACCAGCGGACCGAAGCCATTGAACTCGATCGGCTCCTCCATGTACTCGGCGGTCAGGCTCCAGCGCTCGGCCGTGTACTGGACAGATGCGATCCAGTACAGAAGGTCGACTTCACCACTGCCAATGGGGTCGGCAGGGGCGGCATCGAACGACAGGTTGACCTTGGCGGCACTGAGCGAGAGGCGCCATGCGCCGTCACGCGTTTCATACTCGCCGCGTGCGACGAAAGCCGGATCACCGGACTCCACGTCACCGCCATAGTCACTGCCCAGGAACGAGATCTCGACGTTCTCGTCGACGGGACTGCTGCCCACACCAAGGTTCAGCGAGAAAGTGCCCTGTTCGTCGTACAAGCGGCCATAGAACTGCAGCCCATCGGCAGACAGGATGAGATTGCGCACCTGATCGAAATAGATCTGCTGGGGAAGAAAGATGCTCGGCCGGGTGAAAGCCACGTCCCGCGTATCGTTGTAGAGGCCAAGCGGATTCTTCGATCGACCGATCATGACACCGTAGGCATGTTCCGGGGTATTCGAGATCGTCCAGTCGACCAGCGCGTAGTCAATCACGGGCGACCCGTCATACATATCACCCGCGCGGCGTGACAGCAGCTGCCCGGACAGCAGCACCGAAGGCGTGGCCCTGAACGACGCGTTGATACCGAGCTCGGTGAACTCAGTACTGCCGTCGTCGCTGTCGCCAAAGAAGCGATTGTCAGTGGTCTTGACGAAACCCTGCGACAGGAATCCATGGACCTGGACATCATCGGTCCAGTCGTCTGCGTGCAGGACCGGTGGCACCAGTGCCAACAGCGCGGCAATGCCGCCTCGCAGGCAGGCCACCGTCCGGCACCTAGCGGATGCTGAGTACTTGTACCGTGTCATCGATCATCTCGCTTGGCAGATAGCCAATGGCGCCCGGGGTATTCGCCACCTTCTGGCGCATCTCGACCGGGTCGGCAACCGCCTCTGGGGCCTGGCCGGTTCCGGAGTAAAGCTGCCGGTCCCATACACGACGTAGTTGTCGGGGGTACAGGCTCAAGAGATCCTTGGCAAAGCTGCGGTGGACCTCACTGTCGTCAGGCAGGACATACACGGGCACGGGCCCGCCATCGGGCCATTGCCCCAGCTGCATACTGAAGATCAGGCGCGTGGAATTGAGTGAAACATCGCGCATGCCAACTGCAGGATGCGCGATCAGAACCGGGTCCGCGTATGCGGGAAACGCGCAGATGAGCGCAATCAGCATACCGCTGAGGCGCTTTGAGAAGGAGGTCGGTCTGGGATACAGCACCGGCTGACGTCCGTGCGTTCGCTACGCGGGGTGGTTACCTACGCAGCCACGGGAATCGACCAATGCCCTCGAGATCACTGCCAGAATGCACACCGTGCCGACTCCCTGCATCAATAAAACGCCGATAAACCCCTGAAGTTTAGGTCAATCCGCGCGAACAGCAACAGCTGTTCCAATCAGTGATTCGACACGATCCGCGCGCCAACCGCTCGGCGGACGTCATTGAAAATGCTCACCAGATCGCTTTGCCAACGCCCGAGCTGGATCTGCAGTGCCTCATCGGGGAAGAACGGAGCCAGGGCCTCTGGATTGAGAACTGTGAGCAGGGTCTCATCCTTCTCAGCGATCACCGCGATCTTCAATGGCAGATAGGACACCAGTTCGGGATAGTGCTCGCTGACCATGCGCACTTCATCGACCTTGCCGAAAAACACCACGCGGTAGAAATCGGATTTATAACCGAAGTCCTGCATGCCCCCGTCGCACAGCTGCAGGTGGGCCACGGTATAACCGTGTTCCTCGACACTCGCCTTCACATACTCAAGGACGATTTCCGCCCGCAGCGGCACACGCGCCATGATCATGTTGTCAGCAACACTGGCGTGCGCGATCAAAAGAACCGCACCCAACAGGAACATCTTCAGCGCTGCAGTCTTCATAGCGTGGCCTCGTCAATGATGTTCGTAAACGTCTCTTCCATTCGATCCCACAGGCCGACCAGTTCGTCGTTGTTGAACCAACGCGAGATCACACGCAGGTTGGGCACCACCAGAATCACTTCACCGCCCTCACGCTCCATGATCGTGATGCGACACGGCAGGACGACGCCGAGGCGCGGTTCGATCTTCAACATGCCATACAGCACATTGAAATTGCAGAAACGCACACCGACCTGCCGGGTGTTGACGCTGAACTCATCGGTCAGACCCTGCTCCAGCAGCCGGTCGGGGAAAATACGGAAGTTGGCGCCGGTCAGTGCCGCCTTGACGCTATTCACCGTGGTCTCGAAATCATGCGGTGACTCGAATACATGCGTTGGACGTTCGTCGGCGTCGATTTCCGCCACATTGCGCGCCTGTTGCTCGAACGAGCGTACGAAAGCCACCAGGTCGTCGATATCCGTCTCGCTGAGCTTGCCATCGAACGACGGCATACCGGACGACTTGCGACCGACGTGAATGACCCGCCGGATCATCTGGTCGGGTGCAGATGCAAGAAAGCCGGGGTTGGAGATCGATGCCGGCATCACCAGGAACGTCCGCTCGCGCGAGGTGGTGACACCAGTCCCCTGGCCCTCGCCGCTGCCATCAGCACCGTGGCACTTGATACAGTGTTCGGTATACAGCGTATGACCGTGGGCTGCATCGCCGACTACCGGCTCGTCGGCATAAGCAATCTCCGTTGTCTCCGACCGCTGGCGCAGGAACTTCACGATCGCCCCGACCTGTGCGTCGCTCAGACGCTGAAACGCCGGCATCACACGGCCCGGACGGCCAAGCCGAATGGTGCTTCGCAGGTACTTGTCGGAGACATCCGCCAGCTTGGCGTTGAGCAGCGGCAGACCGATACCCGACTGACCTTCCATCTGGTGGCAGCCGCTGCAGTGCTCGATATACAACTCCCGCCCGTCAGGTGCAGCGTGCGCCGTACCCGAGACCGAGAATGTGACGATGGCAAGGCCGCCAAGCAGTAGCCGGATCAGATTCATACCTCAAACCCTAACCGCGGTTATATTGCGTTGCAATATTAGCGATTGCTGATAAAAAAACTTTAGTGGATTGGCGAAAAATTGAGTTCCATCAAAGTTTGGACCAAAAATCGTCCACCGCCAGCCGGCAGCTCACCCGTCGACAGATTCATGCCGGAAAAAGCCGCTGCGCCGATAACCCGACAGTGATCAGGAGATGTCGGCGTTGTCTCCATGTTGCTGCAGCCATGCCTTGCGATCGGCCGCGCGTTTCTTGGCCAGCAGCATATCCATGAGTTGATTGGTCTGATCACCCGGCTCGATCGTCAGCTGCACCAAGCGCCGTGTGTCCGGATGAATCGTGGTCTCACGCAGCTGCATCGGATTCATCTCCCCGAGGCCCTTGAAGCGCTGTATACCCACCTTGCCCTTTAACTTGTCGGCTGCCACCCGGTCGAGGATCCCCTGTCGCTCGTGTTCGTCGAGTGCATAGAACACCTGCTTGCCCACATCGATGCGAAACAACGGCGGCATCGCCACGTACACGTGCCCCTCCGCCACCAGGGCCCGGAAATGGCGTACGAACAACGCACACAGCAGCGTGGCGATATGCGCCCCATCGGAGTCTGCATCGGCCAGGATGCAGACCTTGCCGAACCGCAGCTTGGAAAGATCGTCGCTGCCCGGCTCGACACCGATAGCCACCGAGATATCGTGAACCTCCTGTGATGCCAGCACCTCGGCGGAATCCACTTCCCAGGTGTTCAGAATCTTCCCGCGCAACGGCATGATCGCCTGAAAGTTGCGATCGCGCGCCTGCTTCGCCGACCCTCCGGCAGAATCGCCCTCGACGAGAAAAAGTTCGGTGCGACCCATATCGTCCGACAGGCAATCGGCCAGCTTGCCGGGCAAAGCGGGCCCCTGGGTCACCTTCTTGCGCACCACCTTGCGGCCGGCCCGCTGCCGTGCCTGGGCGGCACTTATCGCCAGGTCAGCGATGCGTTCGCCTACATCCGTATGCTGATTCAGCCACAGTCCGAATGCGTCCTTGACAACACCAGCGACGAATGGCGCACATTCGCGTGACGACAGCCGTTCCTTTGTCTGACCAGAGAACTGCGGATCGAGTAGCTTCACCGACAATACATAGCTGACGTGATTCCACACATCGTCAGGCGCCAGCTTGACGCCGCGCGGCAACAGGTTTCGGAACTCGCAGAACTCGCGTACCGCCTCGGTCAGCCCGCTGCGCAGGCCGTTGACGTGGGTGCCGCCCTGGGGTGTTGGGATCAGATTGACGTAGCTCTCTGTAACGGCCTCCCCGCCCTCGGGCAACCACACCAGGGCCCAGTCCGCGACCTCGTCATTGCCGCTGCTGCTACCGACGAAAGGTTCCTCGGGCAGCGAAGGCGACCCGGCCAGCGCGTCCACCAGGTAGTCGCGCAACCCATCCTGGTAGCACCATTCGTCGTGTTCGGCCTCGCCTTCGCGAAAGAACCGGATCAGCAGGCCGGGACACAGCACCGCCTTGGCACGCAGCAGATGGCGGAGCTCGCGTACGCTGAATTTCGGCGAATCGAAGAATACCGGGTCTGGCCAGAACTTGACCCGGGTACCGGTATTGGCCCTGCCGACCCTGCCCACTTCCTCGAGCTCCGACACCTTGTCGCCATTGGCGAAGGCGATGTTGTATTCGGCACCACCACGCTTTACCCAGACCTCGAGATGCTTCGACAAAGCATTCACCACCGACACGCCAACGCCGTGCAGACCACCGGAGAAGCGGTAGCTGTCGTTGGAGAACTTGCCGCCGGCATGCAGCTTGGTCAGGATCACCTCGACACCGGGGATACCCTGTTCGGGGTGGATGTCGACTGGCATCCCGCGACCATCGTCGCTGACCTCGACCGACCCATCCCTGAACAGCGTGACCTCAATCTGCTTCGCGTACCCGGCAATCGCCTCGTCAACGCTGTTGTCGATCACCTCCTGAGCGAGATGATTCGGTCGCGACGTGTCCGTGTACATGCCGGGGCGTTTGCGCACCGGCTCGAGTCCGCTCAATACCTCTATCGCCGAGGCGTCGTAGGCGCTCATCGTCTGTCGGTAATCCGTGAAGCTTATTGGGAAAGAAACAGTTCGCGACGGAATTCGCCGCTCAGGTAGTCGCGTATCTCATCGGCACTGCGCGTACCGCGGATGCCACAGAAGTAGTCGCGCAACAACTCACCATGAAACTCGCGGACCTGCACGCCCGGGACGGCCTTCCAGAACGGCCGCTTCGCCTTGCTCACCGGCGGATCACGGCGCGGATTCGCATAGGCATATACCTTGTACTCGCGGGTTTCACAGCGAAATCCCTCGAAAGTGCCATACTCGGAGCCGCTCCTGCTGCGAATCCACAACCACACACGCACCACGCGGTCCCTGGGGTCCACGGTGATACGCGACTTGTCGATCAGAAGTTCCAGTCCCTCGGGCATCGAATCAATCCGCACCGGGTGCAGATCGTCGTCCCTGGGCATCGCCAGCACCTCGGTTTCGTTTTCAATCCAGGGGATATCCTGGCTGTCGTCATAGCTGTATTCGCCGCGGCCGACCTCGTCGCGGTAGTCGTAATACGGATCGACAATCGTATCGCCGGCACCAAAAGCTGGCAGCATTGCCGCCCAGATCACCGGCGCAGCGCACCAGCGCCATGTCGAACGCAGTGGGAAACCAAGGAATTGCATGGGCGCGGAGTTTACCTCGCGTCCGGGCGCCGATGCACCTTCCGGGTTTACGCCCTGGCGCTGCCTGCGGTAGCTTTATGCAGCCAACCAGAGAACCGGCATGAGCAAGAAGAAAACAGAAACCACTTCATTCGAAGAATCGCTGAGTGCGCTCGAGGCGCTGGTCGAACGCATGGAAGCCGGTGAACTGAGCCTGGAAGAGTCGCTGAGTGCTTTCGAACGGGGCATTGCGCTGACGCGAAGCTGCCAGCAGGCGCTGCAGGCTGCGGAACAGAAGGTGGAAATCCTCACGGCGGGAACACCGCATGCACCGACCGAGCCGTTCGACGATGACGCTTGACCCCTCGTTTCAGGTCTTTCTAGGTGACTGCCGGATCCGTGTCGAACGCGCACTGGACCAATGGCTGCCACCCGAAACCACGCAGCCGATCAGTCTGCACAGTGCGATGCGCTATGCGGCACTCGGCGATGGCAAACGCGTGCGCCCGGTTCTGGTATATGCCTCCGGCCAGGCACTGGGGGCCAGGCCCGAATGCCTCGATGCCGCCGCCTGTGCGGTGGAACTGATCCACGCCTATTCGCTGGTGCACGATGACCTGCCGGCGATGGACGATGACGACCTGAGGCGCGGCCGCGCAACCTGCCACAAAGCCTATGATGAGGCCACCGCCATTCTCACCGGTGACGCTCTGCAGACGCTGGCTTTTCGCGTGCTCTGCGAAGACGACGAACTGTGCGTCAACCGTGCGGACCGGCTGCGGATGATCGCCGAACTGGCGCAGGCCAGCGGCTCACGCGGGATGGCCGGCGGCCAGGCGCTGGATATGGAGGCAACAGGCCGCGAGATCGATCTGGTGCAACTGGAGAACCTGCACATCCACAAAACCGGGGCATTGATCCTGGCCAGCGTGCGTCTGGGTGGGCTGGCTGCGGGCGCCGCCGGCGACACCCGCCTTGCCGGACTCGAGCGCTATGCCAAGTGCATCGGCCTGGCATTCCAGGTCCATGACGACGTACTCGACGTGGAGGGCGAGACCGCTGTCCTGGGCAAGACCCGAGGCAAGGACGAGGCCACGGAGAAAGCCACCTATCCGGCACTGATAGGACTCGACGCGGCGCGCGAAATGGCAAAGCAGCTGGTCGACGAGGCACTGGACAATATCGCGTCATTCGATGCCGCAGCCGACCCGCTACGCCAGCTGGCACACTACATCGTGGGCAGAACACGCTGAATTCCAAGCCGTTTTTTTCGTCTCTGCACACAAACTGATGGCACGTTGACCGACGGACAGCGATAATGCGCGGCTCCGCCACAGTTTTTCCGGTGTTTTCCAGCCCGCGTGGCGGTCGATATAATCCCAGCAATTCACTCGACTTTAGGGCGGGCGCGGCCCGTTGAGCAGCACATGACCGCAGCAAAACTCAAGCCGACCAGCGGCGCCGACATCGAAGACGTCCAGGGCAGCGCCGATACCCGGCGCATCGCGATCAACAAGGTCGGGATAAAGGATATCCGCCACCCGGTTCGGGTACAGGATCGCAGCGAAGGTGAACAGCACACCGTCGCCACCTTCAGCATGTACGTGTTCCTGCCCCACAACTTCAAAGGCACGCACATGTCACGTTTCGTGCAGATCCTCAACAGCCACGAACGCGAGATCTCGGTTGAATCGTTCAAGGACATGTTGAGCGAGATGGTGGAACGCCTCGAATCCGAGCGCGGCCACATCGAGATGGCATTCCCGTTCTTCGTCAACAAGAAGGCGCCGATCTCAGGCGTTCAGAGCCTGCTCGATTATGCAGTGACACTGATCGGTGAGATACGCAACGGCAAACCCGAGATGTATATCAAGGTGGTCGTACCGACCACCAGCCTGTGCCCGTGTTCGAAATCGATCTCGGACCGCGGCGCACACAACCAACGCTCTCACGTCACGCTGACCGTGCGCACCTGCGATTTCATCTGGATCGAGGAACTGATCGACGTGGTCGAAAAACAGGCCTCCTGCGAATTGTTTGGTCTGCTCAAGCGCCCGGACGAGAAATACGTGACCGAACGCGCCTACGACAACCCGAAATTCGTCGAGGACATGGTGCGCGACGTCGCCGCGCAACTGAACGCCGATGATCGCATCTGCGCCTACACCGTCGAGGCAGAGAACTTCGAGTCGATCCACAACCACTCGGCCTACGCCCTGATCGAGCGCGACAAAGAGGCCGAGCGGCAGGCGGGATGACACCACCGCGCATGGCGGGCTGATCAATAGGTCGAACGCAAGATCAGCAGGTTTTCGCGCTGATCGATCTCGAACCTCGACAACACGTTCATTCCCAACAGCACATTGCGGGGACTGTCGCCGTCGATCACCACCGCCTTGACATCGTTGAGGCGCAGTTCGCCGATCGACACCGAACGCAACGTGACCTGATGCCCGAAGGTATTGCCCGACGCCGTCCCCACGCCGACACGGAAGCCGTCGACCCGGTGCTGGATCCCGAGGCGTGCCGCATGGCGCTCACTCATCGCGATGCTGGTCGCCCCGGTGTCCACGAGAAACTGCACCGGCTGGCCGTTGATCAGCCCGTCGACGAAATACCCGCCGTTGCCCTTCAGGATGCGGATCTCGCGCCGCAGCTTCGGCTGGTAGCTGGCGTTGACCGCCGAACCCAGGCGAAGCTCCTGGCTCTCACCGTCGATCTCGACCATCGCCTTGCCCGGATCGGCGCTGATCAGGCGAACCCCGGCCGGGCCCGTGGAGCCTGCCGACAGTACCTTGCGCTGACCGTCGATCTCCAGCATTGCCTTGTCCGGAAACAACGCCAGCACCCGCACCGAGGGCCCAGCAGCCACCGTACCCATCGCCAGCAGTGACAACGTGATTGACAGCCGCAGCACCAGCCTGCGCCAGCAACAGTGCCCACCGCCAGGGGCCCGTCCGGCTCGAGCGGTCGTTGCGAGCAAGGCGGGAGGGTGAGCCGACTTTTTCGTTCGTTTGAGGAAAATAGCCGTAGTCATCTGACGAAAAGGATCGGAAAAATGGGCCACTCTCCCACCCGCGCGGAAAATCAGTCGCGAGTCGGACAGGCCCCTAGACATAGGCGGCCACCAGATGGAGGCAGATGGCGGCAAGCGCCCCGGCCACCAAGTCATCCAGCATGATGCCGAACCCCCCGCCGACGTGCCGGTCCAGCCAGCCGATCGGCCATGGCTTCCAGATATCGAATAGCCTGAAAAGCGCAAATCCGGCGATGATCCACACCCATCCCGCCGGGGCCGCGAGCATCGTAAGCAGGTAACCGGCTATTTCGTCCCAGACGATGCCCGGGTGATCGTGCACGCCAAGATCCCGGGCTGCCCTGTCGCACAGCCAGACTCCGGACAGGATCACCGCACCGAGCACACCGATGTAGATGGTCAGCGGAAGATGAGAAAGCGGCAGGTAGATGCCGACCGCCAGCAGGGTGCCCATGGTACCGGGGGCCTTCGGTGAACAACCGGCACCGAACCCGAAGGCCAGCAGGTGCACCAGATTGCCCATCGAGGGCTTGGGCAGGGAATCAGGTGCGGAAGTGGTCGAAGCCATCGGGGATCTCCTTGCTCACGTGCCCGTCCGGGTACACCAGCGCGATACCCTCTTCATCGACCAGGCCACCGATTTCTTGCACTGCCTCACCCGCTGCGGCACAGGCCGCGAGTACCTTCTCTGCCTGATCCGCACCGACGCTGAACAGCAGTTCGTAATCGTCGCCTCCGGCCAATGCATAGTGCCATTCACCGCGACCACATGCAGCGGCCACGGCAGGCGAGACCGGCAGACGCGCGAGGTCGATACGTGCACCGACGCCACTGGCCTGGCATAGATGCCGCAGGTCGGCGGCCAACCCGTCCGAGACATCGATGGCCGCAGTGGCCCGCCCCAGCAACAGGCGTCCAAGCGCAATACGCGGGGTCGGGCGATCGAGTCGCGCCAACAGGTAGGAATCCTCCGCCTCACTTTCCGCGTTGTCACGCATGCGCTGCAGCGCCAGGCCGGCGTCACCCACCGTGCCGCTGACGAACAGGCGATCTCCGACGGCGCCGCCGGAGCGTCGCAGCGCGAGCGCGGGATCGACAAATCCATGTGCCTGCACCGTGATGCTCAAAGGCCCGCGCGTGGTGTCGCCACCGATAAGCTGCACATTGTGCTGTGCCGCCAGCCCGGAGAATCCGTCAACAAACGCACGCAACCAGGCGGTGTCTGCGGCCGGCAGGGTAATCGCCAGGGTGACCCATGCCGGCTCGGCACCCATCGCCGCGAGGTCACTGAGATTGACCGCCAGCGCCTTGTGCCCCAGTGCATCCGGGGCCACCGTCGGCAGGAAGTGCCGCCCCTCGACCAGCGTATCGATACTGACCGCGAGACACCGGCCCGCCGGCACGTTCAGCAGCGCACAGTCGTCGCCAATACCGAGCGGCACATCGGCACGAACCCCGGTGGCACGGGAGAAATACGTTCGGATCAGGTCAAATTCGGAGAGCGACACAGCACGGTGCGGTCAGCGCCGGGCCGCCGCCTCCAACGGACGCAGGGAACGCGCGGCCTTGTCGAGAACCCCGTTGACATAGCGATGGCCCTGTTCCGCGCCAAAGGTCTTGGCCAGTTCTACGGCCTCGTTGATAACGACACGATAGGGAATCTCGGGGTGTTCTATCAGCTCGTAGGCACCCAGACGCAGGATTGCACGCTCGACCGGGTCGACCGATTCGAGTGCGCGGTCGATACAGGGGGCCAGCGCCAGGTCCAGTTCCCCGAGGCGCGCCGGTACCCCGCGTACCAGTTCGGAGAAATAATCGGTATCGAACTTCTTGGCATCCTGCTCGATCATGAAGTGGTTGATGATGGCGCCGACGTCCTGACCGGCCATCTGCCATTGGTACAGGGCCTGAATCGCCAGGCTGCGCGAACGGCTGCGTTGCCGGCTCACGTTCCGATACCCTCAGATTTCACGCAGCAGGTTGACCATCTCGATGGCCGAGGCGGCAGCCTCGCCACCTTTGTTGCCAGCCTTGGTGCCCGCTCGCTCAATGGCCTGCTCGATACTGTCGACGGTCAGCACACCGAAGGCAATCGGGATGCCGTGCTTGAGCGTGACCTGCGCCATTCCCTTCACGCATTCGCCGGCGACGTATTCGAAATGCGGTGTGCCACCGCGGATTACCGCACCCAGAGCGACGATTGCGTCATATCCGCCCTTGGCGGCGATCTTGTCCAGCACCAGTGGCATCTCGAAGGCACCTGGCAGCCGGACGATGGTGATGTTGTCCTCGGGCGTACCGTGACGTTTCAGGGTGTCGATGGCACCTGCCTCAAGGCTGTCCACGACGAAACTGTTCCAGCGCGCGACCACGACACAGAAACGGGCATTGGTGACCGTCAGACCACCCTCGATGGTTTTGATGCTCATGCAGTAATCCTCTTCAAGGTCTTCGCCACGCTGTCATTCGGTATCGACGAACTCGACCACTTCGAGTTCGAAACCGGCAAGCGCGTGCAGGTGCTTCGGGGCGCTCATCACGCGCATCTTGCGCACGCCGAGATCGGACAGGATCTGTGCCCCGACACCGATGGTGCGCAAATCGTCGTCTTTCGATTTCTGGCGCTCCGGAATCGCATCATCGACGCCGTGCCACTTGTAATCCTGGATACGATGGATGATATCGCGTGCAGTGTCGTAGTTGCGCAGCACCACGATGACGCCCTCACCCTCCGACGACACCTGGTCCATGACCCGGCGCAGCGGCCACCCGCAGTCGCGCGCACTCTCGAAAAGGTCACACAATGTGTTCTGCACGTGTACGCGCACCAGGGTCGGCCGGTCCGGACTGATCTCGCCCTTGACCAGCGCCAGGTGCATCTCGTTGCCAATCACATCCTGGTAGGCGACCAGCTGGAAATCGCCACGCCGCGTCGGCAGGTTGCACGAGGTGACCCGTTCGACGGTCTTTTCGTTCTTGATCCGGTACTGGATCAGGTCGGCAATGGTGCCGATCTTGAGGTTGTGTGCGGCCGCGAAATTCTCCAGATCGGGGCGGCGCGCCATGCTGCCGTCCTCGTTGAGGATCTCGACGATCACCGAACTGGGTGAAAAACCCGCCAGGCGCGCCAGGTCGCAACCGGCCTCGGTATGCCCTGCCCGCACCAGCACGCCGCCCGGCTGTGCCATCAACGGAAAGATGTGGCCCGGCTGCACCAGGTCCTGCGGTTGCGCATCCGGCTTGACCGCCGCCAGTACCGTCGTCGCACGATCCGCCGCGGAGATACCGGTGGTGACACCTTCGGCCGCCTCGATCGATACGGTGAAATTGGTCGATTCGAGCTGGTTGTCGCTGTTGACCATCAACGGCAGCCGCAACTGGCGGCAGCGCTCCTTGGTCAATGTCAGGCAGATCAGGCCCCGACCGTACTTGGCCATGAAGTTGATCGCCTCGGGCGTGGTCTTCTCCGATGCCAGGATCAGATCGCCCTCGTTTTCGCGGTCTTCATCGTCCATGATGATGACCATACGGCCTTGGCGCAGATCGTCGATGATTTCTTCGGTGGTATTCAGTGCCATGTCGCTGCAACTGGTTTGGCAAACGGTGCAGTCTACCAGCCTTGCCCCGTCCGAGAGAATGCCCGAATGACGGAATCTGAAGGCGTCGTCCAGTACCGACTCGACTACCGACCTGGCGATCTGCCCGCCACGGTCGATCTTCAACCGCTTTTTGACGGGTTCGCCCGCTGCCGCAGACACGGCCTGATCGGTCAGGACCCGGCACGGTACGACGGCCTGGCGTTCGGCAACATCAGTTGCCGCGCACCCGCTGGTTTCGTGATCTCCGGCACCCAGACCGGGGGCCGCCGCACACTGCTGCCCGGCGACCTGGCCTGGGTCGAAGAGTTTGACCTCGACAACAACTGCCTCACGGCAAGCGGCCCTGCACACCCGTCGTCGGAGGCCCTGACGCATGGGCAGATCTACCGCGATCTGCCTGCCGTGAATGCGGTGGTCCACGTCCATTCTCCGCTGATCTGGAGGCACGCCGAGGCGCTTGGGCTGAAGCTGACGGAGGCCAGCGCGGGCTATGGCACCCCGGCGATGGCACGCGAGATGCGGCGCCTGCTACACGGGCCCGGCCTCAGCGATCGGGGCATCATCGCGATGGGCGGCCACGAAGACGGGGTGGTCGTCTTCGCGCCTGACATGAACGACGCAGAAGCGCTGTTGTTCGCTGCACTTGCCGACGCCGCCCGGCTGCACGCGATGGCGGCCTCTTGAACCAATGGGCGGGCTTGGCATACGGCCCCTGGCGTGACGGCTGCCTGTGCTACTGTTCGGCAGGAACCCGATCCTGAATCCCCGGCAACCATGTCAAACGAAATACGATGAACCCGAGCGGCGAAAAGACCATCTCCCTGGTCCTGGGCAGCGGCGGCGCGCGTGGCCTGGCGCACATCGGGGTGATTCGCACGCTGGAACGCCATGGCTGGAGGATCGGCACGATTTCCGGCAGTTCCATCGGCGCGCTGATCGGCGGCTTCTACGCCGCCGGCAAGCTGGACGAATATGCCGAATGGGTGCAGGAACTGACCGAATTCAACGTCTTGCGTTACCTCGATGTGGCCTGGGGCGGCGCCGGCATGCTGAAAGGCGAGATGCTGATGCAGACGCTGCAGGATTTCGTCGGCACCCACCGGATCGAGGACCTGCCCATTCCACTGACCATCGTCGCCACCGACGTACTGACCCGGAAGGAGGTATGGCTGCGGCGTGGCGACCTGTTCGACGCCATCCGTGCGTCGATTGCCGTACCGACCGTGTTCACGCCGCATCTGATCAAAGACCGCCCGCTGCTCGACGGCGGCATCCTCAACCCGGTACCGATTGCGCCGACGCTGCAGGACCCGACCGATGCGATCATTGCGGTCAGCCTGTCAGGCGTACCCAAGCGCGTCGGCGGGTCCAGTCGGCGCAAGGCCGAACCGAATACGATCGAAAAACCACGACACCGCTACCAGAAGAAGATCGAGGCATTCATCGACCAGTTGCAGGCTCGCCTCGGCCTGCACGACGAAGACACGACAGACCGGCAGAGTCTTTCACTGACTGATGCGGCATTGCTGTCACTGGATGCGATGCAGGCAAGTATCGCGCGCTGCATGCTCGCCGCCTATCCTCCGGACGTGCTGATCGAGATCCCGATCGACACCTGTGCCGCACACGAGTTCTACCGGGCGGCCGAGGTCATCGAAGCCGGTGAATACTGGGCCGAACGCGAAATCGAGCGCCTCGACAAAGAACGGGAATGAACCCCAGAGGCGTATCCAGACGGCCTAAGGTTCTTTCGCGAACCCGGTACGCAGCAGCATCGCCAGGTCGACCGCTGAAGCGTGCGGCCGTGCTGCCTGGTCGCCCAAAAGCAGCCTTTCCAGGTAACGCGCAAGCAGATCGACCTCGAGGTTCACCCGGCATCCGGGCGCATAGTCTTTCATGATCGTTTCCTGCAGTGTGTGCGGCACTATGTTGAGTTCAAAACGATTGCCGTTCACTGCGTTGACAGTCAGGCTGGTGCCGTCCACCGTTATCGACCCTTTGTGCGCGATATAACGCGCCAGCTCGTCCGGTGCGGCGATGGCGAAACGCACCGAGCGGGCGTCATCGTGACGCTCGACCACCGAACCAAGGCCGTCGACGTGCCCGCTGACCAGGTGTCCGCCAAGCCTCGCAGACAAAGTGAGCGCCTTCTCGAGGTTCACCCTGCCACCCGGCTTGAGTTGGCCGAGGCTGGTCAGAGACAGGGTCTCACGTGATACATCGGCAACGAAACCGTCGCCCGGCAGCTCGACGGCAGTGAGGCACACCCCATTGACTGCGATGCTGTCGCCCAATGCGACATCTCCGAGATCGAGCTTTCCGGTACGGATGCGCAGGCGCACATCGCCGCCGCGTGACTGCAACTCGGCGACTTCGCCCACCGCCTCGATGATCCCTGTGAACATACGCCTGACCCTGTTGAACCCCATTTTGGGGCGCCGACGGCGGATTCTACTGCGCCCGGCAGTCAGAATCTAAAGTTCATCTCCGCGATGCCGAATCTTTCACCAGGATAACTTTCAAAGGGACCATCCCGTGCTCAACGTCGGCAGACGAATCGGTCTTGGCTATCTCTTCATGGCCGCCCTCCTGGTAGCGATCGGCATGGCAGGGCTGCTCGCCGCGGAACGTATCAGTGATGCACTCAGCCGCATCACAGGCCCCGTCGACACTACGGTTGGTGCTGTCGACAAGGGCATCCGCGGCGTATTGCTGCAAATGATCGGGGTCGACGCCGCACTGAGCGGCAGTGCAGAAAAAGCAGACGCGCAGATTGCTTCGGGCGGCGAACTGGCCAGCAACGCCTTCGAGTCCATCGAAAAGGCCGGGCTGGTCCCCGCCGACCAGCTCGATCGGGTCCGTACCAAGATGACCGACTTCAACAGTGTGCGTCATTCACTGCTGGAACTGCACAACAGCTATGTCAGGCACTACCAAAGCTTCCTCACCACGGTTCAGCAGACCAAGGATCTGTTGCTGGTCATCGAGGAACAGGCCAGCCAGGCACTGGTGAACATGGAGTGGAATGCGGGAATGGCCGAGGGTGAGACGAGCGGCGCACGCAATTCCGAGGAATGGGCGGTCGTATCCGCCACCTCGGACGCCCGGCTTGCATTGATGACGCGCCTGTTCGACTACCGCCAGCTGCTCGATGCACCGGAAAATGCCGAACTCAACCAGGCAGCGGAGGTGAGCCTCGGTGACCTCAAGGTCTACGTCGCCCAGCTCGCCGACTCGGAATCACTGCGCGACAAGCCGGTGGGTCGGGGTCCTTTTGCCTCGCAGACATTCGACGCTACGCTCAACCAGCTTGCAGCGGCGAATGAAGAGCAGTTCCGCACCGCGATGCAGACCCATGTCGACCTGCGTCGCACACGCCAGCGCTATGGCGAAGTGGCCGATGCGTTGATGGAAGATGCTCGACAGATCGAAGACGAAACCCGCCGCATCGTCGCCGGGCAGCTGGCCGCGGCAGCGGATTCGCGCAGCTCGGCCATCTGGCTGGTAGGCAGCCTGATCCTGATTGGCCTGCTGATGGCTTTTGCTGCCTACCTTACCAGCATCCGCACGATCGCTGCCCCGCTGCGCCGTGTTGCCGACCGTATGCGCGAGATTGCCAGCGGCGATGGCGACCTCACCGCACGCCTCGACGTCAACGGCAGGGATGAGATCAGCGACGTCAGTCAGTCATTCAACGAATTCGCCGACAAGATCCACGAAACCGTCAGCCGGGTCAGCGATGCAATCCGTCAGCTGAATCTGTCGTCCGACCAGATGGGTGCGATGACCCACGCGAACCTCGACCGCTCAAGCCGCCAACAGGCGGAAACCGCGCAGATTGCAACAGCGACGCAGGAGATGTCCCATACGGTTTCGAACGTCGCGGACTCCGCACAAGGTGCACTGGAGAGCGCCACCCGCGCACATACCGAGGCGAACGCCGGGCAATCGATCATCGAGGGCACGCTGAAGGCGATCCAGACACTCGGCCTGCAGGTAGAGTCGGCTGCCACGACCATTCAGTCACTGGAACGCGAAAGTGATGCGATCGGGAGCGTGATCGACGTGATCGAAAGTATCGCCGAACAGACCAACCTGCTGGCGTTGAATGCGGCAATCGAGGCGGCGCGGGCCGGCGACCAGGGCCGCGGCTTTTCGGTCGTCGCCGACGAGGTACGCACCCTGGCCAACCGTACCCAGCAGTCGACCGCCGAGATCCTGGGGATGGTCGAACGTCTGCAGACGCAGGCGCGGGAGGCCGCACGTGTGATGAGTGAGAGCAGCAAGATGGCACAGTCCACGGTCGAGAAAGGCGAGCAGACCGGCGCGTCATTGAGCAGCATCGCCGTCTCGGTCGCCAGCATCCAGGGAATGAACCAGCAGATCGCCAATGCGGCCTCGGAACAGTTCACTGTCGCCGAAGATATCTCGCGCAGTCTGGTAAGGATCAACAGCGACGGCGAGGAGATCGTGACCGACAACCACAGGCTGAGTGACGCCGCGCGGTCGCTGTCGCAGTTGTCAGCGCAGCTGGACGGCCTGATCAGGCATTTTCGGATCTGAGCAACGGCGCCAGATCGATTCGCAGATCGGCGCCGACGCGGCGCACATCGAGGAACGCAAGCTGCACGCGCTCGCTAAGCCGCTCCAGACCCGGCAGATTGACCAATCCACGTGCCGCGTGCCCGAGCAGATGCGGGGCGAGGTAGACGATCAAGACGTCCACCACTCCCGCCAGCAACGCACTGCCAGCCAGCGTCGGCCCACTCTCGATCAGGACCTCGTTGATGCCGCGGGCACCCAGCGCCTGCATCAGACGCGGCAGTTCGATGCGTCCGCCGAGCTGTGGCAGGCGCAGTACTTCGGCGCCCATGGCACGCAGCTCCGCTTCGGTCTCGGCTGGCGCGGCCTCACCACAGACAATCAAGGTCTCACCCGACAGGCTGAGCATGCGGGCCCGCGGCGGCATCCGCAGCCGGGTATCGAGCACCACGCGCAGCGGCTGACGGAGATAGTCGGGAGTGTCGACGCCGGGAAGTTGCTCTGACGCCAGACGTACGTTCAGTGAAGGGTCATCGGCAAGCACACTGCCGACGCCAGTGACGACGGCACTGCTGCGGGCACGCAGCCGCTGCACGTCAAGCCGCGCGTCGATGCCGGTTATCCACTGGCTCTCGCCGCTGGCCATGGCCGTTCGCCCATCCAGGCTCATCCCCAGCTTGCATCGCACATAGGGTCGACCGTGACGCATGCGCTGCAGAAAACCGGGGTTGAGTCTTTCGGCATCGTCGGCGAGCAGGCCGACCCCAGTGATCACCCCGGCGTCGTGCAGCATTGCCAGACCGCCGCCCGCCACCAGCGGGTTGGGATCCGTCATCGCCGCCACCACGCGGCTTACACCCGCATCGATCAGGCCCTGCGCGCACGGCGGCGTACGGCCATGATGGGCACAGGGTTCGAGGGTGACATAGGCCGTAGCCCCGCGCGCAGCCTCACCCGCAGCCGCCAGCGCGATGCGCTCGGCATGCGGCTCGCCGGCCCTGCGATGCCAACCCTCGCCGACCACCTTTCCATCGCGCACCAGCACACAGCCGACACGCGGGTTGGGATCAGTCGTATACAGGCCTCGTTCGGCCAGACGCAGAGCCTGCGCCATGAAGCGGTGGTCATCGGCGCTGTACGCGCTGTTCATTGCTCGTCTTCGAGGAAATCGAGCTGCTGTCGACGCGCCTCGGGGGTCAGCTGCTTCTCCAGCCGCTCGATCTCTTCCCGGAACGCATTCACATCCTGGAACTGGCGATAGACCGAGGCAAATCGCACATAGGCCACCTGATCGAGCTTCTTCAGCTCATCCATCACCATTTCGCCGATCTTGCGCGACGACACCTCGCTGTCACCTCCGGCCATCAGCCGCCGCGTGATGTGGTTGATCGCGGCATCGGTCGCTTCAGTGGATACCGGTCTTTTCTCCAGTGCACGCTCGATACCGGCCCGCAGTTTTCGCCCGTCGAAGTTGACCCGGCGCCCATCGCTCTTCACGACTCGCGGCAGATTCAGCTCGGCAGCCTCGTAGGTCGTGAAACGCTCCTTGCAGACCGTGCATTCACGCCGCCGCCGCACCTGATCGCCATCACCGTGCAGGCGCGAATCGACCACCTTGGTGTCCTGGGCTCCGCAGAAGGGACAGCGCATGAGCTAGGCCCCTGATCCAGCCGGCCCGTGCGACATCAGGCGTAGACGGGATGCTTGGCGCATGTCTCCAGTACCTTGGCCTTTACTGCGTCGATCACGGCGGCATCTCCGCGACCGTCGATCACGTCGCACATCCAGCCGGCAAGCTCACGGCACGCGTTATCATCGAAGCCACGTGTCGTCACCGCGGGTGTGCCCACGCGGATTCCCGAGGTGACAAACGGCGACTGCGGATCGTTCGGCACCGCATTCTTGTTCACCGTGATATTGGCGGCGCCCAGCCACGCATCGACATCCTTGCCGGTCAGCCCCGCCTCGATGAAGCTGACCAGGAACAGGTGATCGTCGGTGCCCTTCGAAACCACATCGTAGCCACGATCCATGAACACCTGTGCCATTGCCTGCGCATTCGTCACGACCTGTTTCTGGTAGGCGACGAAGCCGGGCTCCATCGCCTCCTTGAAGGCAACCGCCTTGGCCGCGATGACGTGCATCAAGGGGCCGCCCTGCCCACCCGGGAATACCGCCGAGTTGAGCTTCTTCTCAATCTCCTCGTTCGCCTTGGCCAGGATCAGGCCGGCACGCGGGCCGCGCAGGGTCTTGTGCGTGGTGGTCGTGGTGACATCGGCGATCTGAACCGGGTTCGGATAGATCCCGGCCGCAACCAGTCCGGCGATATGCGCCATGTCGACCAGCAGGTAGGCACCAACCTCGTCGGCGATGTCGCGGAAGCGCTGCCAGTCGACAATGCGTGAATAGGCCGAGAACCCGGCGACAATCATCTTCGGTTTGTGCTCGCGGGCGAGGCGCTCGACCTCGGCGTAGTCGATCTCTCCGGTTGCCGGGTCCAGGCCGTATTGGACCGCGTGATAGATCTTGCCGGAGAAGTTCGGTTTGGCGCCGTGGGTCAGGTGGCCACCGTGCGCCAGGCTCATCCCCAGAACCGTGTCACCCGGTTGGCAGAGCGCCATGTAGACTGCGGAGTTCGCCTGCGACCCCGAGTGCGGTTGCACGTTCGCATAGTCTGCACCGAACAGCTGTTTGGCCCGATCGATCGCCAGCTGTTCTGCCTTGTCGACGTATTCACAGCCGCCGTAATAGCGCTTGGCCGGATAACCCTCGGCGTACTTGTTGGTCAGCACCGAGCCTTGCGCCTCCATCACGCGCGGGCTGGTGTAGTTTTCGGAGGCGATGAGCTCGATGTGCTCTTCCTGGCGACGCTCCTCGGCCTTGATGGCGGCGAACAGCTCGTCGTCGTAACCCTCGATATGCATCTCTTTGCTGAACATCCGCCACCTCTAAAGCCTTGAATCAAAAATGCAAACGGCCCCGTTCGGGGCCGCCAGCCGGGGACAGCCTGAAGGCCCCGGAAAAAAGCGGAGTCTGCTGGAGATCGTATTTTGCGTCAAGCTGCGCCGGCGCGTTTCCGGACATCAATCCTAAAGAGCGGGTGATACAGGCCGCTACGAACTTCAGAAACCAGGAACAATCCGGACCGGCATGGACCCCAAATCGACTATTGCCCAGAAGGGGCGATTATGCCGAACGTCACTGAGTACAGTGGCGCTGTTGATCGGCCTGCTCCTGTCGCCAGGGTTCTGCGCCGCAGAAGACGGCGTGCGGCACATCGTTCTGCAGCTGCGATGGACCCACCAGTTTCAGTTTGCCGGCTACTACATGGCGAAAGAACTGGGCCTGTACCGCGATGCCGGCCTCGACGTGGAGATTCGCGCCGGCGGCAAAGGCATATCGCCGGTGGCCGAGGTGATGGAAGGGCGCGCCGACTTCGGCATCGACGGCAGCGGACTGTTGGTCGATCGCGCACAGGGACGAAACGTGGTTGTCCTGGCCGCCATTTTCCAGAAATCCCCGCTGCGACTGATCGCACGCACTGACCACGGCATCCGCAGGATTGCCGACCTGGCCGATCGCAAAGTGATGTTGCTGCGCGGCTTTCGCAGCCTGGCACTGGTCGCGATGCTCGACCAGGTGGGCCTGCTCGACAAGATCGTCAGGATCGACTCAAGCACAGATATCCACGACCTGATCAGCGGCAACGTGGACGCGTTCAACGCTTACAACTCGAACGAGCCCTATGTCCTGGCGCAGGCGGGTGTGCGAACCGTTCAGTTCGACCCTGCAAGCTACGGCATCCAGTTCTACAGCGATGTCCTTTTCGCCGACCAACGGCTGAGCGAAAAAGAACCGGAGCTGATGGCCGCGTTTCGCAGCGCGAGCCGCCGCGGCTGGCTCGCCGCGCTCGACGATCCGGAGCGGGCCATCCGCCTGATCCTCGACAGCTACGCAGCCGACAAGACGGCGTCGCACCTGCGCTTCGAGGCAAACGCGATACGGGAATCGATCATGGCGGATGTAGTGGAGATCGGCCACATGAGCGAGCTGCGCTGGGAGAAGATCCGCAACCAGCTGGCCGAACTAGGCCTGGTCCCTGCCAACATGTCCCTCGGATCGTTCATCTACGCTCCGCCGGAAGACGGGCTGCACTGGCAGGATCTGCAGCCATACCTGCTGGCCAGCGCCCTGGGCCTGGCGCTGGTATTCGCCACGATTGCAGTGGTGATGCGCAAGAACGTGCAACTCCAGGACGAGGTGGCAGAACGTATCGCCGCCGAGCAGCAAGCCAACCACCTGGCATCGCACGACTATCTGACCGGCCTGCCCAACCGCATGTTGCTGATGGACCGACTGCAGGGTTCACTGGCCCGGGCACGCCGCCATGACAAGACCCCACTGTTGGCCTTTGTCGATCTCGACGGTTTCAAGCAGCTGAACGACAGACATGGTCACGAGTGCGGCGACAGTCTGCTGGTGGCGGTCGCTCGACAGGTGACGTTGATGACGCGGGACGAGGACACCTTTGCACGCGTCGGCGGCGACGAGTTCGTGCTCCTTATCGACCACATGCCGATCGATCATGCCCGGAAGGAGGCAGAACGACTCGCGCTGGCTGTAAGCAGTGCCAATGCCTCGCTGCAGACACAGATCGTGGTTACAGCCAGCATCGGTGTGCTGAGTATCGTCGACCCGCATGGTCTGACCCCGGACCAGGCGCTGCGCCTGAGCGACGACCTGATGTACGAAGTGAAGCACGCGACCAAGAACGATATTGCGATACGCGTCTACGCAGGAGGCTACGACGCTGCGGGGGACGGCCTGGCAGAGGTGCATCGTGCCAGCGGCTGAAACAAAGCAACACGCGCGGACGTCGCGGCGACAGCGAAGCCGCCAGCTTACCTGGAGCGCCGGGTTCGCCATCGCCTCCCTGTACCTCTTGTTTGCGGCGGGTGCGAGCCTGGTGACCTACCAGTCGGGGGTAAAGCCAGCCTCGGCCACAATGGCCCGTACCCATGCCGAACATGTTGCCGAGATCACGTTCGAATCTCTGTACAGCCTGATGCTGGCCGGGGCCGGGCGCGAGCGCCTGCAGGATGCGGCGCTGCGAATGGAACACACGGGCTCGGGCATCTCGATTCACATTGTGCGCGGCCCCCACCTGGTCACCCAGTTTGGTGACCTGCGTGACAGCCGCGCCCTTAGACGATCAGACCCGATGATCCGCCGGGCATTCGCGACAGGCAGGCCGCAGACCGATGACCGTGGCGACTACTTGCACATCGCTTACCCCGCCCTATTCAGGCAACCGTGCCTGGCGTGCCACACACAGGGCATCGCCGGCGAGGTCGCCGGGGTGGTCGCGGTGACCTACCCGAACAACGCCATCATGGAGCCGCGACGCCAGGCCATGCTGCCGCTGCTGCTGTTTTTCGTCGTCGGGTTCCCGGTCACTATGCTCGCGACCTACCTGCTCACACGCGGCAATCGCTGACACCGCGGCAGAAAAAAAGCGGCGCCGAGGCAGCCGCTTTCTTGCAGTTTGGGGTGGACGATGGGGCTCGAACCCACGACGACTGGAATCACAATCCAGGGCTCTACCAACTGAGCTACGTCCACCATTGCGACCGGTCTATACGCTTCCAGCGCCGCAACAGGGCCGATCAACCTGTCTGCAACGCGCATCCCGTGGCGAAATTGGCGCCCCGAGGAGGACTCGAACCCCCGACCAATAGCTTAGAAGGCTACTGCTCTATCCACTGAGCTATCGGGGCCGATCTCCGAAATTTCCCGAATCTGGTCGGGGTAGAGAGATTCGAACTCCCGACATCCTGCTCCCAAAGCAGGCGCGCTACCAGACTGCGCTATACCCCGAAAGGTTCCCCGCCGATTTGCGAAGGCGCTGAATGATACGCGCCGGGGCCGGCGGCCGTCAATAAAACCGGCCCTCTCTGGTACCATTGCGCCTCCACCACCAAGTCAGACAGCGACCACAGGGCATTCATGAGCGCACAGATCCTCGACGGAAAAGCGATTGCGGCAGACGTCCGCGAACAGATCAAGGAGCGAGTCAGCGCCCGGCTCGCCGCCGGACGACGCCGACCGGGACTGATCGTCGTGCTCGTCGGCGAGAACCCGGCATCGCAGGTGTACGTGCGCAACAAGCAGAACGCCTGCCAGCAGGTCGGATTTCTCTCGGAACTGATGCAGTTGCCGGCGAGCACCACCGAAGCCGAACTGCTCGCCGTGATCGATACACTGAACGCCCGCGACGACGTCGACGGTATCCTGGTACAGCTGCCGCTGCCGGCGCAGATCAACGAAGACACGGTGACCGAGCACATCCTGCCGACCAAGGACGTGGACGGCTTCCACCCCTACAATATCGGCCGCCTGGTACTGCGCCAGCCACTGCTGCGCCCCTGCACGCCCAAAGGCGTGATGACCATGCTCGCGCACACCGGGATCGACCTGGTGGGCAAGGATGCCGTCATCATCGGCCAGTCCAATATCGTCGGCCGGCCAATGTTCCTGGAACTGCTGATGGCACGTTGTACCGTGACCGTTTGTCACAGCAAGACCAGGGACCTCGCGGGCAAGGTGCGCGCTGCGGATATCGTGGTCGCCGCCGTCGGTGTGCCACGTTTTGTCACCGCGGACTGGGTGAAGCCAGGCGCGATCGTGATCGACGTCGGCATCAAGCGGTTGGACGACGGCAGCCTGTGCGGTGACGTCGATACAACCCCGGTCAGCGAAGTCGCCAGCTGGATCACCCCGGTGCCGGGCGGCGTCGGTCCGATGACGGTTGCGACGTTGCTGGAAAACACCCTGATCGCCGCCGATCTGCACGACCGCAAGGCGCTCTAGGCAGCGACGATCTGCCCGGGCCCGGCAGCAGCGGCGAGTCTGGCCGCGGCGCGGGCGTTGAGCTGCTCCAGTGACTCCCCGGTATCGCGCAACACAATCCCCATGCTGACGGTGACCTTGATCAGGTCACCGTGCCAATCGAGTTGCTGTCCGGACAACAGCATCGCCAAGCGGCGACCGAAGGCCACCGCATGGTCGGCCTCACGGCAGTGCAGATACACCGCGAAATGGGTGTCGTCGAACCGCGACGGCAGGTCGTCGGCCCGGGCCTGGCCACAGATCTGCCGACCCACAAGGCGCATGACCTCATCCACCACCCGGCCGCCGTAGCGCTGTCTGATATCGGCGAGGAAATCCACGCCGATCAGCACCAGCACGAGTTCGCTGCATCCGCCGCGGTCATCACGCGCCATCAGCCGAGGAACCATCTCATCCGCGTACTGGCGCGTATACAACGCTGTCACTGCATCGCGTGCGATCGTATCCGCGTACCCGCGGCGCACCCTCAGGAACGCAACACCGGCCAGAAGGGCCACAAGCAGCGCAATGCCCAGCAGCAACCCCTGACTGCCTGCCTGCAAGGCACCGGGCAGCATCGCCGGACCCGGACCATTCTGGATCCAGTGGCTTGCAGCGAGGCCGGTGACGATGCCGAGCACGGTGAACACCATCGCAGCGCGCGTCGCGGCCTGTCGTCGAGCTCGATCTGAATAACCCGGCATGTGTGAAATCCGCAATGCGTCCGCGAGCGGAGCGGTTGCAGGAACTAGCGGCCGCAGCTGCTTTTTTTAAACCCCGGCGGAGCGTGTAAAATCGCCGCCTTCGCAATCCATCCAGCCCAGTGCGGCAAAGAGCTATGGCCCAGTACATTTTCACCATGAATCGCGTCAGCAAGATCGTGCCACCGAAACGGCAGATCCTGCGTGACATATCGCTGTCCTTTTTCCCGGGCGCCAAGATCGGCGTGCTCGGTCTGAATGGTTCGGGGAAATCCTCGCTGCTGCGGATCATGGCCGGGGTCGATACGGAGATCGACGGCGAGGCACGCCCACAACCCGGAATCAAGATCGGCTACCTGCCGCAGGAGCCACAGCTGGACGCGAACAAGGACGTACGCGGCAACGTCGAGGAGGCACTGGGCCACATCAAGGAGGCGATGACTGAACTGGACACGGTCTACGCGGCCTATGCCGAACCCGACGCCGATTTCGACGCCCTGGCGAAGCGTCAGGCCGAACTGGAGAACATCCTGCAGGCCGCCGATGGCCACAATCTCGAACGTCAGCTCGAAGTTGCTGCCGACGCGCTGCGACTGCCGCCGTGGGATGCCGACGTCAGCACCCTTTCCGGGGGCGAGCGGCGACGTGTCGCGCTGTGCAAGCTGCTGCTGTCGAAACCCGACATGCTGCTGCTAGACGAACCGACCAACCACCTCGATGCCGAGTCCGTCGCCTGGCTGGAGCACTTCCTGCACGACTACCCCGGCACTGTCGTTGCCGTGACCCATGATCGCTATTTCCTGGACAACGTCGCCGGCTGGATCCTCGAACTCGACCGTGGCCATGGCATCCCCTGGGAGGGCAACTACTCGTCCTGGCTGGAACAGAAAGAGGCCCGCCTCGAGCAGGAACAGAAGCAGGAGCAGGGCCGCATCAAGGCAATGAAGGAAGAACTGGAGTGGGTACGCCAGAACCCCAAGGGACGCCAGGCCAAGAGCAAGGCCCGCCTGGCCCGTTTCGAGGAACTGCAGAACAGCGACTTTCAGGCGCGCAACGAGACCAACGAGATCTATATCCCGCCCGGCGAACGCCTCGGCGACCTGGTGATCGAGGCGGTGAACCTGAAGAAAGGCTATGGCGACCGCCTGCTGTATGACGGCCTGACATTCAACCTGCCCAAGGGCGGCATCGTCGGCGTGATCGGGCCCAACGGCGCCGGCAAGACCACGCTGTTCCGCCTGCTCACCGGCCAGGAAAAGCCGGACGGCGGCGAACTGCGCATCGGGCCGAGCGTTCAGCTCGCCTATGTCGATCAGAGCCGCGACGCACTCGACGGCAAAAAGAGCCTGTGGGAGGAGATCTCCGACGGACAGGAGATCATCACCGTCGGCAGATTCCAGATGCCATCACGCGCCTACTGCTCACGCTTCAATTTCCGGGGCGCCGATCAGCAGAAGAAGGTCGGCGACCTGTCCGGCGGTGAACGCAATCGTGTGCACCTGGCCAAGCTGCTCAAGTCCGGTGGCAACGTGCTGCTGCTCGACGAACCGACCAACGACCTCGACGTCGAAACGCTGCGGGCGCTCGAGGAGGCGCTGCTCGCGTTCCCCGGCTGCGCCGTGGTGATCTCGCACGACCGCTGGTTCCTCGACCGCATCGCCACCCACATCCTGGCGTTCGAGGGCGACTCACGGGTCGTCTGGTACGAAGGCAACTTCGCCGACTATGAAGAGGACAAGAAGCGCCGTCTGGGTGACGAGGCCGTGAACCCGCACCGCATCAAATACAAGCGTATCGACGCCTGAAAGCGGGTGGCCGGCCGACCGGCACCCCGCATCCACCAATGACTCACCGGAAACCGGCCATCCCGCAGCATGCGGGTTGTGGCCGGCCGGGACCCCGCAGTTGTACGAGGAGGTCCGCGTGAACCTGCAGCTGACAAGCATCCTGACCCTGGTAGCGCTATGCGCCGCCGTAATGGCAGAGCAACCCGTGTGGCGGCTCGATCCAACTGTGCCGGCAGCGGTACCGGCACCCCAGTTTTCACCGCGCCATTCGATGGATACGGTGCGCCATGGCAACGTGCGCCTGACCAGCGTCCTGCAGGATGGAGCCGACCTGTTCCCGGGCACCACGTTCACGGTATTGCGTGAAGAAACGGCGGTGTATGGCAAGCCACGCTACACGGTCATGGCGACCAGCGGCCCGCAGGCCGAGGCGATCTTCAGCCTGCACCCGGGACGCTACCTGGTGCGGGCGCACAACGGTTCGGTCGAACGCGAGGAGCGTGTCGAGGTGCCGGCTCAGGGCATGTTGAATCACCAGATCGCACTGGAGGCCGGCGAGCTGCAGCTCAGCGGTGTGATGAGTCACAACGGGCCGGCGGCAACAGAGACCTGGTTCCGGGTGCTGCGCGACGAGACCGATGCTTATGGGCGCCCGGTACGCGTGCAGGTCGCGGGCAACGGCTACGCCGACAGCGCCGGTTTCGTCTTGCCCGCGGGTGACTACATCGCCGAGGCGACCTTCGGCAATGCGATGCTGGAACTGCCGGTGAAGATCAAGGCCGGCGCTGTCACAAGGCGAGAGATGGTGCTGCAGGCGGCCCGCCTGGAACTGTTCAGCACCTTCAGCGATCAGGGCGCGCGGGCCGACGGGACCCGGTTTCGGGTCTACCGCACGCCTTCAACGCCCGGCCAGACAGAGCAACCGGCGTTGATGACGCAGGCACAGCCCACCGATCAGGTCGCATTCGTATTGCCTGCCGGTGAATACCGCGCGACTGCCCAACTGGACCATGCTTTGGTTGACATCCCGGTGACCCTGCAGGCGGGTGAGACCAGGACACTGGAAATGTCACTGAATGCGGGTGAAGTGACGCTGCTCGCCGCCCTCAGCGGCGAGCAGGATCCGTTGATCAACGCATGGTTCGATATCCAACCCGAGGGGCCGGCCGGCGCGACACCAGGGCCAGACAAGACACCAACGCACGGTCCCGACCACAAGGCACGCTTCATCGTACCGGCCGGTCGTTATCATGCCTCGGCGCGGGTTGGCGAGAGCACAGGCAGTGTCATGCTCGACGTTGAGGCCGGCGACAGCCTGACCGCCGTCGTGAACGTCGACGCAGGACGGGTGAGCCTCAGCCTGGTGGACCAGGCAGACCACCCAAGGCCCGACGCCTTCACCTGGTACTCCGTGTACCGCGTGGAGCGTGATGCAAACGGCAAACTGCGCCGACGCCGCGTTTTCAACGACGGGTACTATGCCGAGACCGAACTCGTGCTGCCGGCCGGGACCTATATCGCCTTTGCCCGCAATCAGTCTCACCAGGGTGAACGCGAATTCACCCTGCAGGCAGGCGAGATCAAGTCGCTGTCGATCGTTGCCGGCAACTGATCAGCGCGACGCGCCGATCAGAACTCCTCCCACTCACCGTCGTCATCAGCAGCAGGGAGGGCTTCGCTGCGGCTGGCGGAGGGTTTGGGCGTCTGCACCGGACGCGGTTTCGGCGCCGGTGCTCTGGTCGTGGCCGCTGCCGCACGCGTCGGGACAGAAGACCGGCAGGCCGGTGCCACCGCCGGTGTAATCGTTGCGGGTGCCACCGGCCTGCCGGCAGCGCCCGCTCCCATCTTGAAGAACGCCATCAACTCACGCATGTTTGCGGCATTGTCGCGCATCGCCTGTGAGGCAGCCGATGTCTGCTCGGCCAGGGCGGCATTCTGCTGCGTCATCTGGTCCATCGTGCTGACCGCCTGGTTGACCTGATCGATGCCGGTCGACTGTTCGTTCGACGCCGCACTGATTTCGGCAATGATGTCGCCGACCTTCTTCACCCCGGCGACGATCTCCTCCAGAGTCGCCCCGGACTGGTTGACCAGTTCGCTGCCCGCCTGCACCTTGTCCACCGAATCGCGGATCAGGTCTTTGATTTCCCTGGCGGCGTTGGCCGAGCGGGATGCGAGATTGCGCACCTCACTGGCGACCACCGCAAACCCCCTGCCCTGTTCACCCGCCCGCGCCGCCTCCACTGAAGCGTTCAGGGCCAGCAGGTTGGTCTGGAATGCGATCTCGTCAATCACGCCGATGATCTCGGCGATCTGGCTGGATGCGGCATTGATCTGCTCCATCGCCGCGATCGCCTCGCCTACCACCTCACCACCGCGTTGTGCAGTCGCACGGGCACCGGTCGCCACCTGGTTGGCCTGCCGGGCGTTGTCGGCGTTGTTGCGCACGGTCGCGGTCAATTGCTCAAGACTGGATGCCGTTTCCTGCAGCGAAGATGCCTGCTGTTCCGTGCGACTGGAGAGATTCTGGTTGCCACCGTTGATCTGCTCGGCCGCAGTACCCACTTCGTCAGCGGCATCGCGCATCCGCACGATGATGTCGCGCAGGTTGTCGAGCGTACGGTTCATGTTGCCCTGCACCTCACCGAAAGTGCCGCGGTACTCTCCGCGCAGACGCTGCTCGAGGTTGCCGTCAGCCATCGCCGACATCACGTGTGCGATTTCGTCGAATACCTCGGACAGTTCATCGAGCAACGCATTGAAGCCGGTTGCCAGGCTTTTGAAGAAGCCGCGCTTGCCGGCCTCGTTCACGCGCTGCCGCAGGTCGCCGGCACGCGCTGCCGCGACCAGGGCGTCGATCTCCTGCTCCACTGCCACCTCTGCGGTACGATCTGTCCATTCCACCGCGGTCCCCAGACGCCTGCCGTCTTCATCGACGACCGGATTGGCGACGATTCGCATCGTGCGCGGTCCGATATTCACCTCGGTGGTATGCGTCGACGTCAACGACGCCAGCAGTCCCGCCTGGTGCTCCGGGCGTTTGTGGAAAGCATCGATACTGCCGCCGAGCAAACGGTCGGGATCGAATTCCGGCAGCTCCTGGCGCAAGTCATCGGCCGCTTCTTTGAACAATGCAAGGGCGGCGCGGTTCAGGTAAACGATGTTGTGCCCGGTATCGGCCATCATCACATTCGATGACACGTTGTCCAGCGCGATGCGGATGCGTTGATTCTCCGCAGCCACTTCACGTTCCGCCTGCAGGCGCACCTGGTCGCGTTCCAGTTCGGCCAGTTCCTCGGTGCGATCGATCCACTGCGTGACCCGCCCCTGGTATCCACCATTGGTGTCGTAGACCGGACTGGCCGCCAGACGCATGATTCGGCCCGCGACCGGACCTTCGATGGTCTCCTCGCTCGACAGCTTCGCCCGGTAAGCGACGAGCAGGTCCTGATCGGACAGGTAGTCGGACAGACGTTGACCAACCAGCCCGTGCGCCGAGAACGCGGGGAACTCCTTCTTCCAGTCGCCCTCCATCTCGGTGAACAGCGCACGGGCTGCAGTATTCATGTAGATCAGTATGTTGTCGCCGTCGGATACGGTGACCGGTACGCCGACGTTGTCCAGTGCCTGACGGATACGCAGGTTCCCGGCTGCCACCGCGGCGTCGGCGTCGATGCGCCGTCTCAGGTCACGCTGCATGGCATCGAGCGACTGCATCAACTGCCCTGTCTCGTCGTTCGCATCGACCTTGATGACATTGCCCAGATCGCCGTGTGCGACCCGCCCGGCCACTTCCACGGCGCGCGCCAAAGGACGCGTAATGCCGCGTGCCAGCATCCAGGCGATGAATCCGACGACCGCTACAATAAGCGCAATCGTCACGATGATGCCGGTACGCTTGCCGATGTAGATGTCGACGATCTCGGCATTGGCATCGTGCATCGCCGCCTTCTGCCGCTCCACCAATTCGTTCAGGTCGTCACTGATCAACTTGACCAGTGGCGATATGCGGGTCTTGACCAAAAAGGCGTCCTGGCGCCAGTCGTCGCCCTGATGCAGCTCGATCAGGCGGTCGAGCCCCCGCCAGAATTCATCGAGTCCAGTGGTGAAGGCGGCGAAGGCTTCCTCCTGCTCGAAGGTGAACAACTCGCTGCGCGCAGCGACCTCTTCCAGTGTGCCGACCACCGATGCATGGTAGGTCGCAACGTTCTCCACCGCCTGCGGGGCCCGAAATGCCAGGAACAGGCGTACCTCGTTGTTGAGGCTGAGCCACCGGTAGCGCAAAGTGACCAAGTGGTAGAAGAGATCCCGGCGCGCCTGGTCCTGTGCTTGTGTTGCGGCAGCCGCGTGTTGCACCAGCTCATTCGCGGCAGCCACGCTGTAGCTGCCGTCCGCATCCGGCCCTGGCAGGTCAGTCGCCGGGGACTCGGGCTCGAACGCGCGCTCGGCCTCGATCAGCGCCGTGAGTTGCTGCAGCTTCTCGCGAAATACCGGGTTGGTGTTGCGGTTGGCATAGCTCATTGCCTTGAGATTCAGTTCGTCGCTGGCGGCAACCGCGAGCATCTTCGGCGTCAGGCCCTTCAGTTCGGCAAAACGTTTCTTGATCTCTTCGAGTTTGGCCTGGCTGGATTCATCGGCACTGATGGCGGGTAGTTGTTCCAGTTCGAGCAGCAGGCCGTCGACCTGGCCGATCTGGCGTTGCAAGGTGGCGGCATCCTCTTCGGTCTTGCTCAGCAGGTGGAACCCAAGCGACGCCGTGGCTTCCTTGATCAGGTCGCTGATCGCCACCGACTTGAGTGCTGCCGGGGTGCTCTGTTCGACAAGGGTCTGCACCTTGCCCTGCACGGTCGACAGGCTGCCGATCGAGCTCAGGCCCAGTCCCAGAACCGCGAGGAGAACAAGGGCGAAGCCGCCGAGAATCTTGTTACGAATGGACAGATCGCGAAAAAAACCCATTAATCGTTCTCCTGACCAATTGGACCGACACATGCGGGATTGCGCGGACACCCGGCGCGCCTTATTGATTCCTGCTCTAACGGCAAGAGGCCAGGGAACTTGACGCCTATCAAGGATCCGGCACGCTGCACCAAACGAAAAAACCCCGGCACAGGGCCGGGGTCCTTGTTCGTCCGAGGCACCCGCCGGGGCGTATCGGAGAATCGCGAGAGTCTACTCGACCGGCTGTGCGACCGGCAGCGGTGGCAGGTAGCCGTAGGGCGCACCGTAGTAGGGAAGATTGGCGTTGTAGCCGTATCCGTTGCCCGCACCGTATCCGTAGCCGTTGCCGGTCCCACGACCCTCACCGCGCATTCGCGCCGACATGGCGAAATCAAAAGTGAAATCCGCCTCGGCATCCGCGGCGCCGTTGCCATCGAAATAGCCGTTGTTGTAGCCATTGCCATAACCGTAGCTGCTGTTATCGTTCCAGCCCCAGAACGCCGAGGCCTGTGCCGAGGCAACCAGTGCAACAATTGCGATAATTTTTTTCATGCTTAAATCCTCAGTAAACGGCTTGCCTGACTCGATCCGGTCGGTTTCGATCGAGCGTCGGATATGAGTCCCAGTATATAAGCAGTTTCTTATAATGCAAGCATTTCCTCGGCCTGTCTTGTCCTGCCGCGATACCCTGCGACACCTCAAGGAACCCCATTCGACGCCTGCCGGTACACCGCCCAATGAAAGAATCCGACAACTTTTTCGCCCGTGCCAACCGCCTCCTCGACCGTTGGGAAGCCATGCTGGAGGGCCGTACCAAGACAACTGACTGGACCCACGACGCCTATCGCTGGCGGCATGACCGACTGGGCACGCGCCTGGTACCGGTAAAGAGGCCACACCGCGTCGACCTGGACGATCTGCTTTGCATACCCAGGCAAAAAGCCGAAATGGTGCGCAATACCGAGCAGTTCGTCCTCGGACGACCAGCCAACAACGCGCTGTTGTGGGGGGCGCGCGGCACCGGAAAATCGACCCTGATCAAAGCGGTGTTCAATCGCTACGTCGACCGGGGCCTGCGCCTGATAGAGGTCGAGAAGGACCATCTGATCGATCTCGTGGAAATCGTCGAGGCCCTGGACGGGCGTCGTGAACGCTTCCTGCTTTACTGTGATGACCTGTCGTTCGGGGCCGACGATGCAGGCTACAAGTCACTAAAGGCAGTGCTCGAAGGTTCGATCTCAGCCCCGGCGGACAACGTACTGATCTACGCCAGCTCGAATCGTCGCCACCTGGTGCCGGAAATGAAGACTGAGAACCAGGAGGTGCACATCATTGATGGGGAGATCCACCCTGGCGAGGCGGTCGAGGAAAAGGTCTCGCTCTCCGAACGCTTTGGCCTGTGGCTGTCGTTCTATCCATACAGCCAGGACGACTACCTGACGATCGTCGAGCATTGGCTCGGGCGCTTGGGCGCCGGCAGCTGCAACGACGAACAGACCCGACTCGCCGCGTTGCGCTGGGCCGGGCAGCGCGGTTCACGCAGCGGGCGCGTCGCCCGTCAGTTTGCGGTGGACCAGGCCGGGCGGCATGCCTGAACAGACCGTCGAGGTGCGGCGTGTGGATTTCAACAACCCACGCGACGTCGAAGATTATCTCGATATGCTCGATGCCTACGCACGTGACCCGATGGGCGCCGGCCGGCCGCTGTCCGCATCGGTCCGCGACCGCCTGCCCGACGACTTGGCGGGTCACCCGGGTGCACGCTGCCTGCTGGCACGGCACGGCGCCACCGCTGTCGGCGTTGCCACCTGCTTTCTCGGCTATTCGACGTTCCGCGCCATGCCGCTGCTTAATATCCACGACATCGCCGTTCTGCCCGACTGGCGCGGGCGCGCAGTCGCAAGGCAGCTGCTGTCGACGATTGATGCGGTCGCCCGGAACGAGGGGTGCTGTGCCGTCACTCTGGAGGTGCGCGCCGACAACGCCCGAGCGCGCGCCGTCTATGCGCGTGCCGGATTCGCCCCGGCACCATGCGGCCTGTTCCTGGAAAAATCCGTCTGAACCGACGCTCCAAAACAAACGCCCCGCACTGCGGGGCGTTACTCCATCCACCTCTGAACCTTTTCTTGGCCTGCAAGTTCTAGAAGTGCGTCGAGTATATCCGGCAAATTCAAATCCAAAAAATTAGCGGACATTAATGGGTCGCCCAAGTGACATCACCCCGTGAAACAGCCGTGGGCGCCAGCGCACCAGCAGCAGCAGCGCGAGTACACCGGCATAGATCAACGGCTGCAGCAGGTCGGCCTTGACCAGCCAGATGTAGTGCAGCACGCCGAGAACACCGATCGCATACACTGCACGATGCAGCCGCTGCCAGTTTCGCCCGAGACGGCGCATCATGCCCCGGGTCGAGGTCACCGCCAACGACAGCAACAGCAACCAGGCAGTAAATCCGACGGTCACATAGGGGCGCTTGGCGATGTCGGCTGTGATATTCCCCCAGTTCAGCTCCTGATCGAGCCACACCCAGGTGAGAAAGTGCAGGCTGATGTAAAAGAACACGAACAGACCGAGCATACGCCGGAAACGCAACAGCCGGTTCCAGCCGGTGAGGCGCCGCAACGGGGTCACCGCCAGGGTCAACAGCAAGAATCGCAGCCCCCACTGGCCGGTCACATCGGTCACACGTTCCAACGGATTCGCGCCAAGGTCGGCATCGAGTGCACCTTTGACCAGCAGTACGAACGGCACCAGGCAGGCGGAGAAAAGCACCGGCTTGGCCACGAAACGCAACCAGCGGTCGTGCGTCAGGATCGTCCGCATCAGTAGAACTTGGCCAGGTCCATACCCCGGTAGAGGTCGGCGACCTGGTCCGCATAACCGTTGAACATCAGGGTGCGATGCTTGCTGGAGAACAGGCCCTCTCCAATCAGGCGGTGGCGTGCCTGACTCCAGCGCGGGTGATCCACCTCTGGATTCACGTTGGCATAGAATCCGTATTCGTGCGGCGCCCGTTTCCACCAGGTGGTCTCGGGCAGTGTCCGCGAGAAGCTGATGCGCACAATCGATTTGATGCTCTTGAAGCCGTATTTCCACGGTACGACGAGGCGCAGCGGTGCCCCGTTCTGATTCGGCAGCAGTTCGCCGTAGAGCCCGGTTGCGAGGATCGTCAGCGGGTGCATCGCCTCGTCCATGCGCAGACCCTCACGGTACGGCCAGTCCAACACCGCACGCCTCTGGCCGGGCATCTGCTGCTCATCCACCAGGGTCTCGAAGGTCACATAATTGGCCTTCGAGGTGGGCTTGAATCGGGTGAGCAGGTCACCCAGCGGGAACCCGACCCAGGGCACGACCATCGCCCAGGCCTCGACGCAGCGCAGGCGGTAGATCCTCTCCTCCTGAGGGAAAGCCTTCAGGATGTCCTCGATGCCGATCTCTCCAGGTGCCTCGCATTCGCCGTCGACAACGATATTCCAGGGCCGGGTCTTCAGTGTGTGGGCATTGTGTGCCGGATCTTCCTTGCCGGTACCGAACTCGTAGAAATTGTTGTAGCCGGTCACGTGTTCGTAGCCAGTCGGCTCGAGGTCGTCCCCGTAAGGGGTATCGACGAGGCCGCTCATCGGCGTTCCCCTGCCCGGCACCTTGACCAGGGCCGCGGCGGGACCGGCGACCATGCCGATGCCCAGGGCCGCCGCCGTCTTGAGAAACGCGCGCCGCCCGGCGTAGTCCGCGGGGTCGGTAATTTCGGACGGACGGATATCGGCGGGCTTCTTGATCAACATGGTTGGGTACTCAATCGGGTGTCGCCAATAAGACCGGTGAAGTCGTGCTTTGATTTCACTTGGATCCTGCATCCGATATGCGGTTTTTTCGTGCCAGCCACAGCACAGGCGCGATGGCGGCGAAGAATGTCGCGGCCATCGAGAGCCCTGGCGACCCGCCGGCCAGGAGCACACCGTAGCCGGCAGCGCCGCCAAGCAATGCCGACAAGACAAAAATCCGCAGGATCAGGCAGATTCGGCAGGCTTTCGGGGTAACGGCCATAGCAATTACTCAATGACAGCGACTGACAGGAATACGCAGGCACCACCCTATCCGAACCGGAGGCCGCGTTCACCCATCAGTAAGCCGTCGTGGACGACGATGGCGGTGTGCGCAAGTGTAGACTGTCCGCCACGCGATCGAGCCGGCCGACAGCACGGGCGCGGGACCAGCACTGCACCACCACTCCAGGCCGTCTATACGACCAACGGCAATACCGCAATTGAAGGAGAAACCCGATGAACAGATGCCACCTTGCCCCCTACCGCCAGCGATGGATCACCGCACTGCTCCTGCTGTTGGTTGTACCGGCGGCATACGCAGCTCCCGACCTGCAGGTGCAAAAGATCACCGACTCCGTATACGCCCTGGTCGGGCCTTTCGGCAACCGTTCTGCGGAGAATCTCGGCAACAATGCCACGTTCGGATTCATTGTCACAGACGAAGGTGTCATCCTGATCGACGCCGGTGGCAGTTACCTGGGTGCAGAGGCAATCCAGTCCGCCATCGCCGACGTCACGACGCAGCCGGTGAAGATCGTTGTCAATACCGGCGGTCAGGACCATCGCTGGCTGGGCAACGGCTATTTCAAGGAGCACGGCGCACGCATCATCACCAGCCGCCGTGCGGTCGAGGACCAAAAGGCAAGAGCCCGGGATCAGCTGATGGTGCTCGACAACCTGGTCGGCCTGAAGGGCATGGAGGGGACGACGCCGGTATACGCCGATGAGGTGTTCGACGACAGGCTCGATATTGCACTGGGCGGGGTCAGACTGGAGCTCCACCATGTGGGCCAGGCGCATACCCCGGGCGACCTGTTCGCCTGGTTGCCGGCGCAGTCGGTGATGTTCAGTGGCGACATCGTCTACATCGGCCGCATGCTCGGCGTCATGCCCCATTCCAACAGCAGGTCCTGGATCGAGACCTTTAATGCCATGGCCGGGTTCGCGCCCTCGGTCATCGTGCCCGGACATGGGCCGGCCTCGACGCTGGACCAGGCACGCGCCGACACGCTCGATTACCTGGTGACACTGCGTAACAAGATCAGCATGTTCATGGAAGCGGGCCGCGGCATCGAGGAAGTGGGCACCATCGATCAATCGGCGTTCGCCCATCTGGTGAGTTACGACGAACTCAAGGGCCGCAACGCGCAGCAGGTCTTCCAGGAGATGGAGTGGGAGTGACGTCGGGACCGAGCCGGTACCGCCGGCGTCAATAGTGCGGCGGTGGGGGCTCGTGCGCCGGATCATTATTCAGTGGCGAGGGGCGCAGCTCTCGGACGATCTCCTGCAGACGCGCCAGTTCCCTGCGCATTTCGACGATCAGCTGATCCTGGCGCACCACCGCCTGGTTCAGCACCTCGATCGCCAGTTCCTGGTGGGTGAAACGGACCTGCAGGTCTTCCAATTCTTCGCGCATCAGCCCACCCATCGGCGTGCATTGCGGAACAGACGGCGCCAGGGTGCGTCCTCAAGCCAGTCATCGGGATGCCAGGAGTTCTGCACCGCGCGCACTACGCGTTCGGGGTGCGGCATCATGATCGTGACGCGGCCATCTGCGCTGCACAGGCCGGTGATGCCGCCAGGCGAGCCATTTGGATTGGCCGGGTAACGCACGGCAGATTCGCCGTTGTTCTCTATATAGCGCAAGGCCACCTGGGGCACAACCGAACCGAGCTGCTCTGCGCTGGCAAACTCGGCCCGTCCCTCTCCATGCGCGACCACGATCGGCAGACGCGAGCCCGCCATGCCCTCGAGCAGGATCGAAGGTGTCGGCTCGACCTCGACCATCACGAAGCGCGCCTCGAACTGCTCGGAACGGTTGCGCACGAAATGCGGCCAGTGCTGCGCACCCGGGATCAGCGACTTCAGGTTCGACAACATCTGGCAGCCATTGCACACCCCGAGGGTGAAGGTGTCTTCGCGCTCGAAGAAGGCACTGAATTGATCACGTGCACGGTCGTTGAACAGGATCGACTTGGCCCAGCCCTCCCCCGCACCCAGCACATCGCCGTAGCTGAAGCCGCCGCACGCCGCCAGACCCTGGAAACCGTCCAGGTTTACCCGACCGCTCAGGATGTCCGACATGTGCACATCGACGCATTCGAAGCCCGCCTTGTTGAACGATGCGGCCATTTCCACCTGCCCGTTCACGCCCTGCTCGCGCAGGATCGCCACCCGCGGGTGACGCGATTCGGCGAACGGCGCGGCGATGTCGTCGTTGTGATCGAAACTCAAGCTGACCGAAAGACCGGGGTCGGTTTCGACGATGCGCGCGAACTCCTCGGCGGCGCACTGTGGATCGTCACGCAGCGACTGCATCTGCATCGTCGTCTCTGACCATGCCTGCTGCAGCACGGCGCGCCGCTCGGCATAGACAGGTCTTTCACCGTGCCGTATGCGGATGTCGGCACCGTCGTTCACCGTGCCAATGAGCTGACAGCATGCACCCAGTCCGGCACGCTCGAGCAGATTCAGCACATCATCGCTGTCGCTGTGGCGCACCTGCAGCACTGCGCCGAGTTCCTCGTTGAACAGCACGGACAGGTCGTCCCGGGCCAAGCCTGCCAGGTCGATATCCAGGCCACAGCGACCAGCGAACGCCATTTCGCACAGGGTCGCGAGCAAGCCGCCATCAGACCGGTCGTGGTACGCGAGGATCAGTCCGTCGCGATTGAGGTCCTGCAGTACGGCAAACAGGGCCTTGAGCAACGCGGCGTCATCCACATCGGGCGGTATGTCACCGATCTGTCGATAGACCTGCGCCAGCGCCGAACCCCCGAGGCGGTTTCTGCCCCGTCCCAGGTCGATCAGCACCAGATCGGTATCACCGGCATCTGTGCGCAGCTGCGGCGTCAGGGTGCGGCGCACATCGACCACGGGCGCGAACGCCGAGACGATCAGCGACAACGGGGCACTCATCTCGCGCCGCTCACCCTGGTGCTGCCATACCGTCTTCATCGACATCGAATCCTTTCCGACCGGGATCGCGATGCCCAGTGCCGGGCAGAGTTCCATGCCGACGGCATGCACGGTCTCGTACAGGCGTGCATCCTCACCGGGGTGGCCGGCCGCCGCCATCCAGTTGGCCGACAGCTTCACATCGGCGAGACGCCCGATCGCCGCCGCAGCGATGTTGGTCAAAGCCTCGCCGATCGCCATGCGGCCGGACGCGGCAGCATCCAGCAGTGCCAGCGGCGTGCGCTCACCCATGCTCATCGCCTCGCCGCGATAGCCGTCGAAATCGGCCACGGTAACCGCGACGTCGGCCACCGGCACCTGCCAGGGACCCACCATCTGGTCGCGCGCCACCATCCCGGTGATGCTGCGATCACCGATCGACACCAGGAAGGTCTTGTTGGCAACCGTCGGCAACCGCAACACCCGCCCTACCGCCTCAGCGACAGTGACACCGTCCAGTCGCAGTGCCTGCAGTGACGGCTGGCTGCGCGCGACGTCACGCTGCATGCGCGGCGGCTTGCCGAACAGCAAGGACATCGGCATATCGATCGGGTTGGCGGCGAAGTGCCGGTCACCCAGTACCAGGTGCTGTTCATCGCTCGCCTCGCCGACCACCGCATACGGGCAGCGTTCGCGTTCGCAGATCGCCTCGAAGGCCGCGAGGCGGTCACGCGCCACGGCCAGCACGTAGCGCTCCTGCGATTCGTTGCACCAGATTTCCATCGGTGACATGCCGAGATCGTCGTTGGGCACCTCGCGCAGTTCGAAACGCCCGCCGCGTTCACCATCGTGCACCAGCTCGGGCAGCGCATTCGACAGCCCGCCGGCCCCGACGTCATGGATAAACAGGATCGGGTTGTCGCCACCGTGCTGCCAGCAGCGATCGATGACCTCCTGGCAGCGTCTCTCCATCTCCGGGTTGGCGCGCTGCACCGAGGCGAAATCCAGGTCCTCTGCCGAGGTACCGGAGGCCATCGACGAAGCGGCACCGCCGCCGAGCCCGATCAGCATCGCCGGACCGCCAAGGACGATCAGCGGTGTGCCGGCGGGAAACGCCTTCTTTTCGACATGACCCGCCCGGATATTGCCGAGGCCGCCGGCAAGCATGATCGGCTTGTGGTAGCCACGCAGTTCCTCACCCTGAGCCGCAGGCACTTTTTCTTCGAAGGTACGGAAGTATCCAAGCAGGTTGGGACGGCCGAACTCGTTGTTGAATGCCGCCGCGCCGATCGGGCCTTCGAGCATGATGTCGAGCGCGCTGACAATTCGGCCCGGCTTGCCGAAGTCTTCTTCCCACGGCTGCACGGCGCCGGGGATGCGCAGGTTGGAAACCGAGAAGCCGCACAGCCCGGCCTTGGGTTTGGCACCGATCCCGGTCGCACCCTCGTCGCGAATCTCGCCTCCTGCGCCAGTCGCCGCACCCGGGTCGGGTGAGATCGCAGTCGGATGATTGTGGGTCTCGACCTTCATCAGGATATGGATATCCTCGTCATGCCGACCGTAGGCCCCGGTGAGGGGATCCGGGTAGAAGCGGTAGCCTTCGCTGCCGCGGATCACCGCCGCATTGTCCTTGTATGCCGACAGCACATCGTCGGGTGACTTCTCGGTGGTATTGCGGATCATCGCGAACAGCGAATGCGGTTGTGTCTCACCGTCAATGGTCCAGTTCGCGTTGAAGATCTTGTGCCGGCAATGCTCCGAGTTGGCCTGCGCAAACATCATCAGTTCGACGTCGCTGGGATTGCGGCGCAGCGCCCTGAAACTCCCGACCAGGTAGTCGATCTCGTCATCCGACAGGGCCAGCCCCAGCTCGCTATTGGCGGCCAGCAGGGCGGCACGCCCCCCCTGCAACACATCGACCTGCCGGAAAGGCCGTGGTTCGGCGTGCCGGAACAGTACGGCAGCCGAGTCCAGGTCCTGCAGCACCACCTGGGTCATACGGTCGTGAAGCTGCGCGGCGATCGCGGCTCCGCCCACATGGTCGCCCGCGTCGACCCAGTAGGCGATACCACGCTCGATCCGGCGGATCTCGCTCAGACCGCAATTGTGTGCTATATCCGTGGCCTTGCTCGACCAGGGTGAGATCGTGCCTGGCCGTGGCACCACCAGAAACAGCTGCCCGTCTTCACGCGGTTCGCCATGTGCCGGACCGTATTCAAGCAGGCGCTGCAGAATACCGGCCGCGGCGTCGCTCAGATCGGCGTCGACGTCCACGAAGTGCATGAACTCGGCACTGATGCGCACACCGGGTCCTGCCACCGGGACCAGGCGGTTCAGGATCTTCTGCAAACGGAAATCGGAGAGAGCGGGCGCGCCGCGCAGTATCAGCATGGGAACCCCAGAAACTTCAGCCAGGATGGCAAGCCTAAAATGATACTGCAGCGCGATCGACGCGTCAGGACGAGATCGCGAACCAACCGCTGGCCTGGTCCTGAATCAGCAGGCTGAGACAGGCACCAAGATCCGCGGACACTCCCTCCAGTGCCTGCCGCGCCAGTTCCGGCGAGTTGTTCCTCTCGCTCAGGTGCGCCGCCACCAGGTGGCGCAGCCGGCCGTGGTTGATGCGGCGCAGAAAATCCGCCGCCTGGGCGTTGTTGAGATGACCGTAAAGGCCGCCGACACGGGCCTGCAGGCTGGGTGGATACGGACCGCTGGCCAGCATATCCAGGTCGTGATTGCATTCGAGCAGAAGGGCGTCTACCCCATCAAATGCCTCAACCACGCGCGGGGTGATGCTGCCCAGGTCGGTCAACAGGCCGAGACGCTGGCCGGCATGGTCGAATACATACTGTGTGGGCTCACGTGCATCATGCGGCACCGGGACCGGCGTGATGGCCAACTCGCCAATCCGGAACCCACCAGCGTGGCCGGCAAACAGATTGAGACTGCTGATGGCGCCGAAATCCGCCGCACGCCAGGTACCGTGGGTCATCCACACCGGGATCCCGAAACGTCGCGCGACCGCACCGACGCCACGCATGTGGTCGCCGTGCTCATGGGTTACCAGGATCGCGGTCAGAGCGGTCGGGTCGAAATCAAGCCGGTGGCATCGCGACACGAATTCGCGTGCCGCGAAACCACAATCCACCAACACCCGAGTCGTCCCCGCCTCGATGACCGTCGCGTTACCGCGACTGCCGCTGCCCAGCGAGGCAAAGCGAAACGCCATCCGGGATCAGCGTATCTGCTCGTTCAACAGTGTAAGGATGCGAATCGATGTGGGCGACGCGTCCGGCTCACCCTTGTCGTTGGCCACGGTCACCACGGTGCGATCGCCATTGTCGCCGACCTTCACCTGATAGCGGTTGACCTTGTCCACATCCTTGTCGTCGCCCCAGAACTTGAGACTCGACAGCCAGCCCTCGTCGGCGTCCTCTTTCGAGGGGTCGTTGTAACGCACGTAGTAGATGCCTGCCGAGCGATCACGGTCCTCGACTGCAAAGCCGCCCCGGTCGAGTGCCAGACCGACCAGGCGCCAGGAGCGGCTGAAGGTGTCGTCGATCAGCAGCTGCGTGCCGGTGCGCGTATTAAGCAGCTGAGAACGGGTCTGCTGGCGCTGACCGCCTGCAGCCAGTTGGGCCTGGGCCCGCTCATCCAGCGCACCGAGGTACACCATCAGGCGACGCAGCATCTCGGCCTCGAGCTGCGGATCACGTTCACGCGGCACCCAGACGGTGCGTTCGGTGGTTCCACCCGAGCCCTGGATAACCTGCTCTTCCATACCGAAATGGGTCATATAGACCTCGGTCCGGCCATCCGTCGAACGCTCGAGGCGCACCCGGTACTGGTCGCGAAAACCGGTCTCGTAGAGGCCATCAAGAGTCTTGCGTATTGCGTCGGTAACGAAATCCCGACTGATATTCGCCCGGTTCTCAATCCACGCAGTGCGCATGATGCCCACGGTCGGATCCTGTTCGAGCATCAGGATGCCGGCTTCCTGCCAGAAATCGACCACGCGTTGCCAGACTTCTTCGACCGAGCCGGTAACCACCAACCACCGAGAATCACCGTCACGCCGGACTTCAATGTCCTTGACCGCCGGCAGCACACTGCCCGCCACCGCCACACGTGTGGCGTCGTCGGCACCACGCAGCTTGCGATCGGTCAGGTACTCGGAATAACTGGTCGACACGCCACCGATGCTGTCAGGCACGCTCATGCGGTCATTGATCCGGTCAGATGTCAGATCGGGCGGCACTTCGAGGTTGCGATCGGCCTGGGTCTCGCGCTTGTATTCAACCGCCTTGTCTGGCAATACGTCGTCGACGTTGACGCTGCTGCAGGCAGCAATGCCGACAGCAAGCAGGGCCAGAAGCGAGTTACGGGACAGCTTTTTCATCATTATCAAGGATCCTGCAGCGCCAGCCCGGAGCGGCGCGCGTTCGACGCAGTCTAAAGGATACCGGCCTGCTGCATGGCTGCACGCAATTGCCCGTGGAAGCTTTCTGAGAACCAGGTCAGCGGCAGGCGAATACCGCGTTCGATCAGGCCCATCTCGGCCAACGCCCATTTGACCGGGATCGGATTGGCCTCGAGAAACAGGTCCCTGTGCAGACCCGCCAGGGGTGCATCCAGCTGCTCCGCCCGGGCACTGTCTCCGGCGAGCGCAGCAGCGCACATCGCGTGCATGGCAGCCGGCGCGATGTTCGCCGTGACCGAGATGTCACCATCGGCGCCGAGCAGAATGGCCTCGCGGGCCGTGGCATCGTCACCGCTGTAGACCGCGAAACCGGGCGGTGTCAGCTCTCGCAGGCGGGTGATCCTGTCAAGCTGCCCCGTCGCCTCCTTGACCCCGACGACGTTGTCGACCTGGGCGATGCGCGCGACCGTTTCGGGGAGCATGTCGACCGCCGTGCGCCCGGGCACGTTGTACAGGATCTGCGGGATGTCGACCGCCTCGGCCACCGCCTTGTGATGCAGAAAAAGCCCTTCCTGGGTCGGCTTGTTGTAATACGGCGTGACGAGCAGGCAGGCATCCGCACCGGCGGCCTTGGCGCAGCGCGTCAGGCCAATGGCCTCGCTGGTCGAGTTGGCCCCCGTGCCGGCGATGACCGGGATACGGCCCGCTGCCTGGTCCACCGCAACAGCGATGGCAGCACAATGCTCCTGTTCATCCAGGGTGGCTGACTCACCGGTGGTGCCGACAGCGACGATCGCGTCGGTACCCTGCGCCACATGCCAGTCGATCAGGCGCCGGAAGGCCTGCTCATCGACCCCGCCGTCGGCGTGCATTGGGGTAACAATCGCGACCAGACTGCCCTGGATCATCCGCTGGCTCCGATGGAAATCAAGCGTTTGATTCTATCGCGGCGCGTTTTGGCGTGCCAAGAAACATTCAGCCGCGGCGGCGATTCGATGCCCCCATTAATATGGTCAGCTTGAGGGTGGCCGCCCGTGACAGTAGAAACGAGCAATCAGCAACGGAGATTTGAATCGGCATGAGCGAATCCGGCGAAAATGTACGCGAAATCAGGATCAACCCCATCGTCCCGACCGAGTCGGTGCTGGTCGCCACCGCCCGCGGCATGCGCCCGAAAAACGCCGAGAAACGTGTCGAACGCGATACCCGCGCGGTCGTAGAGACCTGCCCGTTCTGCCGTGGCAACGAGGAACGCACCCCACCACAGATCAAATCCTACCCGGAGGGGGATGAATGGGCGATCCGGATCGTGCCGAACCTCTATCCCGTTCTGGGTGACGACCGCGCACAGTCGAACATCGCCTTCGGCCTGCAGCAGGTGATCGACGGCTATGGCCGACACGAGGTGGTGATCGACAACGCCAGCCACGGGATCGCTCTGCACGAGATGACTCAGGTGCACCTGGCGGACCTTTTCTCCGTCTACCAGCAACGCATGGCCGAGTTGTACGCGTCTGACCGCCGCCTGAAATATGTCTTGGTGTTCAAGAACTTCGGCGCTGCCGCGGGGGCCAGCATCGCGCACACGCACAGCCAGATCATCGCCACACCGGTGGTGCCCGAAAACGTCCAGAACGAGGTCCAGCACAGCCGCGAATACCACAGGAAGCTGAACCACTGCGTGTTCTGCTCATTGATCGATGAGGCCCTGACTTATGAGGCAACGATCTACGATCGAGATTCCGGGCAGATCCGGCGCAAGATCAATGTCGGGCAATACGTCGTCGAGCGTGGCGAGCGCTTCGTCGCGATCAAACCTTTTGCCAGTCGCTTCGAGTGGGAGATCCATATACTCCCGCTGCAGCATCAGGCCGACTTTCTCAAGGCCAACCGTGACGATCTCGACGATTTCGCCCGCGTGCTGCGCCGTACGATGGCCCGTCTCGACAAGGTGGTCGGTGGCGTGCAGTACAACTTCTTCCTCCACTCGGTGCCGCATGGCAACGAGTACGACGACTGCCAGGACAGCTATCACTGGCACCTGGAGATCTGTCCACGCACCAGTATCCCGACCGGGTTCGAGCTCGGGTCGGGCCTGTTCGTCAGCACGGTCAGCCCTGAAGCAGCGGCCGAGTCCCTGCGCGACGCCGATATCGGAGACGCCTGAGGTCCACAAACGCTTCCGCCACCACGAGGCGAGACAAGGGGCGAACGCAGCAGTACACTGGCGCCCTTCCACTTTCAGCACGCCACCCTTTGCCTGCCATGCCTGTCAAAAACAGTCACCTCGTCATTTCAGCCCTGGGAAAAGACCGTCCAGGCATCGTCAATCAGCTTTCAAAGGCGATTTACGAACTCGACTGCAACATCACCGACAGCCGCATGACGGTTCTGGGCGGTGAGTTTGCGATCCTGCTGCTGGTCTGTGGGCCCTGGAATCGCCTGGCGAAACTGGAGGACCAGGTGCCGGAACTCCAGGAACGCCTGGACCTCACGATCAACACCAAACGCACCGAGGAACGGACGGGTAATGCCAATCTCCTGCCCTACGGTGTGGACGTGGTATCGCTGGACCATCCGGGGATCGTGTACAGCCTGGCCAGTTTCTTCTCGGAAAAGAACATCAATATCGAAGATATGACCACCAGTTCCTATGCGGCCGCACATACCGGAACACCGATGTTTTCGGTACGCATGAGTATCGGCATCCCGGCCGACATCCACATCGCGGCACTGCGTGACGAGTTCATGGATTTCTGTGACAGCATGAACATCGATGCGGTGCTCGAACCGATCAAGGGCTGAAACACACAGGAGGCCTGACATCCATGGCTGACGCCGTTGTTGGCAAGAAGGTACCCGACCTGACACTCCATCTGACCGGAGATCGACGGGTGAAGCTCTCCGATTTCGCCGGCAAGCCCCTGGTGTTGTATTTCTACCCGAAGGCGAGCACACCCGGCTGCACTCAGGAAGGACTCGATTTCAGCGCTGCGATCGCGAAGTTCAGACGGCAGTCCTGCGCAATCCTCGGCGCCTCGCGCGACAGCCTCAAGGCACAGGATAACTTCAAGGCCAAACAGTCGTTTGCGTTCGACTTGGTATCGGACGGCGATGAAGCGCTGTGCAACGCCTTTGGCGTCATCAAAATGAAAAACATGTATGGCAAACAGGTGCGCGGCATCGAACGCAGCACCTTTCTGATCGGCGCCGACGGTGTGTTGCGACAGGAATGGCGTGGCGTGAAGGTCAAGGGCCATGTCGAGCAGGTGCTCGATGCCGTCAAGGCCCTGAACAAGTAACCCCTCCCCCCCAAGATTCCACCCTGCGGAGCACCATGGGCATCAAATCGCGCCACGACAAGAAGATCTTCATTCTCGACACCAACGTGCTGATGCACGACCCGACCTCGATCTTTCGCTTCGCCGAACACGATATCTTCATCCCGATGGTGGTCCTCGAGGAGCTGGACCGGGCCAAGAAGGGCACGTCGGAGGTTGCGCGCAACTCGCGCCAGGTCAGCCGCTTCCTCGACGAACTGATGACCTCTGCATCCAAGCAGGACATCGACTCCGGACTGCCCCTGCCGTGTACCGCGAAGTTCCGCAACGACGTGGTCGACAGCACCGATTGCGGCCACCTGTTCTTCCAGACCCAACTGCAACCCAAGCAGCTGCCACAGACCCTGCCCGGCAATACGCCGGACAACAACATCCTCGGCACCGCCCTGGCACTGGCCGAGATGGCGCCGAAGCGTCATGTCACCCTGGTATCGAAGGACATCAACCTGCGAATCAAGGCAGCGGTGATCGGCATCCACACCGAGGACTACCACAACGACCAGGTCCTCGACGATGTCAACCTGCTGTACAGCGGCGAATCGGAGCTGCCTGGCGATTTCTGGGAGAGCCACAGCAAGGACATTGACTCATGGCAGGAGGATGGACACACCTACTACCGGGTCAAGGGGCCCGACACGGCCAAGTGGTATGTCAATCAGTGCCTGTACATGGAGGGCGAACAGCCGTTCGAGGCGGTCGTCCGCAGCAAGGACGGCGACGACGCAATCATAGAGATCGTCAAGGATTTCCGCTCCAGCAAACACGCGGTCTGGGGCATCAGTGCACGCAATCGCGAGCAGAACTTCGCGCTCAACCTGCTGATGGACCCATCGATCGATTTCGTCACCCTGCTCGGTACCGC